>Ga0105053_10004111_pt1 | contig 21668 bp, 8 predicted proteins | sample BON01_FD_78093 | JGI IMG/M metagenome (GOLD analysis project Ga0105053, IMG submission 78093) | Freshwater microbial communities from Lake Bonney liftoff mats and glacier meltwater in Antarctica - BON-01 | ecosystem: Environmental > Aquatic > Freshwater > Ice > Glacier meltwater | place: Lake...
CCCTCGCCCTCGCCCTCGCTCTCGCCCTCGCCCTCGCCCTCGCCCTCGCTCTCGCCCTCGCCCTCGCCCTCGCCCTCGCCCTCGCCCTCGCCGGCGGCTGCGGCGACGTTCTCAACTATCCCGGAACTCGCTTTCTCGCCATGCATGGATCCAATGTTTGCCATGAAGGATGAGAAGTCTCCCGCGTCGCCGCTGCCGCCAAAAGACGACAAGACTCCTTCGCCGCCGCCGCCAAAAAACGGCGACGATTACATATCGCCGGCCCCGCCGCCCTGGAAAGGCGGCGGCAACGACATGTCGCCCTCCTCGCCCGCCCCCAAGGATGACAAGGACGACAAGGACGACCAGGATGACAAAGACGACGGAGAGGGCGGCGGCGGCGACGGCGGCGGCGGCGGTTGCTCCGACGCCGACCCCGCCAACGCCAACGCCTGCGCCCCGTCGTCCGTCCCCTTCAAGTGCGGCAACACGGACAAGATCGAGACCCTGCCGTGCCCGAGCGGCTCTGTGCCCTGCCGCTTTGTCCCAGGCACCAACAACTGTGACGGCAACGTTGTCACCGTCGTGGACGGCGGCGCCGAGGGCGTCCGCGTCGAGGCGCCCGGCGCTCTCGCCCCCGGCGCGGCGGCGGTGCTCGTCAAGGGCGGGAACGGCTACTGCAGCTACAGGCCCGACCAGCTGCCGCTCCGGCCGCCCGTCAACTGCGGGGGCAAGAATCAATGCGGCCTGAGCCACATGGACGCGTGCTACAAAAAGGGCGCAGGCGGCGGCGGCGACGAGATCTCTCCGTCGCCCTCCTCGCCCGCCCCCAAGGATGACGAGGACGACAAAGACGGCGACGACGACGCGTCGCCCTCGCCCTCCTCGCCCGCCCCCAAGGACGACGAGGACGACAAGGACGACAAGGACGACAAGGACGACCAGGACAACAAGGACGACGACATCTCGCCCTCTCCCTCTCCCTCCTCGCCCGCGCCCAAGGACGACAAGGAAGACAAGGACGACAAAGACGGCGTTGACGACGCATCGCCCTCGCCCTCCTCGCCCGCCCCCAAGGACGACAAGGAAGACAACAAGGACGGCGACGACGACGACATCTCTCCCTCGCCCTCACCCTCCTCGCCCGCCCCCAAGGACGACAAGGACGACAAGGACGACAATTACGACGAGGACGACGGAGAGGGCGGCGGCGGCGGCGGCGGCGGCGGCGGCAGTTGCTCCGACGCCGACCCCGCCAACGCCAACGCCTGCGCCCCGTCGTCCGTCCCGTTCAAGTGCGGCAACACACCCACGATCGAGACCCTGCAATGCCCGAGCGGCTCTCTGCCTTGCCGCATCGTCCCCGGCGTCTCGAATTGCGACGGCGACGTTGTGGTCGTCAAGGGCGACGGCCAGGGCGACTTGATGATCGAAGCCCGCGGCATCGTCTCGGCCAGCGCGCCGGTGATCGTCTCGGGCGGCAGCGGGTACTGCACCTTCCCTGACGCAACGAGCTCGCCTCTGCGTCCTCCCAAAAACTGCGGTGGCGACAAGAAGCAAACATGCCCCCTCCTCACCGCGGACGTCTGCTTCTGCTCGGGCAAGAACGGCGCGCTGCGTCTCGTGTCGGCGGGGCAAACCGCCGTGACCGTCGCGTCTCTTGCTGAACGGGCCGCCTTGCCGTGCGAAGCCGTCGTCCTCGAGAACCTGGCCGCGGTCGACGCGTGCGGCGTCGCCGTGCCCGTCGTCGTGACGATCTCGACGGTGGCCGACGAGGAGTTCACATCCGTCGTCCTCGCGACGCTGGCGCCGGGCTCCACCATCGCCGCGGGCAGGCTCGGCTGCGGCACGTTCAACGTCGCGTTCTACGCTACGCACCCGGACCATCCGGAGCTCGTGGCGAGCATCTCGTACGACCTCACGCTGCGCGACCAAGTTTTGCCACAGGCCCCTGAAGCATCGATCTGCGCAAAGACTTGGAAGACGGCGTGCTCAGGCGCGGCGATAACGCTCGTCCCGGACGTCGGCATCAGCGGCTGCACGATCGCGGCGACGTTTTCGCCTCAAAAAGACGTGTGCGGCGTGTTGTACCCGATCGTCAACGAGACCCTGAACGTCGGCTCTTGCGGCGCCAACAAGCGCTAGAAAACGGCAAGTCGCCGCTTTTGCAAAACCCAAAGAGAGGGCTAGTCGCCGCGCGCGGCGTCTGAAAATAACGCGCAAAAAAAACGTTGTCACACACAATAGCAAAAAACGATGAACCCTCTCCTTGTGGCGCTCGCCGTTGTGGCGCTCGCCTCCGCGTCCGGCGTCGTGGCCAAGTCCGACCCGCCCTCCTCGCCGGCGCCACCGTCGTCGCCGCTCGGGAACGCGTTCGAAAAATGCTCCGATACGGACGCGGCGGCCTGCTCGGGCGGCGCCGTTTTCAAATGCGGCGAGCCAGAGCTGGCCTCACTTGTGTGCCCGGGTGGCTCCGCCCCCTGCCGCGTCACCATGAGTGATCGCGACCCTGCCGCCGGAACGGGCCTGTGCGACGGCGATCTCGTGAGCGTCTCGATGGCCAGCGACGGCGCCATCTCGTCCTCCGACGCGCCCGGCGCCCTCTCCGGCCCCGTCCGCGCGACGAGCCAAAACAACAAGGGCTTCTGCACCGCGACGGGAAAAATCGTGAAGCCGCCCGCCAATTGCGGCAACAGCGGCAAGCTCTGCCCGACGAGCCACGTCGATTTTTGCTACTGCTCCGGCAGGTCGGGCGCGCCGCTCCTTTCACTCTCCTCGCTGCCCGACCGCGACGCGCTGCCCTGCGCGGCGCTCGCGCTCGAGCGCGTGTCCGCCGCCAACACGTGCGGCCAGTCGCTGCCGGTCACCGTCACGATCGTCGACCCCGCCGGCAACGTGGCCAAGACCGTCGGGATCCTCGGCACGGGCGGCCTTGCGGAGATCCCCGCCGGCGCGTTCCCCGGGTGCGGCGAGCACCACGTCTACTTCACCGCCATCAACCCGCGCAACGCCAGGAGCTCCCAGGTCGGCTTCGTCGCCCGGGTCGGCGACGAGGTGGTGCTCGCCCAGGACCCCAGACCCACGGGCGGCGCGGCCGTCTGCGGCAAGACCTGGCGGACCAAGTGCGGCGGCGGCGGGGCCAAGGCCGTGGCGCCGTCGGGTCTGGCGATGGACGGGTGCGCGCTGACGGCCTCGTTCCCGGCGCAGGTCGACGCGTGCGGGGTCGCTCACCCGATCGCCGACGAGACGGTGGCGATCGGCAGCTGCGGCGTCAGCCGCAGGTGATCGTGATGGACCCCCCAGTCGGTCAGACTGCGGCTCGCCCGCCGTTTTTTGCGAGAGACCGGCAGCGCGCTCGCGATTTGACGGCGGCCGCGCTCGCTCTTTTTTTTGAGCGACGCCGACTCCGACTACGCGGCAGAATCCACTCGGGACGAACAGCGCGCTCGATCGTCCTCCCCTCTCCCCCATCACATAGGGCACGTGCGCTCCGCCCTCGACCGTACAAGCCCTCCTCATTCTCGCGTGACGTGATCGAACCGAAATGGTCGACCTGTTCGTGATGAGGCACGGCCGCTCGCTGGCCAACGAGGCGGGCCTGATCGTGAGCTCGCTCGAGAACGGCGTCCTGCCGCAGCACGCGCTTGCCCCCGCCGGGCGCGAGCAGGCCGCCGAGGCGGGACGGCGGCTGGCGGCGACGCTCCTCGCGGCAGGCGCCGACGACGCTGACGGCGCAGGCGCCCCGCCGCAGCCGCCGCGAAACGTCTACTTTTACGCGTCGCCCTTTTCGCGTACGCTCGAGACGGCGGCGCTCGCGGCCGAGGCGTTCGAATCTGCGATGGCGCGGAGAGACACGGACCCCGCCCTGCCCGCCGCGCCCGCCGCCGCCGCCGTGGCCGTTGCGCTCGCCGGCCCGCCGGCGCCCGAGCCCGCGCTGCGCGAGCGCTTTTTCGGGTCGGCGCTCGAGCTGCGGAGCCACGCCGGCTACTCGCCCGCGTGGGAGGGCGACGCACGCGACCCGACGTCGCGCCCGCCGGGGGTCGGGGACGGCGAGAGCGTGGCGGACGTGGCGGCGCGGGCGGCGGAGCTGCTCGGCCGGCTGGCGGAGCGGCACGGCGGCGGCGGCGGCGGCGGCGGCGGCGGCGGGGGGGGACGAGCGGCGGCGACAGCATCATCCGCAGCGGCAGCGGTTGACGTCGTCGTGCTCGTGTCTCACGGCGACACGCTGTCGATCCTGCAGGCGGCCGCGACCGGGGCGCCGCTTCCGGAGCACCGCAGGTTCGGCCTGGAGACGGCCGAGCTCAAGCGCGTGGGCCCCTTGGCCGAGGCGGCGCGCAGGGCGGCGCAGGCGGCAGCGGCTGTCGCCCCCGCAAGGGAACTCGAGGCAGCTGCCGCGCGATAAAAAAAGAAGAGCACACATGCTATTTACACTGACCGTGATCTGTCACTTGATGTACCGGTTCATGAAACGGCGGTGAAAGTCCGAACGCACCGTGTCGTTGATGAAGCGCCGCTGCTGCTTGGGCTCGCCCCGTGCCTGATTCTTAAACACGACGTCGTCGTCCCACCGGCGGCGCACGAGCGACGACGACGAGGCGCCGCCGCCGCCCACGCCGCCGCCGCCGCCGCCTGCGCCTCCCTCGAGGTCGAGTAGGGGGTTACCCCCGCGGACCTCCTCGATCTTCTCCGCCTGCTCGCGCGCCGCGCCCTCAGCCGCGCGCCGCTCGGCCTCCTCGGCGCGCTCGCGGCGGATGCGCTCGAGCTCGCGGCGCAGCTCCTCCTCCTCGTCGCTGTCGCTGTCGTCGTCGTCGTCGTCGCTGTCGCCGCCGTCGCCGTCGCTGCCGCTGCCCTTGCCGCCGCTCTTCTCGTCGTCGTCCTCGTCGACGTCGTCCGCATCCTCGGGGTTGGGCACCAGGCGGCGGCCGCGCGGGGCTGCTGCTGCTGCTGCTGCTGCGTCGTCGTCGTCGTCGTCTCCTCCTCTTGCTGCCGCCGCCGCTTCTGGCAGCATGGCCGCCGGCGGCCTCTTTCGTCCTCCTCCTCCGCCGGCCGAGGGGCCTACGCCCAGTCCGGCGTTGAGCAGATCGATATCGCGCTGCCTCTCCTCTGTTTTGGGTTTGGTTTGGTTTGGTTTGGTTGGGTTGGGTGTGTGTTTTCGTCGTCGAGTGAGTGTTTGGTCGTCGGCGTCTGCGAGAGAGGGCAGAGCGCGCGCGCGCGCCGTCGGCGGGTCGCCGTCGACGCCGCCCTCGTTGTTCCTCCGCCTCACCTTCAAACTCGAGGCCCAGCTTCTTGGCGGCCGCCTTGCGCTCCTCGCGCAGCAGCTCCTCCTGTTGTGGTGTGGTATTGGGAGAGAGAGAGAGAGAGAGAGGGGCGCAGGTTGAGAATTGCTTTTTGCAAGAGTGAGGGGGGCAAAGAGAACGCGCCAAAAGCCCGAGAACGCCGAGAGCCCCACCTTGAAGTCGGCGCCCGACGCGCCCTGCCCATCCTGGCGCATCTTGAGCTTGGTCTGCGCGGTCGCGTCCTTGCTCGAGCGCATCAGCGACGGCACGAACATGCGGTTTCCCCCCTGCTCCTCCCCGCCACGCGCGGGCGCCCAGGTGGGCCTGTGCGCCGTCGTCATGGTTGCTTTCGGTGATTTGTTGTCGGTCTCTTGTTGTGGCGTGTGCGATTAAGGTGGTGTGTGCAGAGAGGACCTATGAAAGATATGAATCGTTAACGTTGGAGACGATGCCGACGCCTTTTGTTGGGGAGAGCGGGGCGCCTGTCGCGCGCCGTCGAGTGTCGTCCTGCCCAGAGCGCCAAACAAAACCCCAAAAATCACCACGCCTCCGCCCGCCCGCCCTCCCACGCCACGTAGGCGCCCAGCACCGCCGCCGACGCGCAGCGCAGCACCCACGGCAGCAGGAAGGACGATCCCTTCTCGGCGCGCGACAGGCGCGCGCGCAGCGCCGTCGCCTCGGCGCGCGCTGCCGCCAGCGCCAGCGCCGCCGCCGCCTCGGCCGCCGCCGCCGAGCCCCCCGGCGCGCCCACCGCGCCGACCGAGCACTTGACCCCGCGCGCGCGCGACGCAAACCGCAGCGACGACAGCGTCTCGGCGGCGTCGCGCTGCGCGGGCGAGCAGCACACCACCAGCACCGTGCGCGCGCACCCGCCCAAGGAGTCCTGCAGCAGGCGCGTGAGCTTTGAGTCGCGGTAAGGGACGTGCTGCGCGGCGGCGGCGGGCGCGGGCGCGGCGGGGGGCGCCGCCGCCGCCGCCGCCGACGACGCTGCCGCCGACAGCGCCGCCGCTGCCGCCGCCGCCGGTTTGCCCGCACCGGCGGCTTCCGAGGCCGCCGCCGCCGCCGCCGCCGGCAGCGCGGCGCCGCCCGCCCCGCGCTCCTCGCCCATCCCGCCCCCGCCGCCCGCGAGCGCCGAGACCACGTTGGCCAGCGCGCTCAGCGAGCGGTTGATGGCGGCGCCCTCTGCCAGCGCGGCGCCCTGCGCGCCCGTGCGGTCGGCGCGCTCCGACCCGGCCAGGTCCACCAGCTGCAGTTTGGCGCCCGTGCTGAGCAGGCGCAGGGTCACGACGCAGTGGGACCGGCTGCTCGCGCTGTTCATCTCGGTGGCGGCCGTCGCGCGCTGCGACAGGGCGCGGCGCAGCGCCGCCGACAGCGAGGCGGCGTCGCCCGCGCGCACCGGCACCTCGGTCGCGCCCTCGGCGCGCACGGCGCCGGGACCCCCCGCCGGGTCCTGCTTGAGCGGCAGGTTCTGCCCGCCGCCCAGCAAGCAGCGCACGCGCTCGGCGTAGATCTCGACGGCCGTCATGGAGACGGCGGGCGCCGCCGTCGCTGCCGTCGCAGCGCCTTGTTTCTCCAGGGCGGCGGCGGCCAGGCGGCGCATCAGCAGGCGGCAGGCGCGGGGGACGACGCCGGCGTTGCCGTTCTCGTCCCCGCCCTCCACGGCGCCGATCAGGGTGTGGGTCTTGCCGCTGCCGGTCTGGCCGTAGGCTGTTTGTTGAGTTTTTGGGAGTTTGCTTGGGTTTGGAGCCCGGGGGCGGGAAGAGGTGAGAGAGGGCGCGCTTGATGGTGCGGGGTTTGGGCAGCAGGGGGCGACGGGCGACGGGCGAGAGAGCGTCGGCGGCGTCCGCGAGAAGGTGTGAATCAACTGATCAACCCACGACCTCAAACCCACCCATGATGGTGCCGTTCAGGCCCTTGAAGATGCCGTCTACGAGCGGCTCGCAGTGCTGAAAGATGTCCGCCTGCGTCGCATCCGTGCCTGCCGGCGTGATTTTGGTGGTGGTGGGTTTTGAAGGGGGGGGACGTTCTTTCCTTAGCGGCGCGGCGGGGGACGACGGGCGAGGACGTTTGTTTTGTTGCTGGCCCCCCCCCCCTCCGGCGGAAAACAAACGAAAACCCACTACGCCTGTCCACTCACCGTGCACCTGATCGAAGCGGAACGTGAGGGTGGACGCGTTGCCGCCACCGCTGCCGTTGTTGTGGTTGCCGCCGCCGCCGCCGGACGCGCTTGCGGCGGCGCCCGAAAAGCCGACAGAGGCCGCGGCGGCGGCGCCGCCGCCGCCGACCGACAGGCACGACGCCTCTTCCAGCGGGCCCATCGGGCGCAGGCGCGCCACGACTGAGACGTTGGTGGGCACGAGGCCCGCTCCTGTTGGCACCGGATCCGCCATGTCGGCCTTGCTGTTTTTTGGTGGGTCGGGCAGAAAGAGACGGCGCCTTTGGGCGGCGTTTGGGACGGCAGCGGCGTGCGTCGGTCGGCGATGCTTTGGTTTCGTGTGTGAGGGTGTCTTCTTTTCGGCTGGGGTGTGGCTAGTCTTGCTTTCTCTTGGTTGTGGTGACTTTGGTGGAGGCGGAACTGAATGAAAAGGGCCCGACGTGGCGGCCGGCAGCTATTTATCGAGGGGGGCGAGGAGGCGAGGGCAAGGCGAGGGACCCCCGCGCTCGCTTTTGTTTTCTTTCTCCTGCTTCCTTTCTCTCTCATCACTGGCGACTTTCAGACCGCGGCATCCCTGACACACATACACACACACACATGACTGACGTACCATCCTGCTTCGCTCCACCCATGCTTGTCCGCGTGTCACAATAAAAAAACGACGACACCCGATCGCAGAAACATCGTCGCCGCCCGCCCGAGGAATGGCGTCGACCCGCGCGCTGCGATCGCGTGCGGTCGCCGTGGAGCCGGTCAGGCCCGCGGCCAGCACGGAGAGCGGGTGCGTTTCTCCTTCTGCCTTGAAATTCAAAATTTTCTGTGACACTTCTGACGCCCCGCCCCCCCCAATCCAATCCTTCCCCCGAACAAACAGCTCACCGATGGCGTCCGATGATGACGAGACGCCCCCGCGCTCGGTCCCGGCCAAGGGCAAGGGCGTCGTGGCTGCCAAGGTGAGGGGAAAGAGGGAGGTAGAGCTGTCCCATCGACAATTTCTCTCTTTCTCTCACGCACTTTGACATTACCGACACCTCGAACCGACAGGCCACCGCCGCCGCCGCCGCGCGCCGCACCAAGGACCAGGACCAGGCGCCGAGCGACAGCGACGCAGCCGGCGAGCCCGCGTCGGCCGCCGCCGCCGCGCGCCCGGCCGCCGCCGCCGCTGCCTCGATGCCGCCGCCGCCGCCGCGCGCGGCCCGCAAGCGCGGCCGCGCCGCCAACGAGGTGCCCGAGCGGCTGAACAACCTCTCGCTGATCGGTGAGGAGGCTTCGTCGGTGTCGTTGTTTAGCAGGTTTTTTGGGGGAGGGTGGGGCGCTGAATGCAGCGCAGTCCGTCGCGCCGTCTCCTCTTGCGCTCCCAGGCCTGGTTCCCGCCGCCGCCGCCGCTCGCTCACGCCCCGTCTCACCTCGCCCTCCCCCCCCCGCCCCCCCGCCGCCGCCGCCTCCCAACAAAAAATAGAGATCGTCGACAAGTACCCCCAGGCCATCGACCGCGCCGCCAAGGAGTGGGCGGCTCGCTACGGCGAGGACCGCGGCGCCGCCACCGCCGAGCTGCTGACCCTCGTGGCGCGCGCCGCCGGCAGCGACGCCGCCGTGGCCGCCGCTGACGTGGAGGACGGCGACGTCGACCGGCTGGTCGGGCGGCTGGCGCGCTCGGTGATCGAGCGCGGCGGCGTGGCGCGCGACTACTTCGGCAGCGGCGCGGCCGCGGGCGCGGCGGCGGCCGCCGCCGCCGCCGCCGTCCCGCAGGGCTCGGGCCCGCGCGGCGCGGCCGCGGCCGCCGCGCACGCCGCCTCGGCCGCCGCCGCCGCGGCGGCCGCCGCCGCGCCCGGCACCGGCACCGCCGCCACCGCCGCCGCCGCGCGCCGCGCCGCCGCCTTCACCCTCAACTACCGCGCGCTGCTGGCGGCGTGCCTGCGCGAGGCCGCCGCCGCCGAGCACCTGTTCGACGATCACCTGCTGGACCGCGCGAACCACCTGGCCATCGCCCTCTCGTGCAGCGTCGTGCGCCCCTTCCGGCACGCGGCGACGGTCACGGCGGCGCAGCTGGTGAGCTCGATGATCGCGGCGCGGGGGTCGCTGGCGCGGGCGCGCGAGACGGCGCAGGAGCAGCTGGCGGCCGAGGAGCGGCGCGCGGGCGGGGGCGGAGGGGGGGGCGCGGCGCGCGGCGGCGGCACCCGCGGCAGCAGTGGCGGGGGGTCGCAGGCCGCCGCCGCCCACGCCGCCGCCGCCCAGTCGCTCGCCGCCAACCCGCGCGCCGCCGTGCTGCGCCGGACGGTCGAGCGCTGCCACCGCCGCGCTGTCGACCTGGCCGACCTGACCACCAACCTGTTCCAGGGCGTGTTCTCGCACCGCTTCCGCGACGTGTGCGACGCCATCCGCGCCACGGTGGTGGCGGCGGTCGGCAGCTGGGTGGCCGACGCGCCGCAGGACTTCTGCGCCGACGCCTACCTAAAGTACCTCGCCTGGGCGCTGTCGGACCGCGCGCCGGCCGTGCGCGCGGCGGCGGTGGCGGCGCTCAGCCGGCTGTACCGCGAGCCGTTGCTGGTGGCGCCGCTGGCCGACTTCACGGCGCGCTTCGCGCCGCGCTTCAAGGAGCTGCCGTTCGACCGCGACGTGGGCGTGGCGGTGTCGGGCCTGCGCCTGCTGACGTCGCTTGTCGAGCTCGACGCAGCGGGCGGGGGCGGGGGCGGCGGCGGCGGCGGCGGCGGCGCGGGCGGCGGCGGCGGCGTGCGCTTGTCGGACGGCGAGGCGGCGTCAATGCACCGCCTGCTGGCGGACCCCTTCCGGCCGCTGCGGCTGGCGGCGGCGCAGCTGTGCGCGCGGCTGCTCGAGGGCGACGGGGCGCTGGCGCTGAGCGTGCGGCCGGGCCTGGTGCCGACGGCGGCGGCGCTGGCGGCGGCGGACCAGGGCGGGCGCGGGGGCACGAGCGGCGGCGGAGGCGGCGCAGCGGGTGGGCGGCGCGGCGGCGGGCGGCGCAGGGGTGGCCACGCGGCGTCAGCGGCCGACACCGCGGGCGCCGACGCCGCGTCGCTCGCGCGCCGCCCCGCGCGCGAGCTCAAGCTGGCCGGCCTGCTCGAGCGCATGGACCAGATGGCGCTGGGCGAGGACGACGACGACGACGAGGGCGGCGGCGGCGGCGCGGGCCCTGCCATGGCGGGCCGCACCGCCGCGCTCGCCCGCAGCCGCCCGCTCGCCGCCGGGCGGTCGGCTGAGGAGGACGAGGACGAGGGCAGCGAGGGCGGCGGCGGCGGCGAGGGCGGCGGCGGCGGCGCGCTCGCCGCCACCCCCTTGCCCGCGGCTGACGTCGCCAACCTGGTTGACGCCCTCTTCGAGCCCCTGGCCGACGTCCTGCGCGACTACGGATGGCTGGCCGCCGTGCTCGCCGACGACGGCGCGTCCGAGGCGCGCGGCGAGCTCACGCAGGCGCACCTGGCCGCGCTGCTGTCGGCCAGCGCGCGGCGCGCGGCGTCGCTGGCCGCCGAGCGCTCGGCCGCCCAGGCCGCCCGCGGGCGCGGCGCGGGGGGCGGCGGCGGCGGCGCCGCGGGCGCGGCGGCGCTCGCCGCCGCCGCCTCGGCCGCGGACGAGCTGCACCAGGCGGCCACCGTCGCGCTCATGCGCGCGCTGCCGTCGCTGCTGGCGGCCGCCAAGCCCTACCCGGCGGTGGCGGCGCCGCTGGTCGCGTGCATCCCCGCGCTCAACCTCGACCTGTACGCGCTCAAGCAGGAGGCTTCGGGGCTGGGTAGCCTGCTTGCGCCCGCGGCCGACGTCTTCTTCCGCCACGCGCGCGACGCCCCTTTGCTGCGCGCGTGCGCGGCGGCGCTCGTCCACTGCGCCCGGCGCGCGCCGGCGTCGCTGCGCGCGACGGCGCAGCGGGCGCTGCGCGGCGCGTGCGACACGGCGGCGGCGCGGCTGCAGCAGGCGGCGGCGGCGGTGGAGGCGCTGCCCGCGGGCGCCCTGCGCGCGGCGGCGGCGGCCGCGGTGGCGCGGCGCGCCGGGGGCCGCAAGGGCGCGGGAGAGGAGCAGGACGAGGAGGAGGGCGACGAGCCGGAGGAGGAGGACGCGATCGAGGAGGACGAGGGCGAGGGCGGGGGCGTGGGCGGCGTCGCGCGGCGGCGGCAGCGGCAGCAGCAGGCCGACGAGCAGCGGCGGCAGGCGCGCGCCGCCGCGCGCAAGACCGCCGCCCGGCGCGCCGCCGCCGCGGCCGCCGACGCCGCGCGCGGCGCCCCGGCCCTGCACGCGCTGCTCGCGTCTGTGCGCCGCGCCGAGGTGCTGCTGGCGGGCGGCGCCGCCGAGCTCGCCGAGGACGGGCGCGTGGGCGCGGCGGTCGACCTATTGCTGCGCTCGCACGCGTCCGGGCGGCGCCTGCCGATGGAGCTGCTGGAGCCGCTGCTGATGGCCGGGTTCATGGAGCTGCTGTGGCAGCAGCAGCGCGCGGTGCAGCTGGCGGGCGGCCAGGCCGACGGGGGGCCCGGGCACAACAAGAAGAAGAAGGGGCAGGCGGACAAGAAGTGCGCCGGCGACGACGACGACGACCCCGAGGCGACCGAGGAGGAGGAGGACGAGGAGGACGACGAAGAGGACGAGGAGGGCGGCGGCCGGGGCGCCCTCGCGCCCGAGGCGATCGAGCTGCTCGCGTCCCGCCGCGCGGCGTTCATCGCGCGGCTGGAGGCCCTGCTGGCGGACGAGGCGCCGCCGCCGGCCGAGGAGGAGGAGGAGGACGAGGCGGAGGACAAGGCCGACGGCGACGAGGACGACACCCCCGCCGGCCGCGAGGCCGCCGCCGCGCGCCGCCTCGCCTTCCGCGCCCTCTGCGACCTCGTCCTCGTCGCCGGCAGCGCCCGCTGGCGCCAGATGCCCGCCCTCGCGCCCCTGCGCCTCGAGCCGGGCGTCGGCACCGTCCGCCGCGTGTGGGACTACCTCTGCCGCGTGCTCGCGACGGCGCAGGCGCGCGCCGACGCCGACGAGGAGCGCGAGGAGGCCGGCGCCGAGGCGCGCGCCGAGCTGCAGCGCACGCTGCAGGTGCACCAGCGCGCGCGGCAGCGCGGGACTGGCATCCCGCTCGGCGCGGGCTCGGCGGCCGAGGCCGCGGCCGCCGCCGACGCGCTCGCGCGCGCGGCGGCCGCGCGCGTCGCCCGCCGCGCCGCGCGCGACGCCGAGTCGGCGGCGGCCACCGCCGCGCTCGGCCGGCTCGTCGCCAACGGCTGCGTGTCGGGCCCCGTGCTGGTCGAGCTCGGCTCGCGCCTAGTCTCGCTGCTCGACGGCTACGGCCCGGCCGTGGGCGAGGCCGCGCGCGAGGTGTGCCGCCAGGTCAAGCGCGGCGCGGGCGGCGCGGCGGCCCTGCCCGAGATGCAGCTCGAGGCGATGCGCGCGGCCTTCCAGGCGGGCGTGCTCCCCTTCGCGCGCGACGACCCCGCGGCCGCCGCCGACGTCGCGCTCGGCCGCGGCGCGGGCGCGGCCGGCCAGGTCGGCGGCGACGACGACGACGCCGACGCGGACGGCCTCGGCGGCGGCGCCGCGGGCGCCGCCGCCGCCGCCGAGCTTGAGGAGGCCTACGGCCGCTTCGCGCGCCTGTGCCGCGCCGTGGCGGGCACGCACGCGGGCTTCAACCTGCACGTGGCGCCGCTGGTGGCGCTCGCCCGCGGCGGCGTGCGCTACGCCCTCGGCGGGCGCCCGCCCGAGCGGCTGTCGTTCCTGCCCGGCGCGGTGGCGCCGCTGACGCGCAAGCTGCCGCCGGCCGAGGCCGGGCGGCTGGCGGACCAAGTGGAGCTGGCGGCGGAGCGCCTGCCGCCGCACCACGCGGGGGACGCGGCGTGGGAGCCGCTGCGCGTGTACGTGGCCGAGCTGAGGGCGCGGGCGGGCGCGGGCGGCGCGGGCGGCAGCGGCGACGCCGCGGCCCGGGCGGCGGCGGCGGCACCAAGCGCGGCCGCCCGGCGCTCAAGGACGGCGGCGCCGCCCAGGGGCGCTCGGGCGGCGGCGCCGGCGCCGGCGCCGGTGCGCGCCCGGGGCGCCGCGCCCTGCGCTTCGACGCCGCGGCGGCGCCCCCCGCGCCCGCGGACCAGCACGAGCACGCGGAGGAGGAGGAGGTGCACGAGGCGGCCGCGGCGGACGCCTACGACGGCGGCGAGGGCGGCGACGAGGGCGGCGACGAGGGGGGGCCGCCGGCGGCGGCGGCGACCGGCGACCACGACGGCGACGGCGACGGCGAGGACGACGACGGCGGCCCAGGGGGCGGCGGCGGCGGCGCGGCGCAGGACCGCGACGAGGGGGCGCGCCCGGCCAAGCGCGCCGCCAGCACGCGCGAGCACACGCGCCGCTCGGGCCGCGGCACCGCCACGGGCGGCACGGGCGGCCTGGGCGCGCACAGCGACGAGGAGGAGGAGGAAAAGGCGCGGGGCCTGCGCGCGCCGACCGACGAGGAGGAGGACAGCGAGGGCGGCGGCGGCGAGCAGCCGGGCGGCGCGACGCTGCACGACGGCACGCTGCCCTCGCAGGTGCTGCGCGCGGCGCAGACGCAGGACGGCCCGGGGCTCCGCCGCCACAACCGCCGCCCGCAGTACGACTGAGCGGCCCCTTTTGCGCGATCCATGCACGATAGTACAAACGGGAGACAAGAGCCGCGTCGGCCGCTGTTTCGGCCCACCCCGCCCGCCCTATGCCCTTGCCCGGAGCGCACACACACAACCGCAAAAAAAACGCATTTTTTTCGACAACGCGAGCACCGCCGCCCCGCCCCCCTCGCATTTTATACGACAATGACCGCGCACATTCTCTTGACATGAAACGACAACCAACGCATTTTAACACTGCCGCCATATGCCGCGCAATCATGATCCAAAAAAAGGAAAAGAAGAGAGAAGCAGCGGCGGCGCGGTCCCTCCCTCTCTCACGCCGCTGCCCCGCCCGCGCCGCCGCTGTGCCGCCGGTGCAGGCCCCACCGCTCCGCGCACCGCTCGCACGCGAACGCCGCCGGCTCGTCGTCCTCGTCCGCGATGCCCGCGCACCGCGTGTGCGACCACGTGCCGCACGCGTCGCAGCACACCATGCGCTCGCCGTCGTCGTCGCGCACGCCGCACCCGCACCGCACGCGCCAGCCCTCGCTCCCTCCCGCGTGGCGCAGGCGCGGGCTCGGGTCGACGCCGGCGGCGCGAACGATGCGGAAGACGGCGCCCGGGGGCAGTCGCCCGAGTCGGCCCGCGTCGGTGTCCGGCAGGGCGGGCGGGGGGAAGGGGGGGGGCGGCGGCGGCGGCCGCGAGGCGGAGGCAGAGGCGGAGGCGGCGGCGGCGGCAGCGGCGGCGGCAGAGGCGGCGGCCGGGGGCGGCAGAGGACCGCCGTCGTGGTGGCCTCCTCCTCCTCCCCCCGCCGGCAGCAGGCGGCGCGGCAGCAGCGGGGGCTCGGCGACCACGTGCCAGACGCGCATGAGCCGGCAGCACGGGTAGATGTCGGCCAGGGCGGCACCCGCGGCGCGCTTGAGGTCGAGCAGGGTCGCGCGCTCGCTCAGCAGCAGCACCTCGCCGGGCGCCGGGCGCAGCGCCGCGGCCGCCAGGGCGCTGCCGCCGCCGCCGCCGGCCGTGCGGTTGTTGCCCCTTTGCGGTTGCGGCGGCGGCGGCTGCTGGCGATGCTGCGTCATGGGCGGCGCCCGCGGGGTGGGCGCGAGGCGCGCCGCCCCGCCGGGACCGGCGCGCGGGGCGGCAGGGGCGGTGGTGGGGGTGGCGCCGGCGCCGGCGCGGCGCTTGCCTCCGGCGGCGGCGGCCGACGGCGTCGCGGCAGAAGCGGCGGCGACCGCGGCGGCGGCGGCGGCCGCCGCTGCGGCTTCAGCAGAGGCCGCGAGCACGGCGGACAGGTCCGCCTCGACGATCACGCGGTTAATGTGCGGAGGCGCGGCCGACGACGGATCGACGATCCCCAGGAGCTTGAGGGCCCGCTGCTTCTTCTTGTTTGGCTCCTCCTCCTCGGCGGCGGCGGTCGCGGCGGCGTCGGGCGCCCCGCCGGCGCCCTCGCCCTCGGCCTCGCGCCGGCGCAGCGCGTGCTCCTCCACAAACGCGGCCATCTCCTCCTCCTCCAACGGGACGCGCTCGCCGTGGTAGTCCTTGCAAAAGTGCTTGGCGTCGCGGAGCACTTGCACCTGCTGCGGCAGCCACTGCCCGAGCCGCAGGCCAAACATGGCCGCCGCCGCGGGCCCGCGCATGTCGGTCGCCGGGTTGCGGCCGCCGTCGAGGTCGCAAGCGGCGGCGGCGGCGGAGGGAGCGACCGGCGGAAACGGCGCGGGCGGCGGCGGCGGCGCAAGAGGGAGCGGCGTCGGGAGGGGGGGAGGGGCGCCGGCGGCCGCCGCCTTGGCGCCTGCGGGCGCCTTGCCCTTGCTGGCGCTGCCGCCACCGCCGCGGCCCTTGGACGCCTGCTGCTGCTGCTGCCGCTGCCGCTGCCGCCGCCGCGCCTCGTCGGCGTCGTCGCGCTCGCGCCGGTCGAGCGCGCGCAGCGCCGCGGCCAGCGGCACGTACGAGCGCAGCACCGCGTTGTACAGGTGCTGCAGGTCGACGAGCAGCTGCTCGCGGGTGGGGGAGGAGGCGCCGGGCGGGAGGGGGGCGCCCGGGCGCGGAACCGCCATGGGCGGGGGCGGCGGCCGCGAGCCCCCGGCCGCCGCCTCTGGCGCCCTCTCTCTGCGGCGCCGCCGGCCCTTGGGCGGCGGGGGCGGCGGCGGGGCCGGCGCTCCGCCCGCGCCCGGCTGCCCCTGCTGCGCGAGTAGGAGCATGTGGTGGTGGTGCAGGCCCAGCGGGACGGGCGGCTCGAGCCCATATTTGCGCTCGGCGTTGTCCGCCCCCCCGCCCGCGGACGCCCCCCCCGCCGCTGCCGCTGCTGCCGCCGCTGCCGCTGCTGCTCCGCTCCCGCCGTCGTCCGTCTGGCGCCGCCTGACCGGGGAGACGGCAAAAAACCCGCCCGTGGGCCCGCGCGCCACGGCGCCCAAGGGGCCAGAGGCCTGGCGCGACATCAGCGGGGAGCCGAGCTTGCCGACGCCGGCGCCCGGGCGCGGCGGCGGAGAGACGACGGCGGCAGGGGAGGCGCCGCCACCCGCGCCGCCGCCCGCTGCCGCAGCCGCTGCAGCCGCAGCCGCCGCCGCCGCCTTGGCCGCGCTGCCGACCACCCGCCCGCCCCACATGGCCAGCACCGCCGGGTCCGAGGGCGGCACGACCCAGCGCCATGCGCGCGGCTTGGACTTGGTCGCGAACGTGCTGCGGCGCCGGCGCTTCTTGCTGCCGCCGCCGGCGCTCGCCGCGCCCGCGGCGGGGGAGGCGGCCGTCGCGGCGGCGGCGTCAGCGGCGGCGGCGGCGGCGGCCGAGCGCGCCGACTGAAGCGCGGCCTCCTGCGCGGCCGTGCGGGGCTGCGAGGGCAGCGGCAGCGGCAGCCACTCGGGCGGGTCGGCGAGCGGCGGGCCGTCCTCGCCCGGTGGGCCGGCGAAAGCGGCGGCAGGGGCCAGGGCAGCAGAGGCAGGAGGGAGAGCGGCGGCGGCGGCAACGGAGACGGCGGCGGCGGCGGCGCAGGCGGAGACGGCGGCCGGGGCCTTGCCGCCGCCGAGGCGCGAGCGGCCGCGCGGGGCGGCGGCGGCGGGCGGCAACGCCGACTCGACGGCCTTGTCCTCGTCGCCGCCGTCGGCTGCGGCCGGCTTGCCCTGGCGCGTGGCGCGCCGCGGGACAAACTGCAAGTACGAGTAGTCGACGCGGCGGCTGGGGCTGCTGTCGCGGCTGCGGTCGCGGGCGCCGTCGGCCTCCTCCTCCTCCTCCACGGCCAGGCGCGCGGCGACGGCCCGCGGGACAAAGGCGGCGGCGCGCGCCGCCGCCGGCTCGCGGCCCGCGTTTGGCCGGGCCGCCGGCGCGTCCGCGGGGTCCTCCTCCTCCTCCTCCTCCTCCCCTCCCTTGGCCGAGCGCGGGCGGGCGCCGGCCGCGCTGGCCGACCGCGCCGCCGGCTTGGCCTTGCCGCCGCCGCGCTCCGTTTTCCGGCGGCCCTTGGCCGCCGCCGCCGCCGCCGCCGCCGTCTCGACCTCCTCTCCGGCGGCGTCTTTTTCGGCGTCTTTTTCGGCGCCTTTTTCGGCGTCTTTTTCGGCGTCTTCGGCGCCGGGAGCGGCGTCGGCGTCGGCGACGGCCACGACGCGGCCGCGCACGCTCAGGTCGGGCCTGCCGTGCGAGCGACCCTCGCGCGCCTCGACCAGCACCGCGCGGTCCGGGTCGCCGGGGAGCGGCAGGACCGCCCCGTCGCGCAGGGCGGCACGCGCGACGGCCAGCACGGCCTGCGCGCTCAGGGGGGGGGCGGGCGACGGGACCGGCGGCGGCGGCGGCGGCGGCGGCGGCGGCGGGCAAGCAGCAGTGGGCTTCTTCTTGCTCTGGTGGCTGGCGCTGTTGAGGCGCGGCGAGGCCGGGACGGCGGCGGCGAGCGGCTGCTCGGCGCGCGCTGGCCCGGCCGCGGCCGCGGCCATCGCCGCGGACGCCGCCTTGGCCACGCGGAACAGCGGCGAAAAGCCGTCGGCGTCGGCGTCCTGCCGCTGCGCGGCGGCGGGCGGCGGCCGAGGCGGCGCGTCGCCCGCCCGTGCCCTCGAGCCCCCCCAGCCGCCCCGGCCCTGCTCGCGCGCCGACGCCGGACGCCGCCCCGGCGGGCGCGAGGCCTCGGCGCCCGCGCCCCCGCCGCTCCCCCCGCCGGCGGCCCCGGCCGGCGCGACCAGCTGCCGCGCCAGCGCCGCCAGCGCCGCGGCCACCTGCCCGGCGGGCAGCAGGGGCGCGCCCGACGCCGAGGCCGACGGGACCGCAAGCCGCGCCGCATCGAGCACCGACGCGCGGGGCACCGCGGCCGGCGGCACGGCGGCCGGCGGCGGCCCCTTGTTGCGCGCCCCTTGTTGCGCCGCCGCCGCGGCCGCGGTCCTGGCGCGCTTGGCCGGTGGGCCGCCCGCCTGGCCCCCTTCGCGCTCCTCGTCGGCGTCGCCACCCGCGAACGGCGGCGCCGCAGCAGGGGGCGGCGGGGGCGCGAGCGGCGGCGCGCGCACGGGCGGCGGCGCGACGCTGCGGCCCGCGGCGGCGCCGACCTCTGCGGCAAAGAGCTCGGGGCGCTCGGACAGGCGCAGCAGGCGCCGCAGCAGCGCGCCGAGCGTGAGGACCGGCTGCGCGGCGCCGAGGCCGTAGCGGCGCACGATGAGGGCGGCGGCGGCGGCGCTGGCGCTGCCCGCGGGGGGGGCGCCGCCGCTGCCGCCGCCGTCGCCGCCACCGCCGCCGCCCCGGCGCGCAGAGCCCCCGGTCCCGGCAGCCGCCGCCGCCGCCGCCGCCGCCGCCGCCGCCGCCGCCGCCGCAGCCGACGTCGCCGACGGCCCGCCGATGCGCCCCTCGGCGGCCGCCTCGAGGTCCGCCAGCAGCGCCCGCAGGTCCGCCGCCCGCACGGCCCGCCCCGCCGCCTCGTACCGCGCCGCGTCCACCCCAAGGCCCCCGCGCCCGAAGCCGTAGCCCCAGCCGCCGTACCACGCGCCCCACTCGCCGCGCGCGCTCGGCAGCAGCACGCGCAGCCGCATGCCGGCGCGCGCAGAGACGTCCTCGACGGACACCCGCCGCGCGCGCAGGCGGGCGCACAGCGCGTCCCAGAGGGAGACGAGCTGGGAGCCGGTGAGGCGCTGGCGGGGGGCGCTGGGGGCGGGCGGGGGGCGCGGGGGCAGGAAGATGAGGCGGGGGGGCGGCGGGCCGGCGGCGGCGACGGCGGCGGCGGCGGCGGCCGAGCGGGGGGGCGGCGGCGGCAAGCGGGCGGGCGGCGGCGGCTCGGGGGCCGGCGGCGGCGCGAGCGCGGCGGCGGCGGCGAGGGCGGCGGCCTGCGCGCGGCCGCCGTTGACGCGCACGAGGTGGCCGAAGCCGTTGGCGTGCAGCATGCCATGCAGCAGGTGCTCGGACGAGTCGAACGGCGAGTCCGGCGACACGTACGGCGAGGACTCGTCCTCGTCGTCCTCGTCGTCGCCGTCGCCGGCGCCGGCGGCGGGGCCGTCGCCGTTTGCTGCGGCCGGCCGCGTCTTCTCGTCCTCCTCCGCCTCCCCGTCGGCGCCGCCCGGCTCCGCCTCGCCCTCGTCGCCGTCGTCGCTGTCCTCCGATCCCTCGGCGAGCGCGGCGCGCGAGCGCTTGGCGCCCACGGCCGGCGCTTTCCTCTTTTTTGCGGCCTCGGCCGATACCGCCTTGCCGCCCTTTTGGCCGACGCTCGCGGCGCCCGCGGCCTTGCTGCTGCTGCTCTTCTTCATCGCGGCCTTGGCCGGCGCAGCCGCCCGATGCTGCTGCTGCTGCGGCTCTTGCTGCTGCTGCTTGGCGCCGAGCTTGCTCTTCTTCTTCGCTGGCTCGGCGGCCTCTGTCTTCTTGCCCTTGCCCGCCGCGCCCGCGGGGGCCGGCACAGGCGCCGCCGCCGCCGAGGCCGCCGCCGCCGAGGCCGCCGCCGCTGTTGCCGCCGCCGCCGCCGCCGACGCCGCCGCCGCGAACGCCGGCCCGAGCAGGTGCGAGGGGAGCACCCCGCGGAACTGCGACGTGCTCGTCGCCCCCCGCGCGCGCGCCTCGACCGCCGCGAACAGCGACCGCGGGTCGGCGATCTCGGCCGCCGACGGCAGCACGAAATGGTATCGCCGGCCGCCGGCAGGGTGGTGCTGCCAGCCCATGACTCGGCACTGGTCGCAGGCCGGCAAAGGGAGGCGCGCGGTCTCGCGCTCCTCGAACACGTGCAGCAGGAGGGTGGGCGCGGCCGGGGCGGCGGGGGCCGCGGCCGCGCCCCCCGCCGCTGCTGCTGCCGCCGCCGCCGCCGCCGAGGAGGAGGAGGACGCGGACGCGGCGGCCTTTTTGGCGGCCGGCGGCGGCGGCGGCGGCGGCGGCGGCGCACCGTGCGAGCCCGCGCGCTGCGGGTAGGGGTTGCTGGTCGACGTCCTCCGCCCGCCCGCGGCGTCGGCGGCCGCGGGCGCCTGGCCCGGCCCTGTCGTCGTCGACGGCGGCGGCGGCGGCGGCGGGTTGCGGTTCGGCGGCGGCGGCCCCGCCCCGGGCGGCGGCGGCGGCGGCGGCGGCAGCGAGAGCTCGACCACGAACGCCGAGGCGTTGGTGGGGAGGCCGCGGACGGCGACGGGGCGGGCGAAGCGCCGCAAGAACTCGCGGATGTTGATGCGGAAGCCGTCGCGGTACTCCGGGACGGGCCCGCCGGCGACCCAGGGGAACGGCGCGCGCGGGCGGGCGGGCGCGGGCACGGCGGCGGCTGGCGCGCCGCCGTCGTTGTCGTCGTTGTCGACGTCGGGCGCGGGCGCGGCAGGAGCAGGAGCGTGGGCGTCGCCCGCCTCGCGCGCGGCCTTGCGGCCGCCCATGGCGTCGGTGGTCGGGGCGCCACTCGCGGGCGAGCGTTTCTCGTCTCCTTCTGGAGGAGGATTGAGTGTCGTTCGTCTCTCGCGGAGAGGGGCGACACTCCTCCTTTTCCTCCTCTGTCTTGGCTTTCAGCGTCTTTCCGCCCTCATTTTGGGAAGCGCCGCCGAGAGGGACACGAGTCGCTCGGTCGACACCAACAGAGACACGATCCGAACGACGACCGCGGGAGGGAAAAAGAGAGAGAGAGAGAGAGAGAGGAACAGACAAGACGAAAGAGGGGTGAAAATGACCTCGTCGAGCTTCTCGTCGCGTCAAGAGGGGCGCGGGATCCGGGGCAAGGAGTGGGGAAGGAGCAGAAGGAGCGACGCGTAATTCCAAACGCATAGACGGAGAGAGGAAGCGAGTGCCACAGATTAATTGCAAGAAGCAATTCGCGCGACGATCGCCTCGACGCTCGACGCCAAACCCCCTGGCGAAAAGACGGGGGGGCGTCGGCCTGGGGCCTGGGGCCTGTGGGGTCCTCCCCACCCCAGCGGTCCTCAACCCTCCCCCGCCGCCTCGTCCCCCGCCCCGACGCCCAGGCCCGCCCGCACGCGCAGCGCGCGCCGCGGCCGCGCGCGGAACGCCGACAGCAGCGCGGCCGCGCTCCACGCGTCGACCGAGCGCTCGAGCTTGTCTCGGCGCGTCAGCGCGCCGCGCGCCGCCATCGGCACGCCCAGGCGGCGCAGCGCGTCGGCCGGGGTGCCAGACTCGTCTGCGTGTTTTGTTCGTTGGGAGAAAAAAAGGAGGGGGGGGGGGGTAGAGAGTACGAGCAAGGGGGGGGGGGATGGGGGGGGTAAGGGAATAAAGGCAAAGGAAGGCACTCCGGGCCAACAGGCGGCCACGGGGTGGAGCCAACGGCAACACGCCGCAACAAAG
>Ga0105053_10004112_pt1 | contig 21668 bp, 23 predicted proteins | sample BON01_FD_78093 | JGI IMG/M metagenome (GOLD analysis project Ga0105053, IMG submission 78093) | Freshwater microbial communities from Lake Bonney liftoff mats and glacier meltwater in Antarctica - BON-01 | ecosystem: Environmental > Aquatic > Freshwater > Ice > Glacier meltwater | place: Lake...
CAATCGCTACCGGAGTAACACCAGAACGCCTTAGCAATTTACGCAAATGGAATATTTCGCTAACGGTGTTACACCTTGGCCAAGCCGCTGCGATGTTATTGCTAACCAATGATTTCGCTCTAAAGGTTCTTAGTTCATTCCCTGCCGGCCCCCCAGGAACGGAGGGTCTAGTGACTGAGACTCTCTTTGAAGTTCGAGTTGGCTGGGTTATCGGTGCATTTCTGGCCTTAGCTGGCCTAGACCACCTGGTTACCTCAACTTTTGCACGTAAGACATATGAGAGTGACCTCAAAGGTGGAATAAACCGATTCCGTTGGGCTGAATATTCGATTAGCGCCTCGCTAATGGTGGCAATCATAAGCATGTATTGGGGAATTTTAACTCTCGCTGCACTAGTTGCAGTTGTTGGTGCAAATATTGCCATGATTCTCTTTGGTTGGTTACAAGAAAAAATGAATCCACCGGGTCGCAGTTCGACCACGATGATGCCATTCTGGTTTGGAACTCTTGCAGGAATTACTCCTTGGCTGGCAATGAGCGTAAATATTTCACAGATCCCACTAGATGAAGCACCAAGAGGGCTTTTCTTGATTATGGTCGTTCAGGCAATATTCTTCTTCTGCTTTGCTTTAAATCAGTGGTTGCAATACCGAGAAGTTGGTAAATGGACTAACTACGTATTAGGTGAGAAGACTTATTTAATTCTAAGTCTTGGTGCAAAATCACTCTTAGCTTGGCAGATCTTCGCAGTTTCACTTATTCCAATCACTAACGTATGACACAAACACCAGCCCAAGAACTTGGAATTACTGGAAGTGATTTCGTTATGTTTAGCACCGATTGGTGCGGCTACTGTAAACGCCTAAAGAGTCAACTTGACGAATCTGGGATTAGTTTTCGCGAAGTAAATGTGGAGCACGAGATTCAGTATGCGCCATTTGTCGAACTAGTTAATGGCGGTAATCGCGTAGTTCCAACTCTGCTCTTTGCTGATGGCTCATCGTTAACAAATCCATCTGTGATTGCAGTAAAAGAGAAGATGGCTTCACTCAGCTAAAACTGATCCAGAAGTTCCATTACTTTTACTGATTCGCTGATCTCTGGAATCCACGCACTTTCGCTATTTACTTTGGAGCCAAAGGCTTCCACCATAAGAGTAAACGCATCGGCTGGTGCAAATTCTTCGACGGTGTCACCGATCTGTAGCGTGTTGGCTTTTTTCCATGATGTAAATGCCTCAGTTCCCATAAATGATAACTTGGTCTCACTTGTGGATACGACAAGACTTTGATTCTCGGGTCTCTCAAATGAAGTTAAAGCACTAACTTTTACAGATTCATTCACTAAACCGCTAATTTCACTGGTGAGATCAACTCCAGTCTCACCAATATTTTCTTTAAATGAATCAACCTTGAAATTTAAATTCTTGCCCATCAAGGCGAACCAGGTATGGATTTGATATGGCCCTACATCGAGCAAACTCCCACCACCCATTTCTGGATTCAATCGATAGTTGCCATCAAATTTTCCCGTAAAAGTAAAAGCGGAATCAACGGTTAGCAATTTCCCAACGCTTCCACTTTCGACCAATTTAACAAGCCGTTCGAATCGGGGATGCCAACGAGTCCAAATCGCTTCTACTAATAATCGATCATTTGTAATGGCCGCTTCAGCCATTAATTTTGCTTCAACAGAATTAGTTGCCAGTGGTTTCTCGCAAAGCACATGCTTTCCAGCCTGCAGCGCCTTGATACTCCACTCACAATGTAAATGATTGGCGAGCGAAATATAAACAGCATCGATATCTGGGTCTGCTAATAATTCATCATACGAATTGTGAACTTTGATTGGTTCTAATGATGCTGAACGGCTCGGGTCACGACTAGCGACCGCCTGTAAAACACCATTGCTAGATCCGTGAACTGCTGGGGCGAGTGCGGTTGAGGCAACCCAACTTGCACCAATAAATCCCCAGCGCATTTTCACGCGCGAAGTAGTTGTGGTTCTACCGGAAGGCCATTAGCGAGCGCTGACTCTTCAGCTGCTTGCATGATTGAAACAACGTCCCGTGACTGCACAGCAGAGACGGTCATAGGAGTGCCCACATTTAGGAATTCAACTAGGGAGGCATGGAATGCATATGGAGTCGTAAAAATATGGTCAATTACTTCACTTGAACCATCTTCCCGCTGCAAGGTAATAATCGCTGGCAAATCTGCTGCCGCTTGTCCTGCAGCAGGATCCCAGTTACCAACTATCGCACCTTTAGTTCCCAATACGAAAAATTTTGGTTTGCGTGCTGCTGCTAAATCAGAGTTTGTAAATATTGCTATCACGCCATCTGTAAAGGTCAAAGTTACTTGGGCATGATCGGCATTGGTGACATGCGTCCACATTCGTTTCTGATTGAGCCCACTGACGTGATGCAAAGGGGACTTTATGACATCTAAAATTTGGTCAATGAAGTGACTTCCCCAATCGAAAATTGCTCCTCCAGAAACTGCAATTTCGGAGTGCCAATATGAACACGGTTTGGAATATCCACCGACGAAACTTTCGTAATGAAACACCTCACCAATTGCACCTGAATTGATGAGTGACTTAATGGTTAGGAAGTCTGCGTCATAACGACGGTTTTGATAAACGACTAATAAGAGATTAGTGGCGGTGGCGAGCGACATTAATTCATCACATTCGTCTTTGGTCAGCGCCATTGGTTTTTCCAGAACTACATTGATTCCTCGCTTAAGCGCTTCTTTAGCCCATGAATAGTGACTATTTGGAGGAGTTGATATAACAACTAAATCAATTCTGCCTGAATTCAACATCTCTGTTGCATCGGCAAAGGTCTTCGCCTCTGGAGCTAATAACAAGGCGGCCGCCAGACGATCTGGATTGGTGTCACATACTGCAGTCAGCACCATTCCATCAGTGGCTAATACCGCTTTATTATGTTCGTCACCAATTGCACCGTAGGCCAAAAGGCCCACTCTTATATTTTTAGCTGACAACGAATAGCCCCCATGTTTTAGATTACTTGCGGAGTTTAACTGAGCATCTACTAATTCGCGATGTGAGAACTATTTGCAACAAGCCAAATTACATGTTTCTGCTTTCTATAAAATAGTGTATCCTTTAATTAGTTGAATTTTCAACTAATTCGAATTGGAGTCAAATGTCATCTTTATTAGTCATTGAAGTCAGCCCCGGCGGCGAGCATTCGGTTTCACGTTCAATATCAAAAGAATTTATTTCAGCGTGGTCAGCCAAAAATTCTGGCGGAAGTATTTTCACTCGTGACCTTGCTGTTAACCCAATCGCCCACCTAGATGGCGAAGCAATTTTTGCTGGTTACACACCAGAGGAAGCCCACTCAGAAGGAATGGTTCGCAAGCACGCTTTCCGTCACGAATTAATTACAGAAATTACTTCTGTTGATCACATTCTTATCTCCTCACCAATGTGGAACTGGGCTATCCCATCAGTTCTTAAAGCGTACTTTGATCAAATTATTCTTCCCGGAACTCTTGATGGTTCAGGTGCCGCAGGCTTAACTGGCAAGAAAGTAACCGCCATTGTTGCTCAGGGTGGTTCATACGCTGAAGGTGCACCACGCCACGGCTGGGATTATGAGACTGGTTACATTAAGTTGGTAGCAAACGCTCTTGGTTCAACCGATGTGGAAATTATTCTGGCCGAGTTAACTCTTGCCGGAGTCGTTCCCGGAATGGATGATTTAATTCCAAAGAAAGAAGCATCAATTGCAGCAGCAATCGCATCTGCGAAGGTTCGCGCTGCTCTCTAACATCCTTAACTGTTTCAAAAATTGCTCAGCCTCTAGATTCAATTCTGGGGGCTGAGCAATTTTATTTTAAGACTTTTTAAATACGAGAGAGCATTGCTTTCATCTGAGTGATCTCTGCAGATTGATCAGCAATAATTTGAAGGCCAAATGCCTTTATCTCTTTATTTTTAGCGTCATCGATCATGCTAGTCATATCAATCGCTCCATCATGGTGACCGATCATTCCCTCAAGCCACAATGTATCGAATTTGGTACCAACAGAATTCTTTAGCTCAGCCAAGTCGCTCTCGCTTAACATCCCACTCATGCTGTGACCCATAGCCCCCATTTCGGTGCCTGCACCAGCTTGATCGAGCCACGCTTTCATCTTAATAATTTCAGCACCTTGGGATGTTGTAATTCTTTTTGCCAGCGAAAGAAGTTCTTGATCTTTTGATTTATTTATCGCGATTTCAGACATACCAATCGCTTGCTGGTGATGCGGAATCATCATCTGCAAAAACAAAATGTCCGCACTCGTTAAATCAGAGTCCGCACTTTGCATGCCACCCATGCTGTGACCCATATGCCCGGCGCTGGTATTCGAACTCTCTCCCCGAAGTACCAGACCACCAATTACTGCTAGTAAAACAACAATCGCCGAAATCAGCGCTCCGGTTTTTTTATTAATAGTTATCTGCATTTAGGACCCTTTCGACATTTAAAATGTATCACTTAAATCTTTAAGTGTAACTCTGAAAATTACTTTCTTAGAACTTGCTGATAAAGCCGCAGGGTTTCTTGAGCGATTTGATCCCAGCTAAAATTACTTATCGCACGTTCTCGACCGGCTTTGCCGTAGCGTTCCAGCCGATCGGGATCAGCCATCATTTCGGTAATTTTGGCTGAAAGTACCGATTCAAGAGCAATTCCATCACCGGTGTAGTGAATTAACTCACCTGTTTGGTTATTTGCAACTACTTCCGGGATGCCGCCGACATCGGTGGCTAATACTGCTGTTTCGCAGGCCATCGCTTCTAAGTTAACGATCCCAAGTGGTTCATATATTGATGGACATACAAATAGCTTTGCTGAACTTAACAATGAAATTACTTCATTTTGAGGAAGCATCTTTTCAAACCACCAAACATTTCCACGTTCTGCTTGTAGCTCTGCAATCGCTTTTGCAACTTCGGCACCAATGGCTGGCTCATCAGGGCTACCAGCTGCAAGTACAAGTCCAATATGTTTTGGCACATTTTTCCAAGCCGCTAATAAATGTCCTAAGCCTTTCTGGCGTGTAATTCGCCCAACAAATATTGCGTAATCACCTGAAATTTTATATTTCGCCAAGAGTTCCGGATCAGGCTTGGGTGAGTATTGCTCAGTATCAATCCCATTGAGGATTGCAAAAACTTTCTCAGGATCTAAATTTGGATATGCGCGAAGGACATCTCGCTTCATGCCTTGGCTGACGGCGATAATCGCATCCGCCCCTTCATAGGCAGTTTTTTCTGCCCATGATGAAACTCGATATCTTCCACCAATTCGATCGTTTGCTTCGAGCACAACAACTGAAACACCTGCACTATCTAAAATTCCTGCGAGTTTTAGCCCACTGGGTCCAGCACCAACGATTACCACTTTAACAAATTGACTCACAAGCAAACCTTTCAGATGGATTCAAGAGCAGTGCAAGTCAAAGTAGAGTGCAAATCTATTTACTTTGGAATGTTTTTCCATTATCGATAGAAGTATAGATTGAGGCGCCAGAAGCGACCACAATTAGCGCAGTGGAATGGCTCAAGACCGCTATTTCTTGATCAAATGTGTAAACCTTTTTCCATGAATCACCCTGATCAGCAGAGGCCAGAAGCTCTCTTCCGGATGAAGCAATAAGCCGTTTAGTATTCCACTCAATTCCTGATACTTTGGTTTTTAACGAAATCGCTTTACTTGACTTGAAGGCGTTATCTGTTTTAAATAATTTTCCTTGACGAATTGCTATAGCTGACTGGGCTTTTGATGGATTTGGAGCAATGTCTAAGAAAGTATTTTTTCCTTGCTTGCTCCAAGTCTTCCCGAGATCCTTTGAGTAAAGTAGATCACCGCTACCTGAATCGCCACCATAAATTTCATTCTTTGAAACTTCAAGTAGATGAAAGTCAACTTCTCCTTGCAAAGAAACTTTCTTCCATTTTTTACCACCATCGATAGATTTAAGTAAACCAACGGGTTGAGGTAACTTAGAATTTATACCGGGGTGACCGCTAGCGAAAAGTAAATTGTTTGAGACATTCAAACCCATTACGTCAAATTTTTCACCACTCACAAGCTGAATATTTTTCATATTTTTATATTCATATAAACCTTCATGAGTTCCAAATAAAATCCGGTCACCAATAATTTTTATATTATGAACGTGCGAGAGATCCATAATCTCAGCGGCAATAGCGTTTGGATACCCAGAAACTACCAAGATGATTGAAAGTAAAAGGGTTTTCAAGAACATTCTTAAACTCTTCCCGCGTAAGGCATCATTCCGGGCATGCCGTACATATTCGAGTACCTGAGTCCCGATTTAGTAGATCTCGCTTCCCAGACCATCTCATTTCCAGCGTAAATCGACATATGGTGAATTGTGCTGATAGTGCCTTTATATGAATAGAAAATTAAATCTCCCGGCTGCATTTCAGAGAGTGGAATCTGCTTTGTATAGGTGTAATAAAGTCCAGAGTTAAGTCGATCCCAAATTGGCCAACCAAGTCCAGCAGACTTATAGGCTGCGTATACAAGTCCTGAACAGTCAAAAGAGTTAGGCCCTTCATCGCCCCAAACGTATGGCTTTCCTGACAATACTTGTCGTTTAGCGAAATCAACAGCTTTTAAACGTTGCGCTTCTGTTGTCCGGAATGTTTTTGCACCAGTTGGTCCACCGGTTTTCCAGACTCGTGACTGTCCCGTGACTTTTGTGGCCTCGTTAGCACGCGTTTCTTCAAGGATCGCAAGTTGACGCTTTTGCTCAAGAGTAATTCGAACTTTCTTCGCTGACGCTAAATCTTTGGCAAGTTGATCTTGAACCGTTTGCAGCTTATCAACTTCTTTTTGCTGCTCAACCTCGGCATCATCGGCTTCTTTTTTTGCCTCTGCAACTTTAATTGTTACTAAGCGCTGCTCCTCGCGGGCAATTTCTGCCACTTTTCTCGCTGCTTGAGCAACTTGTTCTGCCGCTCTAAATCTTGTGAGCGTTGTTTTATTTCCAGAGCCTAAATTTTCTAAAGTTGAAAGTCGATCCATTACTTCTTGTGGGCCACTGGCGCTAAGAATCGACTCGAAATCACTAAGTCCTCCACCTGACATGTAGGCATTAATTGCTAACTTTCCAATTTCTTTATGTGTACTAGCAACAGATGCAGCTGCCTCAAGAGCGATGCGATTTGCTTCATCAGCCTTAGCAGTTGACCTTTGTAATTCAACTTTTGCGGATGAATACTTTGCAGTTGCCACGTTAGCTATGACAGTTAGAGCTTTCAAATTTCCTTTTGCCTTATTTAATTTCTGTAGCGCAGCATCCGCTACTTTTTTCTTTGCGAGCTCCGCCTTCTTTGCCGCTTCGATTTGGGCAAGAGTTGGTTTATGGTTTTTTGCACTCGCACTCGTTGATCCAACGATTGGAGTCAAAATCAGCGCAGTTGCAATAACTGCTGATTGGATCTTTCGGGCTAAATTCATAATCTACGCGCACTAACGAACGGCTTTTTTCCAAACATTCTGGTGAAACTAACCACTTCTACCTTCTTGCCCGGCCGCGGAGCTTGAACCATTCGACCATTTCCCATGTACATAGATACATGGCTAATTGGTTTTCCAAAAAATAGTAAGTCCCCAGGCTTCACTGACGAAAATGCGACTGACTTTCCATATTTCACCTGTATTCGAGATGAATGTGGCAACGAAACACCGGCTTGTTGAAATGCTCGCATGGTCAATCCTGAGCAGTCCCATCTTGTTGGTCCAGCAGCGGCCCATACATAGACATCACCAATTTGCGCTAACGCATATTTAAGAGCCTTTGAACCTCTTGAGTTATCCCCTTTGTAACCTTGCGCAAATTTCTTGGAGTCACTCAGAATTTTATTCTCGCGTCCTGCTTCTTCCCGCAGTAGCCGTTCTCGATCCTCTTTCTTCAGAGAATTTAAAACTTTTGTGGCTTGGGCCAGGGCTTTCTGCGCAGCGCTAACTTCTCTAGTTAACTTTGCTTTCTGGGCAACAAGATTTGCGGTCCGATCAACGAGCACCAACTGTGATGCTTGATAGCGCTGCTGTGTCGCCTTGTAGTCTCTCAGCGCTTTTACATTTCGGTCAGCGATCACTTCGAGTATTGCAGCGTCTGATAAATATTGTGTGGGATCTGCGCTCAATAAAAGTTCTAGCGAATTACCAAATCCAGATCCTTGATAACTTTTTACCGCAATACGAGAGAGAAATTTTCCGGCAGAATCTAACTCAGCTTTGATTAAAGCCTCCTTGCTGGATAAGCCCTTTTTCTCTCTTTCGAGTTGCGCAATTTTTAGCGTGGCTTCATTGGCTGCCTCAAATTTTTCTGCCGCAACGGTACGTAATTCATTTACTTTACGTTGCACCTCGGCCGTGCTCTGAGCAGCCCAAACCGTGGCCGGTTGCAAAAGAAAACTCGCAACCATCAGCCACAGAAGTGTTCTTCTTTTGGTCATAAACTAAAACTCACGTAATAGTTCTGACCTAAGGGCGGTCTTTTTATTAGATAATCCAATCTTTTGACTTGTAGAATTTTATCAAAGGGATTTTGCAAAGGGACAATGAACTTGAATTTCTGCGATGAATTCTCAATTTACGCACAAATTGAGAAGAAAATCACACCAATCCTGAGAGATTTCCTAGAGCGAAGTCGCTCTGCTGATTTCGCCTCGCACAGAGTAATTCTCACCAATCGCTACAGTGATAGTTGATTTACTTTTCGAAGTCACCGTCACAGTTCCATCGGTAATCAAAGGTCCAGCAGCTGCACTCGTATCTGTATCAAGTAATTCAACTGGGGTGTGCGCCCAAGACTGGGTTGGGTCGACAATACAAGAATAAGTACAAAAAGAGCTATCCGTTTCATAGGGAAAGGCTAGCAATTACCTCGAATTTAGCCGCGGCTACTAAACCATGGGCACTCATCAAATCTCTCAACTTGGCTTCCTTTTCCTGAAGAACTGGCGCAGTCATAGCTATTTTATTAGTTGAAATGTAATTAAAGAGAGGGCCAAAGGCTTGATTACCAGCAGAATTACGATCTGCCTGAACAACAACGTCAGCAAGAACTACAGACTTATAAAGACGGTCTCAAATTCTCCGTAATTATCAATTACAAGATATTTCTACTTCTCTGTCATAGCTTCGGCGCCCTCCTAATTAATTAATTTTGTAAACTAAAACCAATTTTAAAGATGAGCCTGTGTTGTTGCATCTTTTCTTCGTGGATTTCGAACAATGGCACGATTGATCAGTTTCTTCAAAAAACTCAAAGATGGCTCGGAGGGACATTTTGGAATAAATTGCTTATTGGACTCGATAAAGAAAGGTCCGAGTAGCTGTTCCATCGTATATAGACCATTTTCTCGTTTTACAAGTTCCTCTACTGCAAATTTAGCCCCATTACCGAAGGCCTCACGTGAAATTGACTCATGCTTCAACCTTACGGTTTGAAAAGGAAAACCAAAAATAATTTCATGTACGCCAATAATTCCACCAGCCCGAATACTTTTGATATCACTGGATTGCAAATCTAACGCATTGGATATTTGTAAGGCGGTACCTGAGGTTTCTGGTTTAACTTTGAAGTGTTCCTCAACAATTTCAATATCAGCATGTGGGGCGATGTGCTTTAGAGTTTTAGCCGCAAGTATCATAAAGTTGATTCCTAAAGTTATATTTGGAGACCATAAGACTTTAGTATTTTCACTCAATTTCTCAAGAGTCTTGATACTTCTATTTGAGTACAAAGAAATTGCAGTAACAATCGAAACTCCCATTTGCGCTGCTGTCTGGCCGTAATAATCCAGTCCTTCCTCAGAGGAAAAATCGATAATCGCATCTACTGGATGTTTCAGAAGTAACTCTTGTGCCGTAACCTCTGAAATAGACTGAATCACACCCGGTTCATTCGACTCAATTCCCAAAAATTCTGGGACTGAACGATGCTTCAATACATGACTTTTCCGAACTACCCACTCTAGGCGAATCATTGGATCTTTCAGTAAAACTGTGGCTACCGCTTTCCCAGTTTTCCCAAAGCCCATTAAACCTACACGGATTGGTTTCTTATCTTCGTGGAGCCATCCCATAGTCATTGTCATGTAAACACCATAACTTCATCACATGCTCAAGAGTCAAATACCTGATTGACTGCATCCAGTCTTAAATACTTGTGAATATCAAGTGAAAGTCGTGTCAATTAATTATTTAAGGATAATTTCAGAAGATTTATCATTGTAATCAAATTGATAATAAAGATTATTACTACTTGCAAAAAATAGTTCGCCACTAACTTTGTATGAAGTAATGTCTAATGCTGAGGTTTTCAATATCTAACATCAATCAAACATCCCTTTCGTCCCAGGCCAACATCACGGAAGGCGTTGATGCGAATGTGAATTGGGTTGCAATAATAAGGTACGTTCCATCGTTACTGAATAAAGATTCTAGAAAGAGAGAAGAGTCGCCCTATAAGCCGGAACGAATGATTTTACTCATCAAACGACCCTGGGATACTTCGTCGACTAATTTATCTAAATAGCGAATTTTTTTCATGAGGGGATCCGTTATTTCCTGAATCTTCACTCCACAAATAGACCCCGTTATAAGCTCTGCATTTGGGTTGAGTTGAGCAACTTCGAAAAATTCACTAAAAGTGGTTTTGGCATCTAAGTGCTTTTTAATTGCAAAAGAATCAAAGCCTGTTAACCAGGTAATTACGAGGTCAAGATTTTCGACAGGTTGCTCTTTACGGACAATTTTATTCAAATATAACTGGTAGATCTCCGCTACGGGTGTTTCAAATAATTTCTCAGCTCTTTGACTCAAAATTAAATTTCCTCCAACTCTGCTTTACGCTCCGCAACCCAAGGATCCATACCGCCAGATTTCATTATTTCCATCATCGCTTCCATAGCAGTTACGTGAGGTCCATCATTTGCGCCAAGCATCTCCTTTCAATGTTGCTGGCTTTGAGCAGATATTTCTTCAAAAGAATCTGCTGTAAAGACCACATCACAAGCACCCGCAAGTTGCTTACATGTCATTGATTTCATGTCTTCACCCTATCTATCTATAACTAATTATGAGAAGAGTCGCCCTATAAGCCGGATCCTGTCCAATTGCCACTTGCGCGGCAATTGGGATCACCATCCATCTAGTTGCGTAATTACTTACGCAATCAAGCGACCTTCCCGATGACTTGAGCGAGCAGTTCTTAAGCGGCAAGACGCACAATTGTGAGAGACGGCCTACTCTGCATACATGGAAATTCTAATTCGTCCGTTAGTTGCTGCGGATAAAGAGCGGTGGCTCGAGTTATGGAATGGCTATCTGAACTTTTACCAAGTCAATTTAGCCATCGAGCAAACTGAACTCACCTGGTCACGGCTAATGGATGAGACATTTAATATGTATGGACTAGCCGCCGAGATGGATAAAAAATTTATAGGAATAACTCATTACAATTTCCAAAATACGACATGGTCGATAAATGGCCACTGCTATCTTGAAGATCTTTTTGTCGATACCGTAGTTCGAGGCTCAGGTGCTGGTCGCGCGTTGATCAATCGAGTTATTGAAATTGGAAAAGAGCGCAGATGTTCTCGCGTTTACTGGAATACCGATGAAACTAACACTCAGGCGCGAATACTCTATGACACCTTCAGCCTCGAATCTGGTAAGCGCCAATATAGATTGGCAATTAGTAGCGAAGAGTAAGGATTTAAATCGTTTTTGCAGGGATCGATGATAATTTTTCGACATGACTCAAAAGCGAGAAGAAAAGAAAGTGCTCGAAATCAGTGGCCCATAACGAGGGCGTCAAACTCCTCCGGCCACTGATCCTCGAGACTGCTGGAGGAAATGAGAATCGAACTCGTGCTCGTCGATTGACGTCTGATAAGCCGGAAATACTGCGATTGCGAAGAAATTTTACGCTGATCTAGCGTCAACTGCCCCATACTTACCCATAATTTATTAGAAATAAAAAAGAATGAGAGCCAGACTGTTTCAATACAGCCTGGCTCTCATTATTCACCCCACGGAGGGTTTATTACTTATTACCCACAGCGATATCGCATACTTCATTGGCATCGTCTGGGCCATTTTCATCTTGTGGACCGTTCACACCATCTGCGTCCAGAGCTTCGTTAGCTTCGTTGGCATCGTCTGGGCCATTTTCATCTTGTGGACCGTTCACACCATCTGCATCCAGAGCTTCGTTAGCTTCGTCAGCACAATTCGATCCATTTTCATCTTGTGGACCGTTCACACCATCTGCATCCAGAGCATCGATTGACTCGTTAGCTACTGGCGCCTCAACGGCGGTCGAAATACTCGTAGTATCAGCAGATGCGGTTGAAGTCATGCTTGCGATTCCACCGAAGATTGCACCAGTAATTAAAAGCCCAACTGCGCCCGCAGTGGCCGTCTTATTTATTAGTTTTTTCATTAGTAAAACCTTTCATATAATTTGTTCGCATTGGCGGATTGCCTATGTAGTGAAAAGAATAGGAACTTGAACTGTAAAGGCCGTGAATAAAAAATGAAAATCTTCTCAGAAATCAGCCTAAACCATTTCATTCTTTGGCTGTATAACAACTGCGCTTATCTGTGAAAACTCTCAATTAGCATTCATGGTTCATCCACATGTGATCAGTACGGTACCTATATGAAATCTGAAATAGCAATTGCAACCCAAAACCTTTCAAAGAACTATAATGGGCACGAAGCCCTGTCTAATTTAAGTCTCGAAGTCCCAACTGGTGAAATCTTCGGCTTTTTGGGACACAACGGTGCAGGGAAAACTACAACCGTTAGCTTGCTCACCACGATATTGCCCCCTACCTCTGGCAAGGCATCCATCAATGGTTTCGACGTTGTAAGTTGTTCTGCCAAAGTGCGTGAGAGCATAGGCTATCTGCCAGAAAACGTGCAGTTTTATCAACATCTAACTCTTCGAGAAAACCTAGAATATCTTGGTCGGCTATCAGGGATTAGACACCCAAAGATACGCATACAGGAAACTTTAGAGCTGCTCGATTTCACCGAGCCAATAAACCGACGACTTGCTGGCTTTAGTAAAGGTATGCGTCAAAGAGCTGGCATAGCTCAAGCCATTCTTCACCGTCCGACAGTTCTCTTCCTCGACGAACCAACGAGTGGCCTAGATCCTGAGGGAGTAATCACGTTACGCGCCTTAATCCTTCGATTGAACAGAGAAATGGGTATGACAATTTTTATGAATACCCACCTGCTAGATGAGGCAAATAGGTTATGTACTCAAATTGCTGTACTTAAAAAAGGACAATTAATTTATTCAGACACTTTGAAAAATGCATTTGTTGAGTTTGGCTCTGAAGAATCACTTGAAAATATCTATTTTAAGATCGACCAAAGAGCATAAGTATGAACGTTTTTCTAGCTGCGTATAAAAATGAACTAAGATTAAGTCTGCGGGATCGAAATCCACAAATAATTATCTTTATTTTTCTGATTTTGTCCTCACTTTCGACTCTTATCGGTTGGCTAACAGTAAGAAATGTTGGCAGAATATTTACCGATGTAAAGGCGCTTGGACTTACAAGTGCGCCAAATCCATTTACTGGAGTACCCAGTCTCTATTTCACTAGAGACAATGTTATTTATGTCATTCTAGTTGGTTCACTCATGGCGATAGTTCTAGGCGTTCAGTCAGCAATTCGCGCTCGGCAATCAGAAACTGCCATTTTGATTAAATCTCGAAATGTAAAAGCTGGGACATTGTATTTAGGTCAGATCTGCGCAATCTTTACGATTCTTATGCTGGCGCTACTGCTCACCTCAACGCTAACATTGATAAGTATTTGGATGATTCAAGGCAGCCCCATGAACTTTTCTGTATCCTTAAGATACTTTGCATTTCTTTTCATCTCATGGCTACTCCTTTCTGGCCTAGCCGCGCTTGGAATTCTCTTTGGATCATGGGCAAAAAATGAAGAGGGTGCATTCCTTAATCCTTTCGTCTGTTGGAGTATTGTCGTTTTTATAATCCCACTAGCTGCTACCGGCGTCCGCCCAATCGCGTTACTTAACCCGACCTCCTCATTTACCGAATCCTCCGGGATTCCTAATTGGGTTCATAACATTCTGAATCCATTTATGCTCATGGAACATTTCAAAGCGATTGGAAATTGGTTACTTGGTTTGGAATCCACTCGTAAAATAAATACTTTGGACTTCCTTATTTTTGCGTGCTCTTCAATACTAGCTTTAACAGTTCCATATTTGTTCGCGAATAGAAGTTTAGGAAAAAAATTGAATGTTTAAAATCATAGTTATTGCAAAAAAAGAGATCGCTGATTCATTCAAAAGTCTTCGTATACTTTTACTAATTCTGACGTTGAGTGTGGCAATGTTTGCCTCGGTTTGGATTGGATCAATTGGATTTGGCGTCAAAATGCGCGATTATAATTCCTACCTAACGTCCCTGCCATTGTTATTGCGTTCGCAAGCACTCGAAACTCCTCAACTCTTTCCTCTCACTCTGCTTCGCGCCGGCATCGAGTACTTGGAAATCCTTGGGGCGCTACTTGCTTTCTTGATTGCATATGCCAGTATTGCTCGGGAAAGATCAAATGGAACAAATTTATTATTGCTCTCTAGGCCAGTTTCAAAACTACAAATCATGTTCGGAAAGCTTGCTGGCCTGAGTGTTTTGTGGGCACTCGTGCTCCTAGCAAATCTAGTAACAGCAATCATCGCGGTTATAAGCATAGGCAATGCTCGTCTTACCTCGATTGACTATGTGCGACTGATTATTACATTTAGTATTGCTGAAATCTATCTATTATTTTGGACCTCATTGGCCTTAATCTTATCTGGGCGACTACAAAGGGTAACAACAGCACTATTCATAGGAATTTCAGCGTGGGTAACAGTAGTACTCATCTTCCCTCAAATTGGCGACACGATGGACCCTGACAATCAAATCCCAGGAGGACTCTTTGCGTCGTTGGGTGTGACCAAGGCGCAGGAGCTTCGGGTTCTTTCTCATTTTCATTCCTTTGATGTTATTAGAAATGGTATCGAGGTCACTTCAATTACCAAACTATTTGAACGAAGCGCTTTCGCATTTCTGGGTATTAAAGCTAAATATAACCAAGTGCCAATCGGAACTGTTGCCTCTGGAATATCTTCTAGCCTTCTTGGTATTTTATTAATGATCTCAATAATTTTAATTCTTGCAATCTATGCAGGTCATAATCAAAAATATCTAGGGAGAAATAAATGAAAAAAACTATCAAAGTGCTAGCAATCAGTATTGGCCTTGTACTCGGAACGGTTTCAACGCAAATTTCAGCACATGCCGTAACGAATAACGCAACAGTTAGACCCGTATTAAAGAATCCGATTATGAATACCAGCAGTATTGTTGGGTTCAAGATAATTAAGGTTCTGGTTCAAGATAATACTGATCCAAAAAGTGGCGTGGCTGTTTCAGATCGATTAGCCATACGAATCCGTAATACAACAGCCAAAACAATTAATTCCTTTGAAATCTTCTACACAATGGTAGATCAAGTGACAAAGCGCTCCGAATCCTATTATCAGAAATTAATAAACTTCTCGATCCCGGCTAACTCGATGGGCTATCTAGACTTTGATAACTCCAAGGGTATTGGACATTTTCCAGAAAATAAATACAGCATCTATCGGAACTCAAAAAACAAGGTAACTTTTACAATTGAACTAAGTGCCACAGGTTTTAAACCGATGTATGCAACAGCTGTAAAAGCAAAAGGCACGACTGAAGATCCTAACGCTTAGAAAATACCTAAGGAATTAATCGCTCGGGTGGAGCAATTTCCTAAAGGCCACCTTAACCCGAGCTCCCTTAGGATCTCGGTTTGAAAGTTCAATCTGAGCACCGTGCCTCTCAAGAATCGACTTCACGATAGCTAAGCCAAGACCGGTACCACCCGAGTCCCGTGTTCTGGACTCATCTGAGCGGGTGAATCGCTCAAAGGCATTCGGCATGAACTCGGGAGAAAATCCGATTCCTTCATCTTCCACGAGAAGCAGAACATGTTCGCTTTCTTCTGAAATCGAGATTTGAATCAGACTATCCGCATCCGAGGCGTTTAACGCATTTGAGATTAAATTTGTAAGAACCCGCTGCATGGCCTCACGATTCACAAGGATGTCAGATTCAATCGAGAGATCAAATTCGATCTTAATATTTCTCTCCACAGATAATATTCTAGCCTGATCAATAATTACCAAAATAATCTTTTTTACGGATTCGGCAGTCAAATACTCTGGTTCGAGTACTTTTTCATCACGTGCCAGATAGAGAAGATTATTAACTAGATCCGACATCTGTGCTGTCGTTCGAGATAAATGTTCAATTTCTCCCTTGATTGGCCTTGATAATTCTTCGCGCATGAGAATTTCAAGTCTTAATTGTAAAATACTCAGGGGGGTTCGCAACTCGTGGCTTACATCCGCCACTAGCCTCTTCTCCCGTTCCAGAGAGTTATGTAATAAATCAAGTAATTCATTAAGGGTTATGGCCAGTTCCCGTAACTCATCCTTTGGTTCAGGAACTGGAAGATTGCCATTCTCTTTTGAGAGGATCATCGATTGGGCCTTTTGCTGCATCTTACGTACGGGTTTGAGAACCAAGCCAGCTAATATCCAAGAACTAAATATTGAAATAATTAAAAGGAAAAAACCAAGAAATAAAAGATAGAACTGGGTTTGCTTAGTTAAGATGGACCCAAACTCATCACTTTGCAACACTAAAACCTGCCATTTACCGATTTGACTGTTTATCTCAGAATTCAGAACCCAATATGTGCCATCCGCACCTTTAAATTTGTGAATCTGTTTTTTTGGAAGCGCTAATAACAATTCCCTCTCACTTTTACTAAATCGTCCGATCGAGTTCAGTACCTCTTTTTTGTTAGGTCCTAATATCAGCCCTATTCTCCCCGCTGGAAGTGGATCAAGGCGTTCTATCTGTCTCATCTCATCTATTTCCTGAATCGTGGACTTGACTACAAGAATCTCACCTTGCAAAGTTTTTAAAGCCACTGTTTGGTTCAAATTTGAAAGTGTTGATAGCGCAATTATCCCAATAATTCCCAAGGTGATAGTGGCTAAAATAAAACTACCAATAACTGTTTTAGACTTAAATGTTAAGTAATTCATAGATTTAATGTTGGCACTCGGTAGCCAACACCCCTAATTGTCTCAATTACTGAAGTATCCCCCACATCTATTTTTTTACGCAAGTAACTAACGTACTGATCAACAATATTTTGATCAACAAAATCTGACCCTTCCCATATTTCTTCAAGAATCTGCCGCCGGGTAAATACAACATCTTTGTTCTTAATCAATAGAGTCAGGAGCGCAAATTCTCGAGGGCTCAAATTTATTGGTTTTCCTGATCTTAAGACTCTTTGAGTGAGCAGGTCAATCTGGATCTCCCCATAATGAAAATTATCTTTAACTTTTAGAGAAGCCCTTCTTGTGAGTGCCTTAATTCTGGCATTAAGTTCAATGAACTCAAATGGTTTTACCAAATAATCATCGCCTCCCACTTCTAAGCCAGTAACCCTATCGCTGAGTGAATCCTTAGCTGTTAGAAATAGGATTGGGGTATCAATACCCTCAGCTCTGATTCGTCGGGCGACCTCTAATCCACTTATTTTTGGAATCATCACATCTAAAATCGCTAAATCAAATTCTTCTAATCTAAATTTGGAAAGCGCTGAGTCACCATCAAAAACGGCGGTGACTTTTGTTTGCGCATTTTCCAGCCCCTTTTTTATAAGGGAGGATAATTCTTGGTCATCTTCGACTAGCAAATATTTCATTATCCAACCCTTTCAGACTTTTGAGAAGATCGGAAGCAGAAGTAAGGTTTAATCCCTTCTAGCGAGCGGTCTTTACAACATCTTTCTTCGTAATAGTTAAGAAGCTCACCACGATAACAATTACGGAGAGAAATACAAGGCTTGTAATTGTTGTTCCCCAGCCAAGACCGCTTGCTTTTTTATCTTGGGATAGGTAGTCCCCAATAGAGGCACCCAGTGGTCTTGTTAATACATATACAGCCCAGAACGCTAAAACCGTACCGATGGCCTTGAAACGCATTGCAACGGCAACCAGTCCAATAATTCCAACAAATAACCAGAACGACCATCCATAGCCAACTGCTAATCGCTCGGCAACGAGATCTCCTGTTGCAGTACCTAGTGCGAAGGTAAGTAGGATTGTTGCCCAGTAGAAACCCTCACGTTGCGGCGTATCAATCGAGTGAATGCTTAAAGTTTTTTCACTGCGTTGCCATAATACGAATGAGATTGCCAAAAGGATTGAAAAGACTGCGCTTGAAGCAATCAAGGAAATACCAACGTTGTCGGTGAGGTTATCGGTAACGAGTGTTCCCGTAATGGATGTCAAGACAACACAAAGCCAGTAAGTTGCTGGGACATACTTTTTCATTTTAAACTGCACTAAGAGTGCCAAAATAAGTGCCACTGTCATAACAACGGAAGTGCCGTTCAGCCCCAGCCCAAGAGATGTGTTTAGGTAGTCGGCAAATGTCTCACCCACCGTCGTTGACAGTACTTTAATGATCCAGAAGTACGCTGTGATCTCTGGGACTTTTATGAAGAGGGAACGTGTTGCTGAAGAAAGGGCAGATTTCTCTAAATTTTTCATATTCGAAATGTACTGGCAACTTTTCCGCGATTCTCTTCTTTTCGCTATTCTGTATAGATTCTCAGCAGATCATCACAAACCACACATGGCCTCGTAGATCATCGACTGCGAAAGTCAGATCATGAGATAATTCTCTTATGACTTCCTTTGGACTTGATATTTCAATTGCTAAATCATTGAATCATTGGGCTTCTATCCATGTTGGACTTACTGATTTTTTCTCGAAACACTTAGTTTATGTCGTTATCATAATTGGCTCATTGTGGAGCTTGTCCTACACCTATCGCGTTATTCACCAATTTACTGCTTTGGGTTTCATTAAACGTGGAATTCATGATGGGCTGTTTCTGTTAACGATTCCTGTTGGAGTTGCAACGTTGATCTCCGAGCTCGTTTCGCAGCTTTATCCAAGACCTCGACCCTTTGTTGCGATACCTGGCATACATTTATTGACGCCTCACTCAGCCGATGGTGGAATGCCCTCTCATCACGCAGTCTTTATGGTCGCAATCGCTACCTGCACCTTTTTTTATAATCGCTCACTTGGATTGATACTCGGCATGCTGACACTTATTTCTGGGATAGCCCGCGTTTCGGCTGGAGTTCACTACCCCACAGACATTATTGCTGGATTTGGGGTCGGAATCGGATGCGTACTTGCAACTCGATATTTGCTGGGACTTCTTCGTGAAAAAGTAAGATCTAAAAGAGAGAAATAGACCGTTTTAAAAGTAGAAGAGTCGCCCTATAAGCCGGATCCTGTAGTCCTAATTGCTTTCGCAATTCTGAACCGATCACCATCCATCTAGATCTGCAATTGCTTACAGATTCAAGCAACCTACCCGTTGACTTGAGCGAGCAGCTCTTAAGCGCCAACTACGTGGTCTTGCTTCAGGTGGGGTTTACCAAGCTATCTGCATCACTACAAATACTGGTGGTCTCTTACACCACCGTTTCACCCTTACACATTTGCATGTGCGGTCTATTTTCTGTGGCACTAATCCCGCGGATTTCTCCGGGTGGGCGTTACCCACCACCTTGCTCTGCGAAGTCCGGACTTTCCTCGGTGCAAGTAGCGAACTAATTACAACGCGGTGATCCGGGCGACTCTTCGGTGTAAAGGATACGGCAACAATTAGCCGTTAAGAACTGCCTTTATATTACGCACAGATACGCCTGATTTTTCCTCTGCGGGTTCGCGCGCTTTATCTTGCTCGCTCATCATCCAATCAGAGAAACCAATTTTTTCTAACTCGTTAAAAAATGCAGTGAGGTCGAGCATTCCTTCACCTGCTGGTACAAATAAGTATTCATCTTCAACTGAAATATGCATTCCAGGAAAATCTCCAGCCACAAGTTTTGTTAAAATTTTTGGATCAACATCTTTGATGTGTACGTGCGTTACACGTTCTCCGTATTCCATTACCCCTTGTACTGGATCGCCTCCCCCAACAATCCAATGCCCAACATCAAGGCACATTCCAACCAGTTGATCATCTAGTAAGTTCATGAGCATACGAGTCTCTGCGGGAGTTTCAATATATGTAGCAGCATGTGGGTGAAATGATGAGCGCATGCCAGCTGATTTTGCTTGCGTTGCATATTTTGTTATGTGCTCTGCTAATTTCTTATAGCCATTCTCATTTAGATGCGGGCCAAGGTGTGACCTTCCAGCATAAAAATCTCTTTCGTTGCTGCCATCAACTGCGAAGACCAACATTTCTACACCCGCGCGAATTGCCGCGTCTACGATTTCTTGGGAATGGAAGTCTGCGCTTGCAACTGGTCCGTCTTCGGTACAGGCAATATCAAGATACTGCTCGGCACAACTTAAATTATTTGATTTCATATCAATTAAGAATGAATCTGAACTTGCCTGCTCGACCGAAATCTGCAGCCCTTCAAATTGATATCCAGCAACTCGCTTGAGAAAATCTTTGGCGCTAGCCATCTCAAATTTCCAATTGAGTGCAACTAACCCAATTTTGACGTTATTTAATTTATTACTCATGGTTACTTAACTCTATCAACTAGGTCTATGAGAATTGTGGACCAGCTAAAGTCTGGAGCACCACGACCGATAGCGCTCTGCGGATTGTAGTATTCACGGAACCCGCTTTTGCGAACCATTGCAATACTCTGATTGGCAATATGTCGAGCAAGATCAATTCGACCATGACGTTGTAGGCCACGTGCGATATACCAATTGCTATTTATCCACGAAGGTCCCCGCCAAACAAGCGTTCCACCAACAGTGTCAGGTCGATAAGTACGATGGTTCATGGCAACACTTGGAATAGGAAACTCAGCCCAATATTCATCTGGATTAAGAACATGAGAAATCAATAAATCAGCTTTTCGCTTTTCTAAATCAGGAAGCAATAACGGCATTAGAGACATGAAGGTGCTAACACGAAGTTGCTTATTCTCTTTACCGTTTACTCCATAATAAAGGCCATCTTCCTCATTCCAACAAAGCTCCTCTAATGAATTTTTTGCCTTCGCAGCACGGGCAAGATATTCGCTCGCTCCAGTCGAGTCTCCAACCTGCTGGCATAGGTCAGCAAGAACTCTCAAATTTTCAATATAAATTACATTCGTCATCACGTCTGCAACTACAAAATGATTTAGTTCTATCATCTTCTTAGGATCTCGATTGAACGCATCGTAAGGATCACAAATTGATTTCCAGCCACGGTCCCAGGAATCGTGTTCTTCGTCCTGAATATTCATGATCTCATCCCACACTGGAGAGTGATCAATTCCAGTTTCGTCAGGCTGCACCACACGGATCAATCCATCACCAAATGGGTTTCTCACATTATGCAACCACTCGTAAAAGCTCTTTACCGCTGGCAAGATCTCATTCATAAATTCGGTCCCCCGCCCG
>Ga0105053_10004113_pt1 | contig 21667 bp, 21 predicted proteins | sample BON01_FD_78093 | JGI IMG/M metagenome (GOLD analysis project Ga0105053, IMG submission 78093) | Freshwater microbial communities from Lake Bonney liftoff mats and glacier meltwater in Antarctica - BON-01 | ecosystem: Environmental > Aquatic > Freshwater > Ice > Glacier meltwater | place: Lake...
AATAAAAAGAACAGTGTGATCATAACGGTAAATAAGAACTTTTTGGTGGCGTTGTTGGGTGAAACGGCCTGTATACCTTGCATGACAGAATCTCTGATACTAAAGGCAGTCAAAATGGTAAACGCCGCGATAATGGTTTTTACCAGCAAAGCCGACAGTGGCTGATGGTCCAAGGAATGTGAGTCGGAAACAATTACCATTTGTTTTACTTCTAAAGAAAAAACAGCTTCATGATTTGCTTCGAGAGTGCGCATTTTGCGGCCATCATTATTTTGACCATCATCGGTACGGCAGTTATTATTGGTGCAGCAGTCTGGTACTTTACGAAACGTCGATGTTCCGCAGAAAAGCTAGGGTCCCTACCTGATTCGGACGCAAACGTGGCCATTGTTGTAGATCACCTCGACCCTAAGGGGAAACATCACTCGACTTTCTTGAAATCGCATCGGCAATAATATGTTGCGAATCGTGACGTCGGATTTTGCGGGCCAGTTCGTCTTGCGCCTCGGGAGTGTAGTTTCGACCCCGATCAATCCAGTTCTGCACCAGTGCGTCCAAGGACGCCTCGCGCTCCGGGGATTTCATAACCGTCATTGATCGGTCCCAGGCTTCTTCCGGCAGAGATAAGGTGGAGATGGGCATGGAGTAAATATCTACAATCCATGAAGCCTCGGTGTCGGTATTGTTAATGGTCGAGGGTGCCCGTTGGTGACGCTGGAACATTTCACGCAACGGCAAATCGGTACGCAGACGTTGCACGTCGATAGGAAAATCTTTGGATAAACTCTCAACTTTTTCAAAATTCACCACGGGTTGGACGCACTGATTCATGCATCGCAGTTTACCCTCGCCCTTCAGCTTTTTACAGATGAGAGTACAGCGAGAACTTGTTACATTATGGTCGTCCGACTGACCGTATTTGCGGTGTCCTTCAATTCTACGGCTCAAATCCATAATACGTGTGTCCAGATCTTCAAAAATTTGATGCAGTTCTGCCGACTGCATATCTGTGGCATGCGGGGGAGCCGGCAAGTCCCCCAAGGTCTGGGGCAAGAATTCGTAGGCTGTCGAAAGTTTGATCTGAGACATGGACTCTTTTATTTCTGTGTGAAAAATCATCTTCCGATTTAAACAAACCAAACGGGATGGCTGACGTAAACGATGCTATGGTCATTGCTATTTTGGTAATCGTAATTCTAATTTTGCTGTTTCAAGTGGAGCTGTACAGAAACTTACTGAACTTGCTCTCGTTCTATTCTCCAGAAGCAGCGCCGCCTGCAGAACTACGTTTCTCTCCGTCGTTCCTTTCGGCACCCAAAACAACCAAAAAGGGTACTGAATCCTTGACCTCCAAAGTTGCGACCAAAAATTAGACAGTCGTTCACATAAATATGCTCGACGGTGGAGGAGGATTTACCAATACAGGTGCCGGTTTGGAGGCCGCCACAGGTTGCGGTGGAGCAGCAGCCCGTTGAGGTACAAAGGCTTGACGAGACGTGTTTCGTTGAGACGTGAAAGCTTGACGAGGCGGTGGTGCGCTCAATTCGATCTGTCCGGTGGCGGCTTCTGAGGCAATTTTCAAATAAAGTTGGTTCGCCTTGTAAACTTTCATCACGGTAAAAGAACCGATAATCATGCCGGCTATTGCAGCCACGATAAGAATACCTTCGATAGCCACAGTGTTGTCGCGTATTGTGACAGATTGGTTGCCTTTAATTACGGCGATGGCCATAACAGCTCCGATAAGAGCTATTAGTCCGACCCCAATACAAAACCCTCCAGCTGTGTAGCCCCAGGTGGTCATGGTTTTTTCGCCAGCTCCCATGTTGAGGTTTTTTTTATTAAATAGGAAAAAGAGATCTTGACCACCGAGAGTTTAGGGTCTCAGAGATCGAACAGTGAAGGTTCAACTGTTTGAGATGAAGCGTACGGTTGTTGGCGTTGTGAGGGCAGTGCGCGTCCTGACCCAGCAGGTATGTAGGCCGGTTGCTGCGCTTCATCAGTGTCTGCCGAGCCGTCCAGTTCCTCGTGGTTCATGGCTACACCTCCTTGTGCTTGCCAGCCGGTTTGTCCACCCCCGTGAAACAACTTAGATATCGTGGCCTTGTTGTGCTTTTCGTAGTGCAACGCTGCATACAGTATGTAACCACCGAAGCCCACAGTAACCGCCAACAAAACAATATAGAACGCCCCCAAGCCTTTGGCAGCCTTTTTGTAACTGGTAGGTAAGTTGCTGCTCCGAACTCCGCCGTTAATCAAGGCTGCCGAATTGACAAATCCAAAAAAGGCCACCACCATAACTACACAGACAAAGGCAATAATGAGGACCATGAATTTAGTGACTCCCTTCTTCACCGTCCTTTGCTCTTTCTGTGAAAGTGTGCCTCGGGTTCGAACATCAAAGGACGATTCAATTTTGTCGAGCCCGAGCTTGCTTTTTGCACTTTGCGTAAGACCCATGATTCTTTGTTTCACGAGAAAAAAGTCTTTGTGTGGCTCTGGTCCGTGAAATTCTCCGTGACCCTGAAATAAACTCCCATGTCATGCGAGCTGACCGAACTCAGGGACCAACAACAGGCTCTGTCTCACGAGCCTCTGGAGTTTAGCTTTATCCTAACGGAACTTGATCATCCTCAAGACGAAACCGAATGGGTCACCGTGACGTACGACGAAGACCAACTTTTGAAAGAATGTTGGGAAAAACTGCCCATTGACCTGAGCTATGTTGATTTTCGTCTCCATATGCAGCAAGCCAAGGACGACAAAGATTACCGTCACAGCTGGCGACGTTGGTCACAAAATGTGATTTGGTTTGTCCATACGTTGTGGCTTGCGTCGGGCTATGCGTCTACCCTTTTTACCTTGGCACAGTATCGTGCTCCTATCCTCGTGCTAATGCGCTGGTTTCTTCATTGATCAAACGCGAGGGCTTAACACCCATCATCAGTTTAAGGTCTGAATAAATTGGAATTCGGTAAATATGGCAGACTCTAACCGGAAAGACGAGCTGGAGCCAGATGAAGAAGAGACCTACTGGCTTCAGGATTTTATATTTGACACAAAGAAGGTACCGCATCCCACCATTTTGTTGGTGGGCAAACGTTTCTCTGGAAAATCATACACCTCCGTGAGTGTGGCAGACAAGTTTCAGGTCCCCCGATGGGCGGCCTGGTGCGGTACAAAAGACACGGAGGACTTTTGGGCCGAAAAGTTTGAATCTAGCGCATCCGTCAAAGGACCCGACGAGGCGGGTAAGTCCTACTTGATTAAGCTTATTCGGTACCAGCAGCGAAAAGGTCGGCTCTACAAAAAGGTTTTAAAACTACCCTTCCCGAGCGAATACACCATTGGTATGATTTTCGACGATGTCACCTCCAAACGAAAGTTCCGGCGCGGAGAAATTCTGGAAGATTTATTTTCCAACGGTCGACACTACCACGCCGTGATTATCATCTCGTGTCAGTACTTGAAGCAGTTACCACCGGCGGTGCGTCTAAACACAGACTATCTGTTTATGATGCACAACACGAAACGTACCATCAAGGTGTTGTACGAGGACTACGTGGAGGAACCCGACGAATTCAACATGTTTTTGGATTTAATGCGATCGGTGACTGGCCAGCGAAATGACACAGGAGAAGATATGTTTAACTCGCTGGTTTACGACAATGTGGTGAAAACTTCCAGGCTCGACGAAATGTTTAAGGTGTATCGCAACGAAGGAGCCGACATTATTGATAATATGAAACTAGGGGATGAAGCCTGGCGCACGTATAATCGGGTACACTACAAGGACAAAGACTACGAATTACAAAAGAGAGAGTACCGTAAGAGGAAACGGTTAATGCGTTTGCAAGAGTATCGTCAAAGGCAACTGTCGCGACGATCGAACCTGGGTAACCCGATGCATCGTATGGCTAATGCCTTGGATATTGACTATTTTAGCGATAGCGAGAGCGAGGAGGAGACCCATGATAGCATTACCCTGACCAAACGTCGTGGCAAGAATATGACTGTAAACTTTAGCAAAGGTGGCGCTTCCAGGGCTTCCGCGAACTCGCGTGCAACGGGAGAGGCCAGTACCGGCAGCTGGAATTACCCTCAAGCCTCCAAGTGGGGCGACCAAGGTACACACACGGGTACCGGCGAGAACTTAACCGCTACCGGCTATTCCATTCCCGACTCGGCTCCGATTCCTGATTATACGGGTTACGCTCAACAGTCTGGGTATGCTCCGCAGTCTGGGTATGAACCTGCAGCCCACGATTATGGTCAAGGCTACTCTCAGCCCAGCTATACTTCTGCGTCCAATGACTATGCTCAACAGTCCGGCTATTTTCCTTCAGCCCACGACTATGGTCAACAGTCCAAATATGGTCAACAGTCCAGTTATGGTCAACAGTCCAAATATGGTCAACAGTCCAGTTATGGTCAAGGATACGGTGATGCTTACGGTCAGCAGTCCGGCTATGGTCAACAGTCCAGTTATGGTCAAGGTTACTCTCAACCCAGTTATGGTCAAGGTTACTCTCAACCCAGCTATGCTCATGAACCCCATGGCTATGGTCAACAGTCCAACTATGACCAAGGTTACGGTGCTGCGACCGCAGGTTACGGTCAACGCTATCAAAAGCCTGTGGCACCATCCCAAGCAACTTCTGGTATGAACACGTGGTCCAGACAACAAAACTTTATTCGAAATAATTCTAGGTATGTACCAAGGGCCACTGCCGCCCAGACAACAGGTCGTATGTTTTTGTAGGAAACTCCGTCAGGAAACTCCGTCAGGAAACTCCGTCAGGAAACTCCGTCAGGAAACTCACGAAAGATAATCGAGCGTAAATTGAAAAGCTGACGAACAATCCGACCACTGAATGTCTCCAAACATGTCATTAATACACAGTTCTGTGTCCGGATCTTTTGTAGTTATAGCTTTGATCGTATTGCCGACGATACGTACGCCGGCGCAATCCGTTCCCGTGCTGCCGTATACAGGTGTTGAATCTGTACTAGGAATTTGCATACAGTATAAATAAAGCGGATCGGTGATGGACTCAAACGATAACGTTTCTTGTGAATCACTTTGAACCCATTCACCAGTATCACAGGCGTCCGGAGTGCCGAGGGTCGGTTTAAAAGATGGAAAACTAAAGCAATCTCCCGCCGAATTCTTCAAAAGCAATCTTCTGACCACTCCTGGAGGTACACTAGGGTTGACCGGAGTTGGAGGTACCGAAATAATTGGAGGTATAGGGACACCTTCTTTACGGGTGAGCACAATGGCCACTACTATCCCGGCAATAAGCAGTACAATGAACACGGAAAAACCGATAATCATGTAACGGTATCGAGGCTCAAGCTTCGACCATCCAGATCGACGATTGCTCGTGCGTTTGGCCAAGCCTTCTTCCACGTCGAAATCGCCGGTGGAAGCTGTGTCGCGGTTCATTTTTTTTAAGGTCTACGAAATGGTTCCAAGCCGAGTGCAAAACTAAAAAACCTCATAGCCTTGCGTTTGCTTGCGTTTCAGTTCCCCACACCACGAGTGGGATTTTAAGCTCTACCACAACAAATTACCATGTCTGTTCGAACCGGTAAGAAAAGCGATAAGAAAAGCGATGATGACGTGATGGATGCACTGGAAGCGTACAACTTTGCAGAGGCGGTTACATCCGAGTGGCTGAAAAAATGTGCCATGAAACCTGAAGCCTTGCATTTTACTTATTTTGATGACGAACACGACGAATCTGACAATGACGCTAGTGATCACGAAGCTCCCGACGAAGATGAAAAGGAGGTGGCTCCTGCCGAGGTCAAAGAGGACTGGGAGTTGGAAGAGGCCAGTGAAAACGAATCCATTCCGGCTTTTGACCAGGAACCCGAATCCGAAGAAGAACACGGGCATGGCGATGAAGACGAATCTGATGATGACGATGACGATCCAACCTGGCCCGGCTTTTTAGATCGCGTAATTTTCCAATTTGCAGAAGAATTTACCATCACGTCATGCATGATGAACAAACAGGAACGCAAGGTGTACACGGCTTTTCGAGAAGAAGACGATAAGCCGGTAGTCATTATCGTGGCCGAAGATCTCGACCCGAAACGAAAGGTCAAACAAGTGCCCCGAGAAGTGCGCATCATGAAAAAACTTCGAGGTCACCCCAACGTGGGAAACATTCTGGGCTGGTGTTCCGTCGACGAGAAACATTATGCACTGGTTATGGACTTTTACATGAACTGCGACGTTATCACGTGCAGTCAGGGCAACCTATTTTTGGTATCGAAGATTATGAAATCCATTCTAACCGGCTTGGCCCATATCCATCATTGCAAAATTACACATCGTGATTTGGCCAAAGACAATATTCTGTGGAACCCGGTGAAGGAGGAAGCTGTCATTATTGACTTTGATACTTCGTGCTTTTACCGTCCTCAGGGTTACTTTCGTGATGTGGGACGCGATAAGTACGATGCACCGGAGAAGACCGCAGTTATTGAAATCCGACGCAAGCTGTGGGAATCGTCTCGCAAAAAACCCAAACCTAAGCGTCGATTGAAGGCCTACAACGAAAAGGCCGACGTCTACTCGTTGGGAGTGTTATTTTGGATGCTCATCAACAACAGGCATCACTCACCCAGTCCTTATAAATTGAAACGTTGGATCAAGAAGGTCAAGGAGCGTCGCAAGGCCAAAAAGTATCCGGAATTGGATTTATTGGTGAAAATGTTGTCCTTTAACCCAGATCGTCGTATTTCGCCAGCGGACGCCTTGAATCATCCGTTTATTGTAAATTCGGGCACGTCAGAGGGTCAAGAATACGCTAATTACTCGGAAATGCGAAAATACCTCTTGAAAATGCTGGACATGCAAGACAAACTTGATGAGTTGTTCGACGGTGATAAACCAGACGGTGATCGCAAATCGGGTGCCTCTTCCTCCAGCGACGACGACGATGATGGCGGTGCCCGAGATAGCAACGACGAAGAAGACGAAGAAGACGAAGATTTAGCCTTTTCTGATGATAACGTCTCTAGCGACTCGGGCCCAGAAGTTTTCAAGCCTGCCCCTGCCAAGACTAAGGAGATTATGGAGACTATGAAGACTATGAAGACTATGAAGACTATGAAAACTACCGATACTGCAGCAGCCGCTACCGATCCCGACGTGACGGAACCCATTGTAATCGACGCGGTCGCTCCGTTAGGATTAACTCATTAAATCATCATGTTCCTGAAGCATACACCTTAGTTCTTTCGTGGCATCATGTTCGTACCAGTCTGGCCAGATAGCATGCACCATCAGTTGGGTCGCAACCTTGCCCAATCTCATAATAAGGTGACAGGCGTGACAAAAGTGTGCACCATACGTGAGGTGATACTGTTCAAGGTGTCGGAAGCTGCGCCAAAAACACATTTGTTTATCGCCGAAAAAGGTTTGAAATAAACAACCAAACTTTGTGGGTCGGGGTTGAGCCACGGAAAGAATTTATTTAGGCTAGATGCGCTTTATGGGGAGATTTCGCTATGTAGGCTTGCATCTCGTCCCCCATGGGTTGCCTCTCGTACACCTTCTTGGCCCGCGCAGTTGCTCCGGATGCTGTCGTCATCTCCATCTCCACATGCAGGTCTCCGTCAGGGTTCACAAAATGAAACACCTTGAGGATACCGGTTTTCACGTACCATCGAATGGTAAAACCTTCGGCGCCGTTATGGGCTGCGCTCTTACCTTCCCATGTGGTTTTTGAAGCACACGGACCAAACCGTTTTTCGTCATCTTCGTGCTTCTTTTCTTTATTATTGGCCACTAGCTTGTGCGCGTAAGTAACCTTGTCAAATTCCAGAGGCAAAAGAGCCGAGAGAACCTTGAGTACGTACGAATCCAAATAAATGACCACCAGCTTATCAAAAAAATGAATTTCCTTGTTTTCTGCTAGCACCTTTTTGAAGTGAATCAAACGAAATTCTTCAGAAGCCTTGTCGATAGCTGACAATTCCCAAAACTTTCGCCCCATGAGTTGTAACATTTCGCGCTGTGGTGTACATTTCTTGGGGTTCAAGCGCCACTGACCAGTTAAGGACATTTATTCTTCTGACACACAACCTTTTTATGCCCACCGCATTCTGAAACACGACCTAGGCGACGAAATCGTTATTGACTCGGCTACAAAAAGATTCACTCTGTGAATCGTTATTGACTTTGCTACAAAAAGATTCACTCTGTGAATCGTTATTGACTTTGTTACAAAAAGATTCACTCTGTGAATCGCTCGGTTACGAAAAAAAATGCACGGGATTCATGTCATGAAGAACCGGACTTAAGGCTACCCAATAGGCAAACGCCATTAAGACGAAGCCTAAAAAAGTACCAGCTACAGAAGAGACACATCCGCCTCTTCGCACTTCTCGACGGGTTAGGTCCACCATAGATCGCAACTGTAACACATTGGCGTCCAAAGCTTCCACTTCATCGTTCACCCTCCGGTCTACATAACATTTACACAGGGCATCAGCGTGGTCTCGTTGTTGGGTTTGCAGCTCATCGTTTCTCTTGAATTCTTCATTGACAGCAATACGCTGACGTTCTAGAGCTTGTTTCAACTGCTGAAATTCCAAATGCCACCGCTTCACCTCACCTTTAAGACGTTCCATTTCACAGTCTCCTTCGTTCAGGCGCTTAGAGACCTCGAGCCAACGGGTTTCGTGTGTTTGACCGATAGAATGAGTCGACAAGGCTTGTTGAACTTGAAAAGGTTGAACTTGAAAAGGTTGAACTTGCAACACCGACGCGGGCAAACACTGAGGTATAATATAAGGGGACGTCCCGGCTTCAGAAGGTGGCACCGACATGGACATCGTTTCTTGTTCCAGATCCAAATAAACCGAAGGTGTTCGAGAAGCTTGCTGAGAAATGGAAGGTCCCGGATCCATAAAGTCGGGTCCGGTGTCGACAAGGTCAGATTCAGCCTCCAGCCACCGTTCTTCTATCTCAATGTTTCCCAACCGACACGGTTCTTTCGTCACGGCGGACGCGAACTCGTTAAAATGAATAAACTCGGGCATGATTTTATTGTGTCGAGTCTGACGACCCTGCAAGTTTCAAACACATGACCAACGGGTCATGAGGTACTAGAATGTGCTGCCCCACGAGGCACTAGAACGTGCCCAACGAGGCACTAGAACGTGCCCAACGAGGCACTAGGATCCACACGAAGTGCATTCGTCCGTGTCCTTCACGTGGGTGCCGGTAAAATCCAACACGGCCAAGTCCTGAATAGTCCGGGTGTAGTATGAGCTAGTTTTGAGACCCAGCTTCCAGGCGTAGATGTCGTACTTGAGCAACTTGGGCATCATATTATTTTTGTTCTTGAAATGTACGTTCAGACTCATGCTCTGGTCCGTAAAGACACCTCGATCCCGGGCCATGGTGGTAAAGTCCTTGAGCGAAATGTCCTGCAGCGTAACATAGAGATCCTTCAGCTCCTGCGGAATCTCAGCAAGGCCCTGGATCGACCCGTTGGCAGCCTTGATTTTTTCCTTCAAAGGAATGTACATCTTCTTGGTCTCCGGGTGGACTTCGGCACGCCACAGACCCAAGCGGACCAAATCCTCAATCAGTGGTCGACAGTACTGATAAAACTCTCCTACTTTGGTGCGGCGAACAAACATGACACCGTAGTAGGACTCAAAACTCTCCAGATTACCTAAAATCTGAGAGGTAGAGGCCGTAGGCATCTGGGCCATCAACAATGAATTTCGGACCCCGTCGGCCATGACCTTGACCCTCAAACCTTCCCAATCCCACCCCAAAGCAGGGTTGGGTTTCCAGCCGTCCGGATTGTCCGTGTTCTTAAAATCGTCGGCCCACAAATCAAACTGAAAGAGCCCGTGACGAATCGGGGCACCCCCGTTCTCGTCAATGCTGGCATACGGTCCAACCGGAGCCTTGGTCTCGGGATCAATCTCCTGGGTAGCCGCATGCGATTCGGTCATAGCAGCAAAATACATGGTCTCGGCAATGTCCCGGTTCAGCTGCTGCGACTCTGGAGAACCGTACCGTATCCTCATATAGCAAAACACATCGGCCAAACCCTGAATCCCCAGTCCTACCGGCCGGTGTCTCAGGTTGCTCCGTTCGGCTTCGGGTACCGGATAGTAATTTCGGTCAATTACCTGGTTCAAAGCTCGAACCATGATCCGACAGGTCTTATACAGAGCCTGGTGATCAAACGTCAGCGTCTCACGGTCCACAAAACTAGGCAGAGCCACGCTGGCGAGGTTGCAAACCGAACTTTCTGTGGGCGAGGAGTACTCTACGATCTCTGAGCAGTTGCCAGTCATGATTCCGTTGAAAATACCGGCATGCTTGAGTGGTTCGTTGAAGCAATACGTTGGTTCGACACGGTCTGTGACCTCCACGTTGGTTACCATAAAACTTCTGGCTGTGCCATCCGGCAACTTGAAACGAGGAATCTTCATACCTTTTTGCAGTTCTTGCGTCTCCAGCTGAACAATCTGGTCGCTGGTCTGAGGGTCAGGTTGAATAAAGAACTTGTGATAGGCGGTACAATGCAGATCCACTCCATGGTTGAACGTCACTTTCCATAACGAAGCTGCCTCGTTGGTTTTTCGAACGGTGGTCTCCGACCACTGTTCACCGTTCCAGACATGTAGTTTCTGGTCTACCACCTCTTGAATCGGAACTTGACCGAGTTCTTGGGTCAGAATAGTCGTGTCTCCCGTCACACACAAATTGCTGCTCTTGATGGTCCCCAAATTCTTCTGGTTGCTCTTACGGTTGCAGTGATCCTTGTTGAGGATGTAGGGCGTGCCTGTTTCAATGCGGGCAGTCCAAATGGCTTCGGCCAACTGCTTGACCGGGATTTGTTTGGTAAATTTCTGCTCTGCCTCATACTGTTCGTAGAGTGCCTCAAACTCTTCACCCCACACGTCGGACAAACCTTTCGACACGTTAGGATCCATCAAACTCCACATGACCGGTGATTTCTCTTCCTCTTCATCGGTTTGATGATAGGCTTCCACCACCCGTTTCCAAAACAGGTCAGGTACCCACAAGGCATAAAACAGGTCTCGAGCTCGTTCGTCCTCGGCACCGTTGGGTTTCTTCAGATCCAAGAACTCAAAGATATCGGCATGCCAGGGCTCGAGGTAAATGGCAAACGAGCCCTTGCGTTTTCCGCCACCATTATGGGCTAGCCCCATATGGGTCAGATAACTGGGGTTGTTCTCCATTTCGAAATCGATGGCCATACCTTGATAATCGACTTGTTTCATCTCCGTAATGCGGGAATACAATACTCCTTGCCATTCAAAGTAGTTGACCCACTTTCCAGGAGAAATACCCAACATGGTGGTGATCACTGCGGCCTTCGGAATACGTAAGACGTAGGATGGCTTCTGGCAAGTAATGCTCCCACCACGAGCCAACTCATGAGTTTGTCCCACTCGATCACGAGTATATCCGGATGACAAGACTCCCAACCGAAGCAACATGTACCGAACGGACTCGATAACATGTTTGGACGTCATTTCCAAGAGAATTTCTCCTGTTCCATTGCCTCCATTGATGCATCCGTCAGTTTCCAAGATTCCGACAATCACTTGCTTTAACTTGTTCTTCGGCAAATGGAGAGCGAACGATGGCACGACCTTGTCTCCGTGACTGTTGTAGATCATTTCCCTTGTGATCGGAAAGTGTTGCCACTGGGTCCAAACAATGCGAAGATTCTGAGAATCTTCTCTCTTCGTCTCCGTTCCATGAATCACCAGGTTGGACAAATATTGTCTGACAAACTCGGCCGTTGCTACTTTGTTCAATGAATGCAGAGAGACTCCCATTATTTGTTTGGAGTTTTGACAAATGTACCCATCTCCGATCATAATACCCAACATGCGGCAGTCTGCCTCGGACAAATGGGACACATCTTCTTCGAACTTGGGAATAGGGTAACCAATCATGTCTCGTACGTGCAAATCATCCACCTCGACAAAGTCAGGCTTGATCTTGCACAATTCCAATCGACGACGAAGGACGGACATATTGGCCCCTGTACCTTGGTCAGGAATGCACAGGATTGGATGTTTTGATGTCACTTGTACAGAATCAATAGACTGTTTGGTAGAAACGTTCCACATTTTTCCCTCGATGGGATGATGCATGACTTTGAGTACCTTTTGGAACGTCCCATCCAATGTCACCAGTTCGTCGTTAAATTGGATTGCTCCGATCGGTTTAGGTCCATTTTTGGTGTAGACGATCGTATCAGGATGGAAGCATTGGTCACAATACCTTGCAGTGTTGTTAAACACTTTTAGCATAGGCACCAGACCGTTAGAGGTGCCGTTAGTACCCTTAATGTAACTTCCATGTGAACGAAGGTTGTGTATATGTATGCCCAGACCTCCAGCATGCTTAGAAATAATGGCCGTGTTCTTAAGTGTATCATAAATTCCTTCCAGTGAGTCGTCCTTCAACATTTGAAGAAAGCAGCTACTGAGCTGAGATCGAGCTGTGCCGGCATTGAACAAGGTGGGCGTGGCCATCGTAGCAAACTTGAGCGACATGGTGTCGTACAGCTCGTAGGCGGCGTCCAAGTTCCAGCCATGAATACCGATGGCCACTCTCATCCACATGTGTTGCGGAGTTTCAAACGGTACCATGGCCCGACGAGTCACCTTGTTCTTTTGAATTTCACGGTAGGCACTCAACAGATACTGGCCCTTGATCAAGGTCTGAATGGCAAAGTAGTCATACAGATAGTTACGCCCCATCTTGATTCGTCGGTCAATGTGGTGACCGTACTTACGAGCAATGGCCAACAGTTCGTCCGACACTAGATGATTGGTCTCTCCGGTACGTTCCTCCACAAAGGCATAGGCTTTCTCAACACAAGCCTGAAACCCCAGACAATCCCGGTTGTTGGCCTCCAGGTTGCTGGTGAGAATTTGACCGGCAAAGTCAGCATAATCAGGGTGGTCGGTCAGGTAGGCTGAGACCTCGGCAGCCTCTTCGTCGAGTTCCGAGGTGGTGATTCCGTCGTAGATCTGTCCAATGGTGACCTGAGCAATACGCCACACACTAACATCCAGTTTTCGTTTCAAAAACGTTTCGGCATCGGTCTTCAACCGTTGTAGACGGCGTGTGATCTTGCCGGGGTCCACTGTCTCTCGTTGTCCGTTACGTTTGACTACTTGTTCGTCCATGATAACAGGTGTAGAGAGAATGGGGGATTGGCTTTGTGGAGGAATCGCTGCCATGGTTTTTGACACGTTCAGATTTTATTTGTCTTGAATCGGTCTACATTCCAAAGAGACGCAATTTTATACAAAGATCCAGAAAAGGATCATGACCGAGCTTGTAACTCCGGAGGGATTTGTGATCATAGAGGTCGAGCCCAAATCGTGGTCTTCATATTGGCTAAATTGGTGGTTCTGGGTACAAGATTTTGTCCCGTCTCCACAAACCCGGAAACAGTATTGGAACACGACCCAGGAACTTGCTGGTTCTCTGCTGCTAGAATTGGATCCCGACCACCGCACTCGAGTTTCATTCCCCTAACTTACAGCAAAGCATAGAAAGAAAAGGTCATGTCTTCCGTGTCATCACCCTCCGTGCCGGCCGATATGCCTCTGACCACCATCGGTCAGACCTTGGATTTTTTGCAAGGTGAATACCAGCAGTACCGCAACTTGGAAGACACGGCCCAAGCCATCCTAGAAGAGTACAATGACGAAGTGCGACGGTCCGTGTCAAAAGACGAACCACACCCCATGCCGCTCAGAACCTTGTACATTGATTTGGCCATGCACGATGAAATGGTACAGCATTCACGCAACGCCCAAGACCAAAACCGAGAACGCGTGACTATGTTGTTGCGGAACAAGATTGGGATTCAACGCATGATTAAACGACGGGAAGAGGCTAAGGAAACCGTCGTACCGGACGAAGCCGTAGACCTCGCGGCCCTCGAGTGCGTGGACGAGCCTGAAGCCCTGAAAATCCGCCTCATGAAGTGGATTCCGGAAAAACATAAGAGCACTTTTGGCAAAAAGCTGCACAAGATCTGGAAGAAATGTCAAAGAAAGCCGGACTGGGTCCTAAAAGTGGTCAAGTTGGTAATTCAAGAGTGTATTTTATTGGGTATGAAGTCCATCGAGGATTTCCGCTCGCTGGTCTGCATTGTTGAGTGCCTCATGCTCTATCACGAACTGCACGGAGGAGGCACTATGACCTCAATTCCCGAGACAGAAGTCAAGGCATAAATGTACTAGCTAGTCGTACTATCTAGCCGCACTTTGAGCCCCGGCCAGGACTGCATCATACGGAACCAACCCTTTCATCTCCTTGACGCCGGTGCCATACCGGTGCCACCAGTTTAGGTCATTCATGGCCGATCGATAGCCCGCCTCATCCCCGGGTGCAAATTTGACTTCACCATTGATCAGGTCATGTATCGAGGTACTGACCTCAAAATAACTGATAAAGGTACGAATGACCTTGCTCATGGCGCTGCATATTTGCTCGGGCGCTCCCTTCAGCATGGAGACGTTCAATGCCCCCAAAATGGGACCCATGGTAATAATTTTGGCGATACCCAGACAAACGATATAAAAGAGATTAAAGGTGATCTCCTGCACCATTTTGAGCGCTTGGGAGAAGAAGGTGTTGATCGTGTCGTGACAATACCCTCGTAAGGCCCCACCCGCAGCTTCGGTAATGGCCCCAGTTACGCTGCCCGAGTGGGCCCAGTTATTCACCAGTTGCTTGCCAAACCTCCCCACCAAGGTAAAGATCTCCTGGAACACTACGGCTAGGTCGTAGGAAAACCCTATGGTGGTGAACAAGGACATGATGCGAAAGTGAAAGAAGCCTAGTGTCATGAACCCACCCAAAGCACCCTGAATGCCGTTGAACACTGCAATAAAAATCTTTCCGCCTGCCATTTGGTTCATGACAGTATTGAAAATAACTCCGGCCAGCACCATCGGTCCCCAGCTAGCCGCCAGAAAGAGCGAGACCGGTTTGAATCCCAAGTAAGACTCTGCCAACTTGTCCATCCATTCCTTGACATTCTCAGCCTCGAGCCACATACAAACAAACATGCTGAGCACGCGGAAAATATAAATGGCCACCCACCAACGAGTCCAATCGTGGTTCACGTACCAGTTGATAAAGGCGGCCGTGGATTTGAAAGTGCCGATAAGGTAGGCAAACAAACCTTCCGACATGCCCACCGTCTTGTGACCTTCACCCTGTTCCATAGCACTCTCTAGAGTGGCCTGCATGCGGAGCTCCTCTGACTTGGCATTCTTTTTCATGAACTGACGAGTGTGGTCCGGTACATTGGCCGAGAGCATCTCTTGCTTCTCGTGGTAGCTTTCGGTACCTTTAACCAGCGCAAACCGTTGCTCAAACTCTTCGGCCACAGAAGCTCCCCCTCTCGAGTCGCGCTGCATCTTGCCCAACATCTTCAAATTCACTTGATCCATCTCGTTGACCTCGGCCTTAATCTTGGCGCAGCACTTGGTCTTCCCCGCCTGGCCCAAAATAGGAAAGTACTGCAGGGGACAGCTTCCGTCCTTATTGGCCGGAATCGCATCGGGCGGACAGGCAGTGCCTTGGACGTGTGCTTGCATACCCCGTAAAAATTCTTCCTCAGTGTAGCCCTTTTCAGCCAACACGGCCACCGCCTTTCGGGCCAAGTCTACGACCAGGGCCGGCATGTCTGAGTTTTTGGACATTTCCAGGATGGTGCGGGCCTGAGTTGAAGCCGACACGTACTTGCCGTTTTGCAAATCGGTCTGAAGGTTGGAGACCACATACTCCTGAATCCATGGCGGAATGGTCTTTTGGTGCTGGTAAGCCGGCTGAGCCTGAGGCAGGTGATACCCGGCCGAGGGAGGTGCTTGAGGTTGACCGGGCATCGGAGGCCGTGGTAATGGAGGCCGCTGATACCTGCCCGAGAAAGGTGGCTGAGATTGACTGGGCATCGGAGGCCGTTGGGGTGCCGAGAGGCTTTGAGCTGGGGAAAATGACGAGGAAAAACCTAAAGGCTGGCCAAAAGGTCGAAGTTGGGGTTGATAAGCCATGTTTTTATTTAAAGAAAAAAACTTATTCCGAGTCGGAACTGGATGACGTGTCGCTCGAGGTACCTGACGATGTGCCTGACGATGTGTCGGAAGATGAATCACCATCGTAACTGACCGACTTTTTCTTGTGAGTCAAGGGCTTGCGCCACAATTCGGTCTGGTAGTAGGTGCGCTTAAGATAGCCCATGTCGCCGGTCAGGACTTTCTTTTCCGAGTCCTTGAGACGGTGTTTACCCAGAGTACGCCGGGCCAGTAGTCCTCGGTACAGGCCCAACACGTTGCCGTGCCGCTGCTTAATGATATGGTCCAATAATTTGCGCCTCTCCTTTGTAGGCAGCCTAATATGGTAGTCTTGCACAATATCGCCCTGAGCATCGTGCAGGGCCAGGCCACCCTTGCGCACTGGAATGAAGACTTTTGACCGTGAGGTCGCCTTAGACCGTGAGGTCGCGGGTTTGGCACGATAGGCCACCGCACGCTTGCGTCGCCGGGACGTGGTCTTTTTCTTTTGGACTTGTGGACTAGATCTGACTCGAGGTCTAGATCTGACTCGAGGTCTAGGTGTGACTCGAGGTCGACTTTTCCGGGTCGAGAGTTGACGAGAAGTACGCTGTGGTTTGCACCCCTGGGGATCCATCCAACAAAACATGTTGACTTTTTTTCACACCGCAACTAAAGTTGAGCGGCTCTATACCAATTTAAACTTTTCTCGAAAGGCTAAAAAGTCCGGAGCCAGGGTTCGCTCCCACACTTGGCGGACCAACTCCATGGCCGGAGAATTCAAGTACTTGCCGTGAGGGTTGAACCTGAGACACACAATATTGTGATCGCGGACCACCTCGTCGTACACTTTTTCTTCCTCCACATCATAGTTAAGATGTCCGCCCTCGTCAATCTGAATACCCAGTCTGAGCCGAGGTATAAAGGCGTCTAACCGGTATTTACCTACCCGATACTGGAGTTCCATCTTGAAAGGGATGCACTGGTGCAGGGTATCAAGTACCTCGTTCTCGATAGGTACCTTAATCTCCTTAACGTCTGCGTCAGACAAATGGATGTTGAACTTTTGAAACAGTCGGTTCTTCTCCGGCCGAGGCTTGCGGGTACGACACTGAGCCCAGCGCACAAACGCTTCCAAGTCACTCAAGGACACACACCAATCCCAAGCCTCGGTGTGGTAAGGTTCCCACTTCTTATCGTCACAGTTCCAGGACTTGTTAGGCACCAGTTGATGCAGAGGCACCTTGAGTCCTTTAGTTTGTGCTTGCTTCAAACGCTGTCGCAAGTAAATCTGAGAAGCATGGTTGTTCAATTCGCGATACACGTGGATACAGACCAAGTAGCCTGTATCCTTTTGTACACCTAACAGTGATTTACACAAGGGAAACGAGGGTAATTCCTTGGGGGTCGCGGTGCCAGACGTGCGAGAAGGTCGACACGCAGGATGAAGGGTAACCGGGCATTTGGTTTCGATTTCCACTTCCGAAGAAGAAGACGCTTCATCTTTGACAGGTGCTCTCATGGACCGGATGGGAAACAAGTCAGTCATTTCTTGGTCTTGAAAGAAACAGCTTGTCGATTCGTGACGCGGTCAGTCTGGGATCAGTCTTCGATCACCCATTTCTCAACGCGAGATCACCCATTTCTGTATTTTTCTCGGCGTGATACTGTGTCGCGTTCGATAAAAAATATTTCCAGGTTTTTATCTGAATAAATGCGTATTCTCATTGCTGGCTCGAATCGTGCGGCCAATACAGCTCTGGCCACCCACTGTGTATCGGATGCTCCAGGAAATTGGGAAGTAATTTCTAGTTACCAAGCCTCGTGTACCGAATGGGAAAAGTTGCCCAACGTGACCAAAGTCACGTCGTACCACGACCTCAAAGACGGCGAAGCTGACGACAGTCAAGGCTTGGTGCTGGAGGTAGTGGCCGCCTCTTTCTTTGAAAAAAGTTGGGTGAAAACACGTCTCGCCAGCGCCACTGATTTAATCATGGTAACCAGCTCGCCCGTGGCCTACATAGACAAGGCCGTCTTACACACGTTCCACCAGGTGCTTTTGACCAAATCCACCACACCGGAAAAACAAGCTCAGTACCATACCCTGTTTATAGATGTCAAAAAGATTCCGTTCGTCACCTTCAAAAAAGCGGTCAAGGCGTTAGAGGACCATCACTACCTGTCGGTGGCTGCAGACGGGTCAATCACTACCGGATCATGGACTGAAGCACCGAGTCAAGATCATGGACTGGCCGCAACGGTCTCGAAAACAGCATCAAAATTAGAGTCAAAAACTGGGTCAAAACCTGGCTTGCAAGTGTCGGCTTCGAGCTATGTGTCTCAGGTTCAAGCTCAGGCTGTCGACACTGCAGAGAAAAAGACAGCCACTCCCGCCGTGAACGAGGGTAAAAGTCCCCCTGACGTGGTCCCGCGTCAGAACCGACCCAGCAACGTGGAAGTTGCGGACGGGGTGACGGAACTGTGGATTTGTTTCACGGCCCAGTCCCGCAAGAAAACCAAAGATATGTTAGACCACGCGGTCACCATGTTCGAAGACATGCTTAGCAATGACCTGCTCATCTCTATGTTTTCGACCGCCTTTCACGAAAAGCATGAAGAGGATCAGTCGGTCAGTGTGTATTTTCAAGTGTACAAGCAACGACAGGATTTATTCGTGGCTCTGATGATGAATATCCTTCAGTCTCTTCGCTCGAGCCATGTCATCACAAACGGCTCGATCGTGATCTGAGTCTTCTTCTCTGCCCCTCTTTTTGGATTGTTTAAAAAACGTGTCGAGAAAGGTAAAAGCTTCTCCTCGTCGTTCTGTGCTTTCCGAAGACACGTAAATAAAACTTAAAGCTTCTTGCACCACCTTCTCGGACGGTACTAGTTTGCCCTCCTCCAGGATATCTTTGATAAGATCCAGATCACAGATACGCGCGGCTTCTTGTAGCGCATCTTCCGTGTATACCATGAACCCTAAGCGATGAAACATTTGTAACGCCTTTCTCATGTGCCGGCTCACCATGTCCACTTCACAGCCGGTAGGCAACTTTTGATATTGACCGCAATCAAAGACGGCAATGCACACGTCGGAGCTGCCCGATCGAATGGCCTCCGAGAGAATTTTAGGTTGAAAAGTGTACTTGGGCTTCAGTTTGCGCAGTACGTAGATCAGCTGATGATTTTGACTTTTGGCTGCCCGTTCGATGCAGGCTGCAGGAATGTGCATAGCTTCCGGGACCAAACTCATAACTTCGTGATGACCGTGGGTACACGCATCAATGAGATCCTTCTCGGTGGGTAAATATTGTGGAAACCGACGTTGTATATACTTGCAGATATGCACGTGACCCCAGGAAAAGGCTTGTTGAAACGCTTCCACCGGAATCTTCCCGTTCTTCTTTCTCTTGAGCACCATGAGAATACCCAAATGTCCGTGTTTTGCTGCTGTCACCAATATGTCGTCGGGAATATCGGTGCTTATGTACAGAGGATCAAGATGTTGAATGGCATACTTAACCACCGCTTTATGCCCCCGTGCAGTAGCGGCCTTCAATCCCGAATACGTAGTGATTAAGGTGACCACTGGCACCAACATTTTAAGCATGGGTAACAAGTTCTGTTCCATGAGATACAACAAGGTGGGCAGCGGTTTTTTCAACATAGTGGGTTTGCCGTGAGGAAAACGCCAGAGTATGTACGACATAACATCGAGATAATTCTTTTTGGCCGCCTTGTCCATAAGCGGACAGTACCTCGTCTTAAGTGGCATACCGTCCCCGTCTAAGAATTTGAATTCGGGTGAAGTACAGAACACTAACGTATCCATATGATTCTTGTCCGTAGCATACTGAATTATATCGTCAATGTTGGGACACTCAATACCCCACTGCAACAAATACACCATCATGCCAATGCTGCGAGAGACGGCAGCTTGCAACCAGGTTTGGTGCGAGGGAATGTAGGTGATACGATGCTGCACCAACCAATCCACTTGGGTGTTGCCATAGATACAATCCAGTTGTATAGACTCCATATCTGAGAAACACAATAACACAGTCTGCCAGATCTCCGTCAAGAACAGGGAGTGCGTCTCCGCTATCTCACGATGGTTCAACCCATGCCGGTGTCGCATGGTATCGTTTTGATGAAGTGATCTTGTGTTTCTTATCTCGATCCGTATTAATTACCTTGGCGAAACACGTCTCATTGAAAACCATTATTTTTTTTTCATCAGTTCCAAAGTCTCGATCCGTATTAATTACCTGGGCGAAACTCGTCTCATTGAAAACCATTGTTTTCCACTAGTTCCAAAGTGCGCTAGAATTTCACTCTGTCACTAGTTACTTAACAAACCGAATCATGTTTTCTAGTCACCCTGGTATACGATTTATGCAAGGTCCCCCAATACCGAGACCCAATGGCTCTCGCGGACGACCGGTCACTACTGCACTTTACGACAAACTGGGTGTGCCTGTTGATGCTACCGCTACCCATATCAAAAAAGCCTATCGTAAATCATCTCTCGTCGGGCCTCACAGACATCCCGACAAGGGGGGAACCCACGAAGCCTTTCAGGCCTTGACTCACGCCTACGAGATCTTGTCGAACGAGGAGAAACGACACTGTTACGACGCTTTCGGCAGCAATTATGAAAAAATTCCGGGGATTGAGTTTTTCAAACAACAGCTCAAAAGCAAGGATATGGGACTCGTTATGAGCTTGACCTTGGCGGAATGTTTACGAGGCAAGGACTGTGAGGTTAAGTATAAGAGAGTCACTCAAAATGGCATGGCGGAACACATGACTCATACGTTCTATATACCACCCGGAACTCACCATCAACATCAATTTTTATTCTCCGGCCTGGGACACAGAGAGCCGGGAAAACTCCCGGGAAATCTTGTGGTGGTGGTGAACGAGCAGGAACACAAAGAGTTTCAACGCTTCGGTAACGTGCTGATCCATAAGAAAAATATCAGTTTAGCCGAAGCGGTCACGGGTTCACCCTTGAGGATAGACCATCCCAACGGTGACACGTTCTTTATCCAACAATCTGCTTGTTTCAAAAACGACGCTTGGTACGAAATTCCGGGTCGAGGTGGAACAGCGTCCGAAGCCATGTTTGTACATATCCACGTGGACTTTCCCGATCTCACTGACCAGCAAAAGGCACAGTTGATCAACCTGTTACAGTTCAAACCGGTCAACGCCAAGTCGCCCATCTCTGTATCAGAAGTTCCAGAACAACACTTGAAAATGGCTATTCAGAGATCTCGGAATGAAGAAGAGTCACATACCGATAGTAAACCTGGATGTCCCATGCAATAAAGTACCGAATCAAGACCAGTCTTATCCTTTAAAGCCCTAAGGGCAGGATATGGGTGGTGAGCCTAGAGAGTTAACAGGGCTCGATAGGGGTGCGGATTCTGCACAGACTTTGCTCGGGGCTTGGCTTTTGGCTTGGCTCTTGGCTTGGCCTCGGGCCCGTCGTTTGAAACACTCCAAAGGAGAGTCTCCCACCAAAGTCGTGTACAGTTTCTGCTTGATGTTC
>Ga0105053_10004114_pt1 | contig 21664 bp, 12 predicted proteins | sample BON01_FD_78093 | JGI IMG/M metagenome (GOLD analysis project Ga0105053, IMG submission 78093) | Freshwater microbial communities from Lake Bonney liftoff mats and glacier meltwater in Antarctica - BON-01 | ecosystem: Environmental > Aquatic > Freshwater > Ice > Glacier meltwater | place: Lake...
ATTTCTCCTGATGTAATTTAATTGCATCCCTCGACTTGACAACTATGTCGCCTGCAAACGCGTTCCATGAAGTAGCTACTAAAGTATTTAAAAATACTTTATACATTCTCTGTATCACCAAAATGATCTATAGAACAATGTAGAGACACAAATAAGGAATGTGGTAGGAGACATTTCAAGTAGCACAGAAACCAAAACTCCTAATCATTCTTACACTGATAAAAAAAGCCTTCATAGAAACCATATAATGGTTACTTAGGAGTACGCTCCTTGTCAAAGGAATTCCTGAAACAGATGAAGACGAGGAAGATGGGAAGACACAAACAAGTACATCTTGGAAGACATGAACAATCTTCGCTTCAGTATGATTACACAGAGTCGTGTGGATAAGTTGGAGGAGATGCGCGAGGTGGTTCTTGTTATGATGGTTCGGTACATCCTATAGCTACGGAATATCCGAATCACTAGATACTGTTAAGGCTCTTTTGAGGAAATTGAAGAAACCTTCTGAAAAACTTGACTTGCTATTTGCCTACACGTATTATGTGAATCAGTACGATGTCTGGATGAGGGATAACGAAGGAGAGATGGATCAATTCACAAATGGACTAGCTTCTATTTGGAAAAATTTACTGAAAAAGTCAGATGAGGACCTTGGTCTCGATTCCGATATTCGAAACCTGGTATTGAGGAGTTGCTCATGGGGTTCAAAACAAAGCTCGAATCGATTGATTCGAATATTTATCCACAGCCGAAGTTTAACTATAAATAGAAAATCATTTGGTTAACTAGTGCACCTTTAACTGCCAGCTTCAAAGCTGCATACTATAAATATGCCCAATTTATCAAACTGCTCTGTGCAAAGCAAATGTGTCCCAAGCTCTAGAAAGTATTGTACATTAGAGTAGAAAACCTTGGGGGGAATATCTCTATTGGTGATCAGAGGCTTGGTGCTAACTATTTCCCCCGATAGGATTACATGATAGTGTAACAAATCACATTGACAAACATTAAACTAGCCTGAGATACTCTCTGCATCTTCCGCTTCGTCGATGCCACTTTGTGTTTCATCAAGGGCGTCATTTATAGCTTGTAGTAAATCTTCGGCTTCTTTGTCAGTGGCGCTTAACTCCATGAGAATCTCCTCTTCCTCCTCAGATGAATTCTCTGGCATGATTTCAATATTTTCATCTTCCATTTTACTGTTATAATCATCCGAGTCTAAGCTCGTATCATCCGAGACATTTTTATTATCAAAACTTCCCGAGATTTCATCATCATAGTCTGAATCATTCTCAATAGTGGCACTTGACTCCATGGTAATGTCCTCCTCAGATGCATCCTCCGGCATGATTACAATATTTTCATCTTCCATTTTACTGCTATAATCATCCGAGTCAAAGCCCGTTTCCTCAGAGACATTTCTACTAACAATGCTTCCCGAGATTTTTTCTTCATGTTTTGAATCATTCGAAACTCGAATACCGGCATCTGTATGATTCCCTTTCAAAATAGTATCATCCGATCTCTTGATTTCAGAGTCTCGACCCCATGTTACGATTTCAACTGCTGTATCATTTTCTTTGCCTTGAACAATTTGAATTCCAACGTCTTCGGCATTTTCAAGTCCGCTTTCATTGTATGTTTTCACTTTGTCAAGTACCTTGTGGTCTTGCATTTTGATTGGGACGCCAGTACTTGAGTTATACGTTGACGAAGTATTTTCACCAAGCGTGACATTAACAGAAATTTTCCCTTCAATGAGCAAGGTTGTTTGCCCAGCTGCCGGTTTCATAGACGGCGAGTGTGTCGGACTGAGAGTATTTGTAGGTTTTCCTGTTTTAGGTTTGATCGACGGCTTACGTGTCGGATTGAGAGTGTTCGTAGGTTGTTCTGTTGTAGGTTTGCTCGACGGCTTGCGTGTCGGATTGAGAGTATTGGGCGAATACGTGTTGATCAATTCCTTAGACTTTTGATTGGCAACATCTGATCGAATCGCTGGATATGCAGCTGAGGATAAATCAGTGGTGCAAAGCATAAATGTAAAAAGAAGCAACGCAACAACGGCAAAGAAACGTTGACGACCAACAATAAGACCCGTAGCGTTATCGCTAGGTCCTCGATACGCCTCAAACTCTCGATGTCGTGGTGTCATCCTCTGTGTTTCAATTAGCAGGTAATAGATTAACCACATAAATTAACACTATAAACAATACCGGACACGGAAGCATTCGATTCCGGTCGAATCAAAAGAAAATTCAAACTGGATAGAAGAAAAATCGTTGAAAGTCGACACACGTCTGAAGAGAATTTGAAATACTACCGAATAGTGCAAAACAAAAGCTAACTTCTTTAATCAACAGAATAGTATCTTTTTGAAAACAAAAACTAACTTCTTTAATCAACAGAAGAGTATCTTTTTGAAAACAAAAACTTGATAGCTATCCGAAAGGAAATCAGAAGCATCAACCAACCACGTGAGAATTCCCTTTGTACCACTTCTGATGGAATTCAATCGCGATCCTCAACAATACTTTTAAACTACTACGAAATCGTTATAATGGAAAACGATGTGTACATTTTCAAACCTGTACACTTTCTCCAACCTGAACCATTTCGATCTTGCTTTCACTTTTCTTCCTCTCGACACGTTCGGCAATTGCGCAGTATGCACACGCCGCAATGATGCCTACTGCTAAAAGTGCAAGAAGAATGTAACCTGAACCACCTGGTAGGCTATTAATAAATGTCATGAGACCTGAAACTTGAGGAAAGGCAATAATAGTGATGGCGAGGATGAGAGTGATGATAAAACAGCAGCAGAATCGCCTGCATAATTTCGGGCCCAAACACTCCCTTAGCAAGTAAAACGGGTTCCACATCAAGGACCACTTCAATCGACCAACAGGTTTTGGTAGCTTGGGAAACCTGTTGGGCTCGGAGCGACCAGAACCATTGGATAATGTCGTCGAAGCAATGTCTTTACGCACAAGCTCAACACTGACGTACAACACCCCCATTTCCTTCCTGTCTCCATTTTCATGCATAAAGAGATTCAATGCTTTCGAATTAGGTGGCGGTCGATCTCCGTTAAACATGTCGCCAGCCCAAGTTGGAACATACGTATCGATGAGTTCTCGAGCTTCAGCTTTATTTTCTTTCTTGTTTTCATTTGTATCCTTCGTTTTGCTTTTTCCAGCGCTTTCACCATCCACTACGATGCTGATCTCACTGTACGACCTATCAGGTTGAGATTTCGTAGGGAGCGTTGAAACAGGCAACCGAACAGCTTCCTCGTCATGATCGGAAAATACCTGATAGGATTCTGCATTGGACATAAAAGCAGATTTCAAATGCGAGTCTAAATCTAAAATGGTTTCCGCGATACAATCATTCCATTTGGTCAAATCACGATCCCAAATTTGAATAGCGAGACGAGATTTCAATTTGCTCAATGGCAATTTTGTGAACGGAAATTTCATTCTCCAATTCCAAGATCCCTTTCCTTCTTTGCATCTCCAATGTGTGTCTGTTTCAAGCCACAGTTTGTCACTCGCACCGTTGAAGTTACATTTGACAAAAAGATCATTTTGTTCTGTGAACAGTTCCATCGAAGGGATTTCAGCCGACTTCCACACGATTACTCTCAGCTCGTATTCGCTGTTCTCAGGAGGAGCTATATCTACAGCTGGGTACTTAACAGCTGTTGCATGGTCCATTATATCAATCCAACACTCAAGCTTTCCTTGCTCCAATTGACTCGTAGCTGCCCACAAAGACCGCACTTCAACAGGTTTCTTACGATATATTTTATCAGTCAATTCTATTCCGCCAGCTTCAACGTCATTTTCGTCACTGTTTAATTCCCTGACCTGCTCCTCACGGTCGCCACAAGATTGCCATATTTCATTAAGCCATCGGTCTTCGAGATCGATCATTGTTCCTCCAATGAAATCGTCGAAACTGAAACTGTCGTAATCCATCGCATTGATGGTTAACAATCCAGGACCAGGGAGTGTCGTCTGAATATCGAATCTACGGTAGAATTCAGGATTCGTGGAATTGTTGATGTAATTCTTTTGATCTGTAATTTTGGTTTTGCCAAGTTTGAGCACCAAATATGGATCTGATTTACCTCCACCCACATCCATGGGAATAAAATTAAATCCTTTCAAAACATTCACTCTAATTTGAACCGCTGCTGGTACCATGAGTCTGTTAAGCACCTCATCAGTAAACATTTCATCTCGATAATGATCATTCAGAGTGTCATCTGGATGAACCACTCGAATAATGGCTTTGAGATAACCGCAAATTTGTTGTTTTGGATACTTGCCGCGCATGATTGGGAACTTTGTGAAGCAACTTGTTCCGATCTCGGTTTCTAAATCATGAACGAGGGAATCTCGCCCGTGCATGAACTCCGGTAGTGGGTAAGGATCGTGATTCAGCCAATTCACAAACGGAACTAGGGATGCTACGTTCGCATCGGGGATTTCAATAAAACAATCTACTTCTTCCTCCTCCAAGAAGGTTGCTTGTTCAGTCTCATCATTTGAATATTCTGAACCGATGTCCCAATCCGTCTCCGAGCATCTTGAGCTTCCTTCAATGATGTTGGGATTGTGTGCCTCTGAAATACTACGTCGCTTGTCTATAAGTTCACGAACGAGGAACGGGAGTAAGTCTATGGATCCAACCCCTACAATTGGTTTCGACAATCCACCATATCGAGAATCCACCACTTTAATATTCAATCTCTGCACAAACGCAAGATCCTCTGGAACAGAAATCGGGATGTCAATCAACTGACAAAAATTAGGATTTGATCCTGACGGTTTGTTTCGATTCGCAGTTTTGAAAACATTTTTGGATTTGGAATTATCTCCCATATCGAATTGAACCATCGGATTCGAAATATTGGTTCCTTGATAAGATATCATATCACGCAACCCCAGGACTAGAACTTGAAGATTGGCTGGTCTGTCTGGTACCGGATCCACCACCACAGGTGAAACTTCGCTAGCTGAGAACGAGACGAGAATACATGCTCCTCCGCAATCCCCAGGAGTGACTTTATAAACTGGATACCAACATGCAGAGGTATTGCTCAGCTCCAAACTGATTCGAGCAGATCCTAAATAGTCATCACTATCAAATTTATCATGATCATACACATCTACCACGACTTGCGGCTCGGGGCCAAACTCTAGATCATCAAAACTAACAACTTGAGACCAATTCGGATTGACTGTTTTTTTCTGCTTTTTCAACTTTTCTTTTCTACCGAGGCATTTGACGACCACATATGGGTCTGATAAAGCATCTTTATCAGCCCCTGGTAGTTCTGATCCTTGATGAATAAAAATATGAACGTTTTTTTTCTGTGTGGACACTTCGACGATATCTGGATTCCATTCCAATGCAAGCGGGTTTTCTTTAGCACAAAATCCTAAACAAACTTGCAGGTTCCCTGGAAAATCGTCATCATCAAGGTAATTGTTGGCCTTGTCTTCCTTTAAAGGAATCCATTGGACATTGGGAGCAAAACGATCACGCACTAAAAGTTCGTACGGGTCAAACCTAGCGAAAGCCACAATGGAATCAGTCTTGTCTTCCAGATATAAAAACAGGTCTGGTACTTGACAATTATCCAATTCCTTCAGCAGCCATTTCTCCACCGATTTCAATTGAGCCTCCAGTTTAATGTGAAGCGGAGAATGCTTCATGCTACCTCGTGCTTGGGACCTCTTCCAAAAATCAGGAAGCTCGTTTTCCGCAGATTCGATCTCGGCTTTCAGTTTGTCATATTGTTTTAATACTGCTTGGACATCAAGTCGATCCCAAGTGTCTTGCAATTCTCTCGGTAACTGAATTTCCATAGAATGAAACGAATTCCAGCTTCCACATCCTTTCACTGGGGTAACATATGAACTGGACAATTTACGAGTGCCACACGAAAACGAAACTCTAAACGAAGAGTTGGATTTGATTCCTAAAAACTTTTTCATCTTCGGAAGTTCCGATCCACCAAATACTGCTAGATTCATCACATAAGTGCATTCTGTAGGTAACTGTGTTTGTTTTATAGGCCGAACATATTTTTTGTGGGCTATTTCTTCCTCGTCGTCGTCGTCAGGTTGATCAATGAATTTCAAAAGCAATCTACCGCGATAGGCACTTCCATAACTGGGATTTCTGTTCATCTTTTTGGCCTCTTGGTTGGTCGACGAACCTCCTCTTGAAGAAACTTGACATCCGTAAAAATTATACCAGCGAGGTCCTATCCGTCCTTCCATAGGATGTTTAGAAGTTTTTCTTCGCACATCTTGATAATTCACAATTAGCGTGCCAACCAGATCATCCTTTGAAGTAGCATCACGATCATACAACGAAAAAGAAATATTGCGGGATAGGCAAGGGTTCCAAGTAGGCAGCCACATCTCTTCATTGAAAACCACATGCAAGTCGTTCTTGTGACCTTGCACACTAATGGTTTTCGTCTTGCAGTTTGAACTGTCAAAGTTAGCCAGCACATACGCATCAATACCTCCAACACTCCGAACTAGATTCGCACTGTCCATTAAAGGCAAATCTGCTCCTTGATAGATTGCCACTCTTAGAAATCTCAAATCCAATTGAATATTTGGAGGAAGAAGAATCTCACCGGTATCTCCTTCTATTTCCGAATCATCAATAACCGCTTTATCACCAGGGCCTAAAACACACACACTCACTTTTCCATATCCTTGAATTCCAGAGTCTTTCGGATTCAACTCGTCCACAAGTCCCAGCCATATATTCCTTTGTGCATGGTTCTTGTGGTAATAAACATCTAACAGGTTAAACGTATATGATCCAATAAGATCATTTCTGGATATAAGGTCTGCATCATACACAGCAAAGAGTATCGAGGTTGCCTCTACTGTTTCCTCGTCCATGTCGGTCAAATCCAGAAACAATTCTTCATCAAAAACTGCCGAGCGCACACCTTTAATAATCTTCGTGCTGCGCTTCACCGGTTTACGAGCAGGGCTAATACATGACACAGTACAAACGGGGTCTGAAGTACCCTGGAGATCCTCACCTTTCAACTCACGTACTTCAACCACGCGGAATATCACTCGCCACGTACCAGGTTTAATGTCGATCTGCTCCACTTGCTCCAATGGATCAGCCTCCTTTTCTGTCTCGCTTTCAGGTTCGACAGGCACTATCGCCATATTGTCATCAGATTCATCTTCACTCTCGTGCAGCAACAATTCTGTAGCTTCATCGTCTTCAGCTAATATCCCCATTTCTTCACCTTTTACCTTTTTGTTCATACCTAAAGAACCCAATATGCTCAATCTCTTCAACCCGCGTCGTTTTGACACATATTGCCATCTAATGACAACATGTAAGGTACCAAAATCCCCCTCGGTTCCAAAAGCATCAGTCAACTTCAGCCACATATTCTTAGGAACACCAATAGAGCCTCTTAACTCCCTCACTGTTGTGGCATCCACCAAAACAGTTCCTAATAAATCATCCCTCAAAGCATCTTCGTCGAAAACACTGAAATGGATGTCTAATGACCCACGTGCAGGGACGTCAAATAGCACTCGTTGATCCCATCGAGGCTGTCGCTTGCAACTTTGAACTCGAGTGCTGAATTTCTGTCGCGCGAATGTTACTCTCGTAAACGCATCGTTCCGACCTTTACTATCACCTGTAATCAGGTCACGCGCTTCCAAGATACAAACTTCCAATACATTGCCTTTCATTTTGATGTTTTTCAAAGTATTCCGAATAGCCCCCCATAGCATTCAATGTATTCGTTTTGTTGACCAGTGTGAAGGGCAGACGATGAGATACTGGGAGGTAACAGATGCAACCTGGCGATTAACGGTGATGGTGACCGAGCATTCCGAGCTATGAGAGTCTTTGGGGTGTTTACAAGTTCTATTGAAGGGTTGTTGTATTTTGCGAAGTTTGAAAGTGATCTTTGATAAAATAACGATATTGACAAGAAATCACGTGACTGATCAGATACTGATTACAACCAAGAAGGTTCCATATGACGTGAATTTCCAATGAAAGTTTGTGATGTCATTTCCTATGTTGCATTTAAGTATGAATGCTTTCCTGACGATCATATGCAAATAAATGTGGTTTATTTTGGCGCTTAAGGCTCGTGAAGTTTTCAAATGATTGAGTGCTTGAAGCCTTGAGAGAGTGCTGAAGAAGAACAACTCAAATCAATGCGTGTGAAGCGCTTTACAATGAGTGAATAAAATAAAATTGACGAGAAAAGAAGGTTCAGATGCCATTTTATTGATTGCTGCTATGAAGACGATCAAGGATGTCGACGAGACCGTTGAACTAGTTAATGTGTTTATAGACGGAGAGGACCATCGTTTAATTAAATACTTGACTGGAAAACTCCCAAATGTTTCCACTCGTTCGGGGATGCGGAATATTCGTTTCAACTTCTAATGAGTTTCGAGTCAAATTTTACATTAAACTCAGAAACTGCTCCGATTTCAAATTGAATTTTAAATTACTCTCCATTGGTAATTTTGTCGTTGATGCCTTGAAGTGTTCTGGCGATCATTTCTACCTAGAAAAATACATAATTCATATATTAAGAGACTCACTTCTCTTTGGAAAGCAGCCGAGATGGCAACTCATACCCGAAACAGTCATTAGTGTGAATACCGAAATATTCGCTGAGATCGTTTGTCAAACTCTGAATAGTGAAAAGATTAGTCTCACCCATCTGGGAAATAACCACGAAACCAACTAGCAAAGGCTGATACTGCTTATTTAAAATGACTATCATACTGCAAATAAGTCGCATCTGATGTTTTTTAAATTCCTATTGTTCCATATTGTTGACCTTTATTTTGGCATATGAGTTATCAGCATGGATATGGGACACTGCTACCTTCATAAACGACCTAAACGTGAAGAATATAAAAAATACAATACTGACTATGAGCGAAAGATCGTCAATAGCCTCAATTGTTGAATGACTCCATTTTCGCTTCCTCCCAACGAACACCACGCAACTCTCCAACACAGTGGAGGCAATGGTAACAAAGCAAACAATCATGTATTTATCAATGAGCGTGTGGTAGGACACTCGTGGCAATGTATCTATAACCACAAACTGGAACGCCACAGCAGTTAATGCCAACGTTATCGACACCTGTAGCCTATTGCCAATGTCGCTAGTGTCACAGAAAAATATAGACCAATTCATCATCCAAATCAGAGCAACGATCAAACCAATTTTCTTCATATAAAATCCTGTCTGGCGGTGTAATATAATATCTACTTGAAAAACGCTATACTCTAAGTTATCATACTCCCATACAAAAGTAGACGCTGTGTGATACATCCCAACAAATCTCCATTCTCCCTGTTTATCAATGTCAGTAACACGGGAGGAACAACGAACTTTTTCATCATAATAGCAGCTTATTTTGAGAAGATTAGATTCATAATCTCCGCTTTCAAAACGAATACTGAGATTTTGAGAATCACACGGAAACAATTTCAAATCCAGAGCAATAGACACTTTGCACCGCATACGATACCACCGACGTACTACACAACCATCAACCTGAAACCTATCGGAATCAATAGAACAGTCAGTAGCGTAAACGAGGTCTAACTTGGGATACCAAATTTTCATTTCATGGAAATCCGAGGTAGTTGGAGGTGCTGGCAAGAACTGGAGACGAATATCTTGCCATTGAACACTCACATACAGATCTGCCTGAACACTTTGTTCTGAGTCTGAAATGTGAGATATTTGGTTGATGTAATAGTCCACCATCAACTCCGTGGGTCCTGGAATCGCTTCCATTTCGAAAGATTGGCACCTGGTTTTTAAAAATTCTAATTCTGTTATTCAAATCGTGCAGCTAGCTCGTCGATCATTGAAAGTTCTCCCTGCTTGCTCATCAATTCTAAATTATTAATCCAGTATAAGTTTTAGCGTTGATTTTCGAATCTAATCATAAAAACAAAAAATCGACACATATTTCCTTCATGCCTCTACTAATTAAAATTAAAACGTGATATATATGTATTGAAAAGGAAAGTGGCCTTTAATGGCCGTCATCCAAATTTTGATTTCATTTTTAATATCTTGTTTACTGATACCTGGGTTCTGATATCCACGAACCAAATGAATTCAATCGATTTTTCTCAATTTATCTCTCCGTACTGTACGAATAATAAAACGAAAAATCACTTATTGATTTCTCTTTAGGTTGCTGCTTCTGATTACCTCACGGATCTAGCCATCAGGTTCTTTTCACTCAACAAGATACTCTTGTTTTTTTTAAATCAGCGCGATTGATCATCCACTACTTATGTCAACTTTTAGAATTTAAAACTAATTATTTTAGTTAAGGTATATCTGTTATTAGAATGAAAATCTGCGTATGTTGAGGCAGATGATGCGAGATTTGTACTGAAGGGTGACGTTTGTATGCGTAACTCGAAAAACCCAAAAAATTGAATTAGGGTCGGAATAAAGAATAGGATTCGAATGTCGACGTTTCTTGTAACATATGATACGACAAGTACGTAGGATCAAAATGGTTTAGAATAGAATATTTATTACAAGAACACGTTCTATGTGTACGTCGATGAAATACGTAGCAGCAAAACACGAATTTCGAAGATGTCTCAAGTCATTGTAGTCGGAGGTGGTCTAGCTGGTATGAGTGCTGCTCATACAGCTCTAGAACAAGGTGCTCGCGTCGTAGTCATCGACAAGAGTCCATTTTGTGGAGGTAATTCCACAAAAGCTACCAGTGGCATCAACGCAGCTGGTTCCAGATCTCAGCGATTGTTAAACATTCCAGATACTCCAGAGATATTTGAAAAGGACACCACGGTATCGGCAATGGAAGGAGCTCGCCCAGATCTCATCAAAGTCCTAACTCATGAATCAGGACCAGCTGTTGATTGGTTGATGGATAGTTTTGGACTTGACCTAACCATCATTGCTAGACTTGCAGCACATACCCATCCAAGAACCCACAGAGGAAAGGAGAGATTCCCTGGTATGGCTATCACTTACGGTCTCATGGAGAAGCTCGACGAGGTCGCCGCTTCTGGAGATGGACGTGCTCGTGTGATCAATAAGGCTAGAGTTACCGAGTTGATTCAAGGACCTGATGGTAAAGTAACTGGCGTTGTTTACGAAAAGGCAGGAAAGAAATACACGGAGCATGGTGCTGTTGTTATCGCTACTGGTGGATTTGGTGCTGATTTCTCCGATGATTCATTACTGGCTTCCATTGAAGACGAGTGGAAGTTGATGGGAGCTTGGCAACCATCCAGTAGAGCGTCTCAGCAATCAGGTGGTGCGAGTATGCCTATCCCTCCTCTTCGTGAACTTCCTACCACGAATGGACCTCATTGCACTGGTGATGGTATCAAGCTTGCGTTGAAAGCAGGTGCTACTACCTTTGACCTTGAGGCTGTTCAAGTACATCCAACGGGTATTGTAGATCCTAGCGAACCTAACGCCAAGGTCAAGTTCCTAGCAGCTGAAGCACTTCGTGGATCAGGTGGTATTGTTCTGGACCGAGATGGAAAACGATTTGCTGATGAACTTGGAAAGAGAGATTATGTGAGTGGTCGTATGTGGACCCACAACAAGGCACCTTATCGTTTGTGCTTGAATTCTGGTGCTGCTAAGAAGATCGCATGGCATTGTGAGCATTATGCAGGCAGAGGTCTCATGAAGCAATACACTGGTGCTGACCTAGCAAAGGAAATGGGTATCAAAAAACAGGACTTGCAGAGTACATTTGATGAATACAACAAAGCAGCAGTAAATCCTGGTACTGATAAATGGGGCAAGAAGTTCTTTGAAGAAGGAACTTTTCCAGTTTCTGCTGATGATGTCTTCATGGTTTGCGAAATTACTCCAGTTATCCATTATTGTATGGGTGGAGTTGCTGGAAACAAGTTTGCACAAGTAATCAAGGCTGATGGAGCTCCTATTAATGGACTGTACGTTGCTGGTGAAGCCCTCGGAGGAGTTCACGGTGTGAACAGACTTGGAGGGTCTTCGCTTTTGGACTGTGTAGTATACGGTCGAGTAGCAGGACGAAGTGCAAGTAAAGGATTGTTGGAGGATCTTATTGCTGGTGGGGGTGGAGGTGGAGCCGATGGAAGTGCAGCAGGCATCAACATCAAGGTCAATCCTTCTGATAAGAGTGTTTCTATCTCCTGGGGAAGCAGCAGCACTAGTAGCTCTACCTCCAACGCACCGCCAGCGGACGATGGTCCTGCAGAAGTAGACCCAAACCAAGCGTTTTACAACCAAGGGGTTGTGGACGGAGACGCTCCAAAGGCATCCGCAAAGATATTCACTAAGGAAGAGGTGGCACAACACACGACCGACAAAGATTGCTGGGTGATCCTCGAGAACGAAGTGTACGATGTCACTGACTTTCTGGAAGACCATCCTGGAGGAAAGAAGGCAATCATGCTATACGCTGGAAAAGATGCCTCCAAGGAATTTGCTATGTTGCATAAACCGGATATTATTCCGAAATACGCCAAAGAATACCATGTCGGAACTCTTGCACCATCCTCTAAATTATAGATTTATTTAAAATCAAACAGAACTTTTTTTAACAGAACCTGAACCTTTTGAAAAACATTTGGTGAAGCAGCAGATAAAGACTTTCAATCGATAGCATCTTTTTTGTGTTTTAAAAAACAATTAAAAGATGGTCCCCCTCATTGTGAAGCAAAGAGAACTCTGAAAGATACATACTGAGAGTGATGGCTACCATATATTCTAGCGAAGGTGTGAGAACCATTGATCCTTCACTTGGGGCTACGAATGCCGCAGGAGAAGGCACGCAGCATGGCTTCAGTCCATATGATTGGAACGGAGGGTAAGTGAATAGATGAGTCGGGTCGAATCCATCCTAACATGAGACAGAACTGTAACAGGAATCTGCGGCAAGGACTTTGTAGTGGTGGCGGCAGACAAACGCCTTGCAACTGGATATAGCATCAAGAGCAGAAACATTGACAGAGTCTTCAATCTCTCCGACAAAACGGTCATCGCCTGTGGAGGTTGCCATGCGGATGTGCAGGCTCTGTACAATCACCTCAAGTACCGTGCCGTCATGTACAAGTTCGACCATGGTACGGATATGTCTACTGTTGCTACAGCCCAGATGCTGTCTAACACTCTATACTACAAACGTTTCTTTCCTTACTATGCCCTAGCTATCTGCGCCGGACTTGACGACGATGGGGTTGGGTATGTAGCTAACTATGATGCCATTGGATCGTATCTCAGATCGAGAGATGGATATTCTGCTAATGGCAGCAGTGCCAATATTGTTATGCCTATATTGGATAACACTTTTGGTACCATCGGTGTGACATCAGGTATGCAAAACAAACCTGAATACACAGTGGATCAAGTCGTGGAGATTATCAAGGATGTGTATATCACTGTGGGAGAACGGGATATTATGTGTGGTGATGCAGTAGATATATATGCTATCACGAAGGATGGAACTCAACACGAGATCTTCCAGTTGAAAGCTGACTAATTCAAATTTTAATTTTATTTTTGGTTTGGTAGGATCATCGGCTTATAACGTGACAGGACGCCAAATGATACCGTCCCTAATAGCAACCCTGCTTCAACTCCCACAATGATACAGACGAAGAAGGTAGTAAGATACACGAATACAATTGGATTTCGATGCGTATTCCAAAGCAGCAACAATTTGCGAAACTCACCAACATTGATGAGCCTAAATACTGCTACTAATACAATTGCACTCACAGCGGGCTTTGGTAGCAGCGCCAGAAATGAAGTTGAAAAAAGGAGCACTAGTACAACTACAAATGCGGCGATTGCCGTGGATAGAGGCGATCTAGCACCACACTCTGCATTAATAGCAGTCCTCGAAAACGACCCAGTCACCGGATAGCCGCCCACCCAAGCGGTAAATGCGTTACAAAACCCCAATGCTATCAGTTCTCGATTTTCATTCACCGAATCATTGTCAGTGGTTTTCGCAATGGCAATTGCTTCGGCGTATCCCACCAGTGCGATCGGGGCACTCGAGACAAATAACTGGCACAGCTGTGGAAACGAAATATTAAACATAAACCAGCGAGGGGAGGGAAGTCCGCTAGGAATGTCTCCTACCAGTGCCATGGTTGATATGTAATCCGGACCTAGTGTTAGTACCATGAATACACTTCCTACCACAACACTCAATGAACCTAGTTTAGGAACCAGGCTTCCCGTCTTATAACTTGCCACGTGCTTAAAACAAAGAAGCAACGCAATACTGCACACGCCCACAAGGCAACTAGTGAAGTCAGCGGCAGACAATTGAAGCAGCGTGTGGCTCACAGTAGAGACGAAACCGCAAGATTTCCCTTCGCTACTATTACACTTGGAGATGCCAAGTAACCCAGACAACTGAGTACTGGCAATAATAAGCGCTGCTGCACAAGAAAACGAAGACACAATGCATTCTGGAAAAATCTTGGCAACATGCGTCCCCATGCTAAAATACCCGGCAGTCAATTGAAACATGGAAACTAGGATGGAAATGACACACATCAATTCAACCCATTCTCTCGAGAACTCCTCGACTTGGTTTCCTTCAAGGCGTTCGATGGCAAATCTGGACATCAGAGACATCACAGCAACAGGGCCTACAACTAGGTATTTGGAAGTCCCGAAAACCGGGTAGCAAATTTGCAAGTCACTGTAAAGTCCGTATTGAGGCGGAAGCCCAGCAATCAACGCGTAAGACAACGACTGAGGCACTGCCATTATACCTACCGTAACGCCTGCAATAGTGTCATAAACTAAATCTTCTGAAACATCATACAGAAATATCCATTCTCGTATCGGAGGATACACCATCAACAACCGTCTTGTGGCCGACCTCGGACACCCGCCAGGATGCGTTTGATTGAGGCGGTACGGTCCCCGAAACTATTTTCTAAATTGATTTTCAAAACTACTTGCAAGGATTTATAGAAAGATCACACTCGTGAGGACATCTAAAATACATTTAGTTAAAATAACACTGGTTCAAATAATTTGATCTATATGGTTCGACATTCGATATCTGGAGATGAGTCGATGAGATAAAAGTTCTTCGGTGGTCCATCTATCACACGGTTCTGTACACAAACATTTAGCGAGGAAAGAGCGCACTTGGGGATCTGTTTCTTTCGGCATTGAAGGCGGTTTCATAGCAGTTCCAATTTTGAAAATAAGAGCACATTGCTCTGAAATCTCAGACCATGGACGCATCCCTGAACTCATTTCAAGAACAGTGGCACCCAAAGACCAAATATCAGCAGGCAAACCATATCTACATTGACACACAACCTCAGGGGACATCCACGGAACAGACCCCCGCATGCTGCACATGGTGCCATCCGACATGGAAGGAAGATACCTTGAAGTGCCGAAGTCAGCAAGCATTGCGACACCTTTCGACGAGAGAAGCACGTTGGCTCCTTTGATATCACGATGGATGATTTGTTTAGAATGTAAGTAATGGAGACCTTGTAACATATCGTAAGTGAACTTGGAAATCAGCTGTAAAGAAAACGGACCAAATTGTTTTAGCGATTGGGATAAAGTTCCACCGCTGGCGAATTCCATCACTAATTCAATGCAAGACGTGCCGATGATTCGAAATCCGTAATACTTGATGATATTCGGATGCGTGAGACCCTTGAGCAATGATAGTTCAGTTTGATGAGATTTGAATTCATCGACAGTATCGCTTTTGAGCTGCTTCACTGCATATCTAACTCCTGTACTCATATTCATCCCTAAAAACACCTGAGCATATGCCCCATTACCTATTAACCCGCCTAAACGGATATCATCAATGAGAGATTCAGTCAAGTATTCTTCGTCTTGGTTGGATTTTTTTTCTTCCTCGTGAGGAGAGACTCGAGCACGTTGTGGAGGAGTTGGAACCACATCATAAATACTAAAATGACTGTCCAATGACCCAGAAACTAAATACGACGAAGTTCTCGGAGATGTCGACAAACCAGAATCCGTATTTCTCCGTTCTGGCAGACGATGATGCTCGGCTGCCCATTTGCTTCGTGAGTTGAGATAGTAATCTTTGGGTGGAGTTGGCACCAAGCTCTGTTTTATCTCAGTCTTCGGATTAGTGAACTTCCATCTCGTGTTTTCTTTTTCAAATGAAAGCATATCTTGTACATCATTGTAGCGACTTTGCATGGAATTGGTACCTTCCGATTCCGTATCTCCGGCCTCTAAAAAGTATTTCAATGGTCTGCTAGGAAAAAATCGTTTTTCACTGCGTGGAGTTATGGACTCTTCACTCATGAACAAGTCTTCACTCTCAGGGTCTATACCTCTCTCACTGGATGTTTCAAATAGGAATTCTTGCTCTTCGTCGGATGAGACATGGTGTCGCATCATCCAATGCTAGAAGATTCCGATGATCTGCAATCAATCTTCAATTTCGGTTGTATCGTAATTTTTCGACCGATTTTTCATTTTTGGCATGTTCATGGACTTTCGGCACTATTTGTCTTATGGTAAAACATAGGCACTCCTAAGGCCGATCTTCACAGTTGGGCGAAAGACCCGCAAAATAATTGAATAGGGTATTCGATAGTCGGATCGTAAGGAATACCCTCCTTCGTTTCAAACTTTAGCTCTAGAGCCTCCTCAGTGACCGACAACGTTCGCGCGCGCAGGAATCAAAAATTTGAAATTTAAAAGAGCCACCCATCCAGGCTTTTTACACAGAACTTTAATACTTCGATGCTATCGCTTATCACCATGCGTTGATTCGTTTTTCATCTTAAACGAACTTTTTAGCTTCCTCTTGCACTAAATAGAACGCAGAATGAATACTCACATTTTGAAACGCAGAAACGAGGTACGGTCCCCATCCTTTTGACTGGTAGATAGCCCCCCCTCCGCACTTCTTTTCTGTGATCGTTAAAATAATGGTATAAATAATGGTTACGGTTGCAAGAATAACGATTAAAACGTGGAACATGCAGAACGCTAATTGGCTTGGTCTCACCACATAAGTTGTGAGGAATTGAATCAGCAGCGAGAATACGAAGTAGACACACTGCACATCAGGCTCATACACTTGAAGTGATTGTTTAAAGAAAAGATGTACAGCAATAAGAGATCAGCCGTGGAAGTAGAATCACCGGACATGAGCACGTTCAAGCGTAGAAGGTGCTTCACTCCGGATACTATCTCCGAGAGTCCCATGTCTTTGAACAAGAGGAGAAGAGAGGGTGACGACGGGGAGAGTCGCTTTCAAAATGATCAGCTGAGACACGATATTGAAATAATGAAGGAACAAGCGTTGGCAAAGATCAGGGAAGTGGAGCTTATCAATCAGAACCTCAAGTTGGCCTGTGAGGAACAGCAAAAGGAATTAGTACATAAGAACAATGAGAACAAGATGCTGAAACGATCTCTTCTAACTTTGAATTCGAAACGCGAGGAACTAGTTACAGAAACAAAGAATGCGGCATATATTATTAATCAACAGCAGGAGAAAATCAGACAACTTGAGCAATCTGTTTATTCTTTTTGTGTGCAGATGCAGCAAGGGGGTGGTTGTCGTAAGGATGATTTTTCTGGTCACAATGGCGGAGGTCCCGTCTTCTAATTGTTTTTAAATTTAATTAAATAAGTACTTATTATTGAGATACATGATGATAGTAGGCACCGAGTCTGGTATATATGTTTCGAAGAAGTGAAGGATGCGTACTTAAGTTTTCAAAGTTAATTGTTCTATCGGCAAGTGATATCGTCAAGAAAGTTTTGAATTTCGTTTCGTTTTTGAAATGCTTGAGTTTCTCTGTGTTAATAAGTCTCATAAGTGCCGCTGATTATTCATATAACGCCTTTGCCTATTGTCGCATATTCTCCAGAGAATCCATCACGATTATTGTCTTTCAAAATGATTGAGCCGCGATTCATCTTGTGGACTGTTGCAAAATTGAATATTTGTTTTGTTATGTTACACTACTGTTATGTGGGTATGTTCTACCATGCTTACTGCATCAAACGGTATTGCTCTTACCGTAGCTTCTGATTCTGCGTATAGTTTCGAAGGGACCTTGGACTTTCTGATGGACCGTGGCGGACCTCTCATAGCGATGATTTTACTAAGCATTTGGACAAAACCTGACAAATAGATTCCTCCCCAAAAAACTACCACCATTCTCCCTTGGGATTTGGAAATTAAATAAGCAGGAGGTGCAAAAAGAACCACTAGTATCAAGAACTGAAGGATTGAGGCGGCACAGAAGACAGCAAGCCATTTCTTCATGTGAAATATTAGTTTCTTCAGTGATGTACTTGAACCTGAAGATCCATCTCCTTCTCGTAAAGTGGTCATAGCCTTGTGATGCGTATTCAAAAAACCGACAAGAAAGCGGAATGAGAATAGAAATAACAAAGAAACTGTTAAGGAAAGTCCAGCATAAATCCACATCCGTTTATCAACCCCAATACCTTCATTATACATTGCAGCTGAAATGCTCATTCCAAGATCAGGAGTGAAAGCAATGAGAAAACCAAGCACCAGAGGAATCCTGTGCTTTTTGAAAATAGTGGTCATTTTTCTGCTTTGTTTGGAAGCCTGGGCCATTTCTAACCAGAATAACGCCAGCATAAGAGTGGTGAAAAAATCTAGCCCTGCTAATCCTGAGCTAAAAAACGCTTTTGCGGAATAGGAGACGACGCTATCACCGAGAACAAATGCGTGGGAAAAGGAATTGGTGCATCCAAACACTCTTGTGAGCCCTAAAACAAGTTCTAACAAACCCATGAAACAAAGGATTTCACGTTGCCCACCAAGTGATCTTCGTTTCCTCCTCTCATATACATTTAGAAGCGCGATTCCAGCTAGAATTAAATTGCCAATTCCTGTAATAAATCCAAACCAGGAAATCACCAGTAGCCCACTAGTAAAAGGAAGCTTATCAGACTCGCATTCCATCGAAACCATCATGAAATTCGTAGGATTATTTAAAAACGAATCTAATATGTTCGCTTCGGCGTCAACATAAGTTATCACCTTGAATAATATAGTGTCATATATATCAGAAGGATGAGACCCATATCCTCTGAGGAACTCGCCTGAACTCGGAGTTGAATCGAAAGAGAGAGCTAAAATTCCAATAGCCCCAGAAGTAACTAATTTCTCAAACATCTTCTCTCGAGTGCAGCCAGAAGTCCCAAGAGCCTCCACGGGATATACAAAGTCTGGCACGAGTACAATAGTGTTGTTGTAGTAGGTTTCAATGAGGGGATAATCGTCGCATAAACATTCTTCCGGTGAGAGTGCAGTTAGAATTCCGTGGATATTGTCCAACGAGCCTCGACATTCTTGCTTGCCGAAATACCGACCAAAATTCCAAGACGGCAATGTTACCTGGGTGCCATTGGCCCAAGTGATATTCAATGCATGGGAATAGCCGACCACAGTGGATGCAAGCAAGAGGATGGAAATGTGTATCATCGAATCTAAGCTTTCAGTTGCAAGTTTAAATTATCTTTAGATGTTTGTGGAGGAAAGTTTCAACGTTTTTAATTCATGAAGTGGAGACGTTTCGAAGTCCTAGTGTTTATCGTAGTTGAAGTGGATGCGGAACTTGTTTTTGGTAATCCGTCCTGAGGTGGTCCAACTTCTTTGTTGGAATTTAATATTTGAAATCAAGTGCTGTAGTATGATTGATTCAAAAAGCGGACCTATAGATACTTATAATTGAAAATAGAAGAACTTTATTTAAAGACGCTTTTATTTTGAAAAGGCACTTTACTAGATTTCCGACGGGCCGCGATTTTGTGTTTGCCGCATAATTTACATACTCTCACAAGACTTGTTCCTCTAACAATATCCAATTTTCGTTTTAAAGAACAAGATTCGCAAATGATTTGCCCGCATGCGCGGCAATGATGACGCCTGTTTAATACGGTGAATTCGTTGTCACATATTCTACAGGAAATGGCCTCGCAGTCATCGATCCAGTCCCCAGGCACTACAGGGTGAACATCATACGATTTCACTCTAGTCATTCTAGGTGGTTTTGTTACAATAGGGGACGCCTCTAATACATCGTCAGATATAGAGTTGGGTGGTTGGTCAATATCTAGAAGACTAAACGTTTCCTTGACTTCATTTGAGATGGATTCTGGGGGTTTATTGGCGGAGATCGTTACAGAACTGCTGTATTCGTCGTCTTCATCGGGATAGTAATATGGCTCGAATTTTTCAAGGAGTCCCGACCAAAGTTCAGTTTGCCTCTTAGCCGCTTGGGCTGTTAACGGTGACACAATGATTTCTCCAGAAGCATCTGTTGAATGTCTGAGCTTATCATTCTTGGCTGAAACGTGGAGGGTGTGGTTAATTTTACGAGAGATCCACGAAGGAGAGCTTTCAACATCTCCGAGACTCACCGTGATTTCATCAACACCGTTTAGCACAGCCCGATATAATTGAGCACCAGGGACGTTTTCGAACCCTCGTTTTTCAAGCTCACGGTAATGATGCATGCCTCGAAGGAACTGCGTCACTCTGAGAGGCAACGGAACATTCTTCTGGTTGCTCACCTCCAACACTTCAAAGTCATCTTCCATCTCCGAACTGGACAACTCCGAAACTTGGTGATTTGGATCGTGCACAACTTCAGGCTCCACAGCAGGTGGCACTTTGCTATCTGGTTGCAAATCCTCTGCGAGAGAATGATATTCCGGGGACCCATCCCTCCCTGCATCTGGCAACTCAGACAGCGCTTGAACCCATGGATGATCCAAAACTTGTCTTGCAGAAAATCGTCGAGTTGTGTCGATAATTAAAAGCCTCGATATTAAATCTCTCGCCATGATCGAAACATCTGACCAATCTCGCTCTGGAAAAGTATATCTCGCAGACATGATTCTAGATTTTAATTCGGTGTCTTTGAATGGAGCGTATCCACAAAGAAGGATATACAAGACCACGCCTAAACTCCACATATCAGCTTTGGTATCACACAATCCGGTAGTGTATATTTCAGGAGGAGCAAACAAGGGGGCCGCAACGTTTCGTCTAATAGGACGATCTCCCACCATGCATTCTGCAATTCCAAAATCGCATAACTTGGCTACGTTTCCATTGGTACAAAGGATATTGTCCAGTTTCACGTCCATATGAACAACATTATGGGTGTGACAGGCATCTAAAGCGTGAGCTATGTCTTTAATGAATCCAGCTGCATTGGTTTCCGAATATGTGAATTGACTGTTGAGCTCTACGATATTTTGCAGCAGTGATTCGGTAACATACTCCATTACATAAATCGCAAAATTCGGACCTAAATGGAAATCAAGCAACCTTACTACGTTATCATGTTGGCATAGGCTCTGGAGGCGAGCTTCTTCCATACAATCTCTTCTGCGCACTCGATCATTGAGACCTTGCACTCTGATCCGAACAAACTTAATGGCCACCACCAGTCGAGTGTCTCTACAAAACCCCTTACAAACCACAGCTGTAACTCCACATGACTCAGGACTGATGATCCCATACCGCTTCGCGAGCTCCGGGGATTCTGTCTCGAACAAGGTAGCGACCCC
>Ga0105053_10004122_pt1 | contig 21649 bp, 35 predicted proteins | sample BON01_FD_78093 | JGI IMG/M metagenome (GOLD analysis project Ga0105053, IMG submission 78093) | Freshwater microbial communities from Lake Bonney liftoff mats and glacier meltwater in Antarctica - BON-01 | ecosystem: Environmental > Aquatic > Freshwater > Ice > Glacier meltwater | place: Lake...
ATTTACCTCATTTAATTATAAAACCTCAATCTCAATCTGGTCTTGTTCATTTAATTTAACATAATAAATCTTACTTTGGTATTGGCCAAGAAATTGTTCAAAGCTTGATGATTTATTTTTTTTTTAAGTTAATAAGCATTGAATCTTTAATGTTATATTGATAAATATAAACACAGCCGGCTTCATTTTGCGCAAAAAGAGCTTTTGATTACTTAAAAAGTGATTTTTAAAGGAATAATTGAAGTAATTATGTGGGCCAGGTATAGGATTTTCTGCCTTCAAATTGGTTACGGGAAGATAAAAAATTATTTTACCACTTGCATCAAATATATAAGGATAATCTCCAAAATTAAAACAAATTTGATTATTAAATTTTAAATAATCTTTAAGTTTGGCATTTTTGTTAACGATTTTATTCACCTTAAATTACACAAAAAAAGAAAAGAAAAATTAGTTTTGGGAATAATAAATAGAAAAGTAAAAGTGCTCTATTATCAAAAAATCATAATTTAGAATTGAATGACGATAATTGTATCATAATAATACAAATGTCAAACCCCCTCATTTTGGCATATTTTAGGGTGATAAAAGCATAAAAAGAGTTTTTAAATATATTTTAGAAAATTTTTTAAAACTCGTTTGGTAAATTAATAGCAATCACCTACTTTTGCAGTCCTTTTTTAAAGAAGTAACCAAAAAGCAATATGCCAACTATACAACAATTAGTACGTAAGGGTCGACAAAAGCTAATAACCAAGAGTAAATCTAGGGCTTTAGATTCTTGTCCTCAAAGAAGAGGGGTTTGTACCCGTGTTTATACAACAACACCAAAAAAGCCAAACTCTGCGATGAGAAAAGTTGCACGTGTGCGATTAACAAATCAAAAAGAAATTAATGCTTACATACCGGGTGAGGGGCATAATTTACAAGAACACTCTATTGTTTTAGTAAGGGGTGGAAGAGTAAAAGATTTGCCAGGGGTGCGTTATCACATTATTAGAGGTGCATTAGACACTGCAGGTGTAGAGGGACGTAATCAAAGAAGGTCTAAATATGGAACTAAAAAACCAAAGGCTAAAAAAGCATAGCATTATTATAAAATGAGAAAATCGAAAGTAAAAGCAAGAAAATTGCTACCAGATCCAAAATTTAACGACACTGTAGTTGCTAGATTTATTAATATGATGATGTGGGATGGTAAAAAATCTACCTCACAAGCCATATTTTATGATGCAATTGTACTTGTGGAAAAGAAAATATCTGAAGAACCAGGTATCGAAACTTTTAAAAAGGCCTTAAACAATGTAATGCCAACAGTGGAAGTGAAAGCTAAAAGAGTGGGCGGTGCTACTTTTCAGATACCAACTGAGGTTTCTCCAAATAGGAGAGGTTCTGTTGGAATGAAATGGATGATTAAATATGCTAGGGCTAGAAATGAAAAATCGATGGCAGAGAAATTAGCAAATGAAATTATTGCTGCATCAAAAGGTGAGGGCTCATCAGTAAAGAAAAAGGAAGATACGCATAAAATGGCCGATGCAAACAAAGCATTCGCACATTTTAGAGCATAGGAGAAACAAATAATGGGAAGAGACTTAACATATACACGAAATATTGGAATTGCGGCACATATTGATGCTGGTAAAACCACTACTACTGAGCGTATTTTATTTTATGCGGGAGTTAATCATAAAATTGGTGAAGTACATGATGGCGCAGCAACAATGGATCACATGGCTCAAGAACAAGAGCGTGGTATTACTATTACATCTGCTGCAACAACCGTAAAATGGCCATACAAGGGTGCAGAATATCATGTAAATATTATTGATACACCTGGACACGTTGATTTTACAGTTGAAGTAAATAGGTCATTAAGAGTTTTAGATGGTCTTGTATTTTTATTTTCTGCAGTTGATGGTGTAGAGCCTCAATCTGAGACCAATTGGAGATTAGCAGATAACTATAATGTGCCTCGATTAGGATTCGTTAATAAAATGGATAGACAAGGTTCAGATTTTTTGAATGTTGTTACTCAAGTTAAGGAAATGTTAGGTTCAAATGCCATTCCTTTGCAACTTCCTTTGGGAAGTGAAGAAAATTTCAAAGGAGTTATAGATTTAATTAACTTTAGGGGAATGATTTGGAATGAGGAAGATAAAGGAATGACCTATGAAATTATAGATATTCCTGAAGATATGGTAGAAGAGGCGACAATCTGGAGAGAAAAATTGCTTGAAGCAGTATCTGATTACGATGATCGCTTGATGGAAAAATATTTTGAAGATCCTGCCTCAATAACTGAAGCAGAAATTCTAAATGCATTAAGACGTGCTTGTATTGAGCTAAAAATTATTCCAATGGTTTGTGGTTCTTCATTCAAAAATAAGGGAGTTCAAACTATGTTAGATTTGGTAATGGAAATCATGCCAAGCCCATTAGATAGAGAAAATATTTTAGGCACCACTGTAGATGGTGACCCGATAGAAAGACAACCAAATTTTGACTCACCATTCTCTGCATTGGCTTTCAAAATTACAACAGATCCATTTGTTGGACGTTTGGCATTTCTCCGCGCTTATTCAGGCGTTTTAAAAGCTGGCTCTTACGTTTTAAATACAAGAAGTGGAAACAAAGAGCGTATTTCTAGGTTGTTTCAAATGCATGCTAATAAACAAAATCCAATTGATGAATTAGGTGCTGGAGATATTGGAGCAGCAGTAGGATTTAAAGATATAAAAACAGGCGATACACTCTGTGACGAAAAACATCCAATTGTTTTAGAGTCAATGAAATTTCCAGAGCCTGTTATTGGCTTGGCAATTGAGCCAAAAACACAAGCAGATAGCGATAGATTGGGTATTGGTCTTGCCAAATTAGCAGAAGAAGATCCGACTTTTCAGGTTAGAACTGACGATGAAACAAGCCAAACAATCATAAGTGGTATGGGTGAGTTGCACCTAGATGTAATTGTAGATAGATTAAGAAGAGAATTTAAAGTAGAGGTTAATCAAGGCGCACCACAAGTAGCTTATAGAGAGGCAATTACAACCAATACTACACACCGAGAAACTTTTAAGAAGCAAACTGGTGGACGTGGTAAATTTGCAGATATTCAGTTTGAATTAGGGCCTGCTGATGTTGATTTTGAAAAAGATGGTGTTCAATTTGTTAATGAAATAGTAGGTGGTTCTATTCCTAGAGAATATATTCCTTCTGTTCAAAAAGGATTTGAGCAAGCTATGAAAAATGGCGTCTTAGCTGGATATCCTTTAAATAAAATAAAAGTAAGATTATTTGATGGCTCTTTTCACGCAGTGGATTCTGATTCATTATCATTCGAAATTGCAGGAAGACAAGGTTTTAGAGCGGCTGCAAGAAGTTGCACACCTGTTATATTAGAACCAATCATGAAATTGGAAATAGTAACTCCTGCTGATTATATGGGCGATGTTCAAGGTGATTTAAATAGAAGACGCGGCTTAATTGAAGGTTTGGAGGAGCGCGCGGGTGCTCAGGTAATTAAAGGAAAAGTTCCATTATCAGAAATGTTTGGCTACGTTACTCAGTTGCGAACAATCACTTCTGGAAGAGCCTCTTCAAGCATGGAATTTCATCATTATGATATTGTGCCTAAAAGTATGGCAGAAGAAATAGTAAAAAAAGTTAAAGGATTAAAAGAACAAGCATAAAACAATGGTAAGTCAAAAAATAAGAATTAAGCTCAGGTCATACGATCATAGTTTGGTTGATAAGTCAGCTGAAAAAATTGTGAAATCAGTTAAGATAACTGGTGCAATAGTAAGTGGTCCAATTCCGCTTCCAACAGAAAAGAAAAAATACACCGTATTGAGATCTCCTCACGTTAATAAAAAGGCAAGAGAGCAATTTCAGATGTGTTCATACAAAAGGCTTTTGGATATTTATAGTTCAACTGCTAAAACTGTTGAAGCTTTAATGAAGCTAGAATTGCCAAGTGGTGTTGATGTAGAAATTAAAGTTTAACAGGACAATAGAATGGAAGCAATCATAGGAAAAAAAATAGGAATGACAAGCATGTTTGATGAGAACGGAATCAATACAGCTTGCACCGTTGTAGAAGTTGGACCTTGTGTGGTTACACAAATTAAAACCAAAGACAAAGATGGTTATACTGCTGTGCAAATAGCATGGGGTGATGTTAAAGATAAACACAGTAACAAAGCGCTTATCGGACATTTTAAGAAAGCTAATACGTCTCCAAAAAGGATGGTAGTTGAGTATAGAATTAAAGATACAACCTTACAAATAGGTGATACAATAACTGCAGAAATTTTTGAAGAAGGTGACTTTGTAGACGTTATCGCAAAATCTAAGGGTAAGGGTTTTCAGGGTGTAGTGAAACGTCATGGTTTTGGTGGAGTTGGTCAAGCAACACATGGACAGCATGACAGGGGTAGGGCTCCAGGTTCAGTTGGTGCATCTTCTTTTCCAGCAAAGGTATTCAAAGGAATGCGGATGGCAGGTCAAATGGGTAACAAGAGAATCAAAGGAATTAATAACAGGGTAGTAAAAGTATTGGTTGAAGATAATGCAATAGTATTATCAGGATCTATACCAGGCCACAATGGCACAACAATAGTAATCGAAAAATAGTATGAAATTAACAGTAGTTGACATACAAGGAAAAGAAACAAGCAAATCAGTCTCATTAGACCCAAAAATATTTGGTGTTGAACCAAATGACCATGCAATCTACCTTGATGTAAAACAATTTCTTGCAAATCAAAGGCAAGGAACCCATAAGACCAAGCAAAAGTGGGAAATAAATAAAAGTACCAAGAAAATTAAAAAGCAAAAAGGTACAGGAACTGCAAGAGCAGGCAGTGCAAAAAGTGGTACAATGGTTGGTGGAGCAAGAATGTTTGGCCCACAACCTAGGAACTATTCTTTTAAACTAAATAAAAAACTAAAAGATGTTGCTAGATTATCAGCCCTAACTTACAAAGCTAAAACAAATAGTATCACTGTAATTGAAAACTTTACATTTGATAAGCCAAGTACTAAATCTTTTGTTAATGTTCTTTTAAGTCTTAACTTAAATAGCGTGCGAACACTTATAGTTACGCCAACAATAGACAAGCAACTTTTGCTATCTAGTAGAAATTACCCAAATACTAAAATTTTACCAGCTTCTGATATCAATACCTATGAAATTTTAAAAGCAAAAAACTTAGTAGTATTTGAGGAATCATTTAAAGTAATTGAACAACATTATAATAAATAAGCAACATGTCAATATTAATAAAACCCATCATAAGCGAAAAAATGAACTTGTTGCAAGAGCGTAGAGGTCAATATGGAATTATTGTAGCTAAAACGGCTAACAAAATTGAAATCAAAAGCGCAATTGAATCGCATTATGGAGTAGAAGTTTCAGAATTAAGTACAATGATAACTTCTAGAAAAACAAGAAAAAACAGAAAAACTGGTCAAGTATCAGGAATGACTAATAGTGTAAAAAAAGCTATTTTTAGCTTAAAAGATGGCCAGAAAATTGATTTTTTTGAAAACGTATAGAACATGGCATTAAGAAGATTAAAACCAACAACTCCTGGACAGCGTTTCAGAATTGCAAATACCAACTCGGATATTACTGTAGGAAATCAGCCTGAGAAAAGTTTATTATTACCTATTAAGAAATCTGGTGGTAGAAATAATAAAGGTAGAATGACATTGCGCGGTATCGGTGGTGGACATAAAAGAAGATATAGAATAATAGATTTTAAAAGAGAGCGACACGGAGAAATTGCAGAAGTTAAAACTATAGAGTATGATCCAAATAGATCTGGTCGCATCGCATTATTGCTTTATGCTGACGGTGAAAAAAGATACATTTTAGCTCCTAATGGCCTAAAAGTGGGTCAGCAAGTGAGGTCAGGCCCTGGAGCTACCCCAGATGTTGGGAATGCTTTACCTTTATCAGAAATACCTTTAGGAAGTATCATCCACAACATTGAATTAAATCCGCGTCAAGGTGGGAAAATATGCCGCTCAGCTGGAAATTTTGCTCAATTATTAGCAAAAGATGGTATTTATGTAACAATAAAATTGCCTTCAGGTGAAACCAGAATGATTTTGGCTACATGCCAAGCATCAATAGGAACAGTGTCCAATCCAGAGCATAACCTTGAGCGTAAAGGAAAAGCAGGTAGAAATAGATGGGCAGGTAGACGACCAATGACAAGGCCATCTGCTATGAATCCAGTGGATCATCCAATGGGTGGAGGTGAAGGAAGAAACAAAGGCGGACAGCCTAGAAACAAAAATCTTGTTTATTCTCAAGGTCAGAAAACACGTTCAACCAAAAAAGCTTCTAGTAGGTTAATTGTAGAAAAAAGAAAATCCATACGTAATAAATAATATATGCCAAGATCATTAAAAAAAGGACCATTTATTCATTATAAATTAGATAAAAAAATAACTGATTTGAATGAAAATAAAAAGAAAACTGTGATAAAAACTTGGTCAAGAGCGAGTTTAATTTCACCAGATTTTGTAGGTCATACAATAGCCGTTCATAATGGCAATAAATTTATACCTGTATATGTTACAGAAAATATGGTGGGACACAAATTAGGTGAATTTGCACCTACAAGAACTTTTAAAGGACACGGAAAGAAATAGAAAATGGAAGCAATAGCAAAATTAAATAACTGCCCATTATCTCCTAGAAAAATGAGGTTGATAGCAGATCAAATTAGAGGCATGGATGTTGTGAGAGCAACAGGCGTTTTGAAACATAATGATAGACAATTATATTCTACCTATATGTTAAAACTTCTTAAAAGTGCAGCAAGCAATTGGATGCAAAAAAATGAGAATGAAACACCAGATAATTTAATTATAAAAATAGTTAAAGTGGATGGTGGTAAAATGGCAAAACGTATGAGAACAGCGCCTCAGGGCAGGGCTCACCGTATCAGAAAGAGGTCAAATCACATTACAATGATAGTTGATAAAAAGGAAATGGACATTAATTTAGAAACAAAAGCATAAGAATATGGGACAGAAAGTAAATCCTATAGGGTTAAGGTTAGGCATCGTTAGAGGATGGGACAGCAGTTGGTATGGCGGAAAAGAATTTCCAGCTAAACTTTATGAAGATGATAGAATCAGAAAATATCTTCAAGTTAGATTGCCTCGTGCGGGTATATCAAAAGTAGTTATAGAGAGAACTGTAAGGCGATTAATTATAACGATATTTACAGCAAGACCAGGAATAGTAATTGGAAAAGGCGGTTCTGAAGTTGATAAATTAAAAGAAGAGATTAAAAAAATCACAAAAAAGGATGTTCAAATAAATATATTTGAAATTAAGCGTCCTGAGTTAGATGCAAAATTAGTTTCAGAAAGTATTGCTAGTCAGATTGAAGGAAGAGTATCTTATAAAAGAGCAACAAAGGGAGCAATTGCAAGTACGATGCGAATGGGAGGAGAAGGCATAAAAGTATCAATCTCTGGAAGATTGAATGGAGCAGAGATGGCAAGAAGCGAGCATTATAAAGAAGGTAGAACACCATTACATACGTTAAGAGCTGATATTGATTACGCATTAACTGAAGCATTAACTGTGTATGGCAAAATAGGTGTAAAAGTTTGGATTTGTAGAGGCGAAAAATTTGGAAAAGTTGATTTATCGCCAATAACAACTCAAGAAAAACCTAACCCTAAAGATGGTGTAAGAGGAGGAAGAAATGATAGAGGAGACAGAGGAGATAGAAGCGATAGAGGAGACAGAAACGACAGAGGTGGCAATGACCGAAGAAAAAGAACCGAAAGGCGCAGTTAATAATAGAAACAAGAAGAAATTATGTTAAGTCCAAAAAGAACAAAGTTCAGAAAGATGCAAAAAGGCCGCGTGAAAGGTCTAGCCAGTAGAGGTCATAGAATTGACTTTGGCGATTTTGCACTAAAAAGTTTAGAGCCATCGTGGATAACTGCTCGTCAAATAGAAGCAGCCCGTATAGTAATGACAAGATATATGAAAAGGGAAGGACAAGTTTGGATAAGAATTTTTCCAGACAAGCCTGTAACCAAAAAGCCTGCCGAAGTGAGGATGGGAAAAGGAAAGGGTGCACCAGAATATTGGGTTGCAATTGTAAAACCTGGAACCATTATGTTTGAAATGGGCGGTGTTTCCTTAGATGTGGCGAAAGAAGCCTTAAGACTTGCCGCCCAAAAATTGCCTGTGATGTGTAACTTTATTGTTAGACCTGATTATTCACCCGAAATATAAGTATAAGATGAAATACGAAGATATAAAAAACTTGTCAAATGCAGACCTTAGCTCCAAATTAAGGGAGGAAAGAAAAATGCAAACTAAATTGAAATTTGCCCATGCAGTTTCAACTTTAGAAAACCCAAGCAAGATAAAAGAAACCAAAAAGGTGATTGCGCGATTGCTTACAGAAACCAATGTGCGCAGGATAAACCAAATTAAAGAACAAGAATAATGTCAGAATTATTATTAAGAAATGCAAGAAAAGCTATTGTAGGTAAAGTTACTAGCAATAAAATGGATAAAACAATCACAGTTATGATTGTAAGAAATATGAAGCATGAGAAATACGGAAAATATTTTAAATTTTCTAAGAAATATCATGCTCACGATGAAAAGAATGAGTGCAATGAAAATGACATTGTAGAAATAATGGAAACACGCCCAACCAGCAAAACTAAAAGATGGCGATTAGTTAAAATAGTAGAAAAAGCTAAATAAAATGATACAACAAGAATCAAGATTAAGAGTAGCTGATAATAGCGGTGCAAAAGAAGTACTATGCATCCGAGTATTAGGCGGAACAAACAGAAGATATGCCTCTGTAGGAGATAAAATTGTAGTTACTGTTAAAGATGCAATTCCGAGTGGCGGTATAAAAAAAGGTGCTGTATCAAAAGCAGTAATTGTGCGGGTTCGAAAAGAAGTTAGGCGAGCAGATGGCTCATATATCAGATTTGATGATAACTCATGTGTATTGCTTAATGCCCAAAATGAGCCAAGAGGAACACGTATTTTTGGACCTGTGGCGCGTGAATTGAGGGATAGATCATACATGAAAATTGTTTCATTAGCACCAGAAGTATTATAATATTAGTATGAAATTAAAAATTAAAAAGGGAGATACTGTTAAAGCCATAAGCGGTTCTGAAAAAGCTAAAGCTCCTGCAAAAGTATTGCGTGTTTACACCAAAACACAAAAAGCAATTGTAGAGGGATATAATTTAGTATCAAGACACACAAAACCAAATGCACAATTTCCTGATGGAGGAATAATAAAAAAAGAATCTACGATTCACCTTAGTAATCTTGCCATTGTAGTAAATGGTGCTCCAACAAAAGTGGGTAGAAAACTAAATGAAAAAGGAAAATTGCAACGCTTTGCAAAATCAACAGGAGATTTTATTAACTAAAGAAATGAGTAACGAGAATTCAATAAAAACAAAATATACTGAAGTAGTTGTTCCTGCTATGCAAGAAAAATTCAATTACAAAAGCGTAATGCAAACCCCAAAAATAACAAAGATTTGTTTAAATCAAGGAGTTGGAGACGCTGTTTCAGATAAAAAATTAGTAGACGCAGCTGTAGATCAAATGACGCTTATAACAGGTCAAAGAGCAGTTGCAACAATGTCGAAAAAAGCGATTTCTAATTTCAAACTTAGAGAAAAAATGCCAATTGGCGCAAGAGTAACTTTGCGAGGAAAAAAAATGTTTGAATTTTTGGATAGATTTATAAATGTATCTATTCCAAGGATTCGCGATTTTCAAGGTCTTCCTTTAAAAGGCTTTGATGGCAGAGGTAATTATACAATTGGTATTAAAGAGCAAATTATTTTTCCAGAAATTGATATCGATAAGATAAGCAGAATAACAGGAATGGATATTACATTTGTTACCTCAGCCAAGGATGATATAGAGTGCTTAGAATTACTAAGACAATTTGGAATGCCCTTTAAAAAAGACAATAAATAATAATTAAATTATGGCTAAAGAATCAATGAAAGCAAGACAGCGAAAACGTGAAAGAATCGTGGCCCTGTATGCAGATAGAAGAGCACAATTAAAAGCGAATGGAGATTATGAAGGTCTTCAAAAGTTGCCAAGAAATGCATCACCGACTAGATTAAGAAATCGTTGTAATATTACAGGAAAACCCAGAGGTTATATAAGAGATTTTGGTCTTTGTAGAAATGTATTTAGAGAAATGGCCTCTGATGGTAAAATACCAGGAGTAACAAAATCAAGTTGGTAGAAATAAATTAAAAATAGAAAAATGTACACAGATCCAATATCCGATTATTTAACAAGGTTAAGAAATGCTATGAAAGCAAATCATAGAATTGTTGAAATTCCCGCATCAAATTTAAAGAAGGACATTACAAAAGTTCTTTATGATCAAGGTTATATCCTTAAATATAAATTTGAAGAAACAGAAAACAATCAAGGTGTGATTAAAATCGCACTTAAATATAATCCAATCACTAAAGTTCCAGCTATACGTGAAATAAAACGTATCAGTAAACCAGGTTTAAGAAAATATACAGGTGTAACAGAGATACCAAGAGTTTTAAACGGTTTAGGCATTGCAATTATTTCTACTTCAAAAGGTGTTTTGACTGATAAAGAAGCAAGAGCTAGTAATATGGGTGGAGAAATACTTTGTTATGTTAGTTAATAAAATTTAAAGATGTCAAGAATAGGAAAAGCAATTATAAATGTGCCCGCAGGAGTTGAAGTAAGTTTTGATAAAAACACTTCATTAATAACTGTAAAAGGTGCAAAAGGGAGTCTAATACAAACCTTAGAAAATGGTTTTGACATAAGTATGTCAGAAGGCCGCATGACGGTAATTAGACCAAATGAGGAAAAATCTAGTAGATCACTTCATGGTTTATACAGGTCGCTTATAAACAATATGGTGATTGGAGTTAGTGAAGGACACAAAACAATTCAAGAATTAGTTGGCGTAGGATACAAGTGCACTGCAATAGGTAATTTGTTAGAACTAGCACTTGGGTATTCGCATAAAATTATGCTTGAAGTACCTAAAGAAGTAAAGCTAGAAACTGTAACTGAAAAAGGTAAAAATCCAAGAATTATACTTGAGTCAATAGATAAACAATTAGTAGGTCAAGTCGCAGCAAAAATAAGATCTTTTAGAACTCCAGAGCCTTATAAAGGCAAAGGAATTAGATATGCTGGCGAAGTAGTAAGAAGAAAAGCAGGTAAAACCGCATCTAAATAAATAAAATGGCAATAAATAAGAAAATAGCAAGAAGGCAAAAAATAAAAAGCAGAACCAGATCTCAAGTTTTTGGAGATGCCAATAGGCCAAGATTATGTGTTTTTAGAAGTAATAAAGAAATTTATGCACAAATAGTTGATGACGCTCAATCTCACACTCTATTTGCAGCTAGTTCTCGAGAGGAAGATATAGCTAAAAACACAATAACCAGATTAGAAGAAGCTAAAATTGTAGGTAAGCGCATTGCCGAAAGAGCAGTTGCCGCAGGTATAAAATCAGTGGTGTTTGATAGAAATGGTTATTTGTACCATGGCAGGGTAAAAAATCTTGCAGATGCAGCTCGTGAAGGTGGCCTAGAATTTTAAAAAACAGAAATATGTCAACAGAAAACATAAAAAGAGTTAAATCTAGTGAAATAGAACTAACTGAAAAAGTAGTAGCGATAAACCGAGTGGCTAAAGTTACAAAAGGAGGTAGAACATTTAGTTTTACTGCAATAGTTGTAGTAGGAGATGGAAATGGAGTCGTAGGTCACGGTCTTGGAAAAGCCTCTGAGGTAGTAGCTGCAATAGCTAAAGGTATAGAAGATGCAAAGAAAAATCTAATAAAAGTTCCTGTTATAAACGGCACACTTCCTCATGAACAATATGGAAAATTTGGAGGAGGGTTTGTTTTTCTGAAACCTGCTGCAGGTGGTACTGGTGTAATAGCTGGTGGAGCAATGCGAGCAGTATTAGAAAGTGCGGGAGTTCATGATGTTCTTGCTAAGTCAAAAGGATCTTCAAATCCACATAATGTGGTAAAAGCTACAATTAATGCACTTTCAAGTTTAAGAGATCCATATACAATTGCTCAACAAAGAGGAGTTTCATTAAAAAAATTATTTAGAGGAGAATAAAAAATGGAAAGTAAAAATCAAAAATTATTGATCACACAAGTTAAAAGTACGATTAAAAGAAACGAAAAACAAAAACGTACACTTATTGCATTGGGGTTGACAAAAATTAATAAAAGTAAAGAAGTTGAAGGTACGCCTCAGATCATGGGAATGATTAGGGTTGTAAATCACTTGATTAAAGTAGAAAACAAATAATATAAAATTAGAAAATGAATTTACATTCTTTAAAGCCTGCAGAAGGCTCAATAAAAAAGCGTAAGCGAATTGGCAGAGGTCAAGGTTCTGGAAAAGGCGGAACTTCTACAAAAGGGCATAAAGGTGCACAATCTAGGAGTGGATATAGCAGAAAAAAAGGATTTGAAGGTGGACAAATGCCAATTCAAAGAAGACTTCCAAAAAGAGGTTTCAAAAATCCATTTAGAATTGAATATATTGGTATCAACTTGGATGTTTTAGAAAAATTAGCAACATCAAAAGGCTTAACCGCTATAGATAGAGATATACTTATATCAAATCATTTTATAGGAAAAAAAGATAAAGTAAAAATACTTGGAAGAGGCATATTAAATTCTAAAATAATGGTTTCTGCAGATGCATTTACTGAAACTGCTAAAAACGCAATTGAAAAAGTAGGCGGCAGCGCAGAAGTTTTTCGAAAAGCTGCATCAAATTAAAAATTTAAAAATAAATGTTAAAGTTAAGATTTATACAGAAATTAAAAGAAATTTGGAGTATTGAAGACCTCAGAATAAGAATTATTAATACACTCATGTATTTGATGATTTTTAGATTGGCTTCATTCATAATTCTACCAGGAGTAGATTTTTCAGAATTGAAAGGTTTGCAAAATCAAACAAAAGATGGCCTTTTAAGTCTTTTAAATACTTTTGCCGGTGGAGCATTTGATAAGGCATCGGTGGTCGCTCTTGGAATTATGCCATATATTTCTGCAAGTATTGTTATACAATTATTAACTTTAGCGGTTCCTGCTTTTCAACGCCTTTCTAGAGAAGGTGAAGAGGGTAGAGACAAAATGAATCAATATACACGCATATTAACCATTGGTATTACATTTTTTCAAGCAATAGGATATGTCGCAAATTTAAAAGCTGGCGATGGCAACAAAGCTGCTTTGCTTTACGCAAGCGGTGGCATGGGTGAAGCCATGTTTACTGTTACTTCGGTAGTACTTTTGGTTGCTGGAACTATGTTTGCAATGTGGATAGGCGAAAGAATTACCGATAAGGGATTAGGCAATGGAATTTCGCTATTAATTATGATTGGTATTATTTCAAGTTTCTTACCTTCATTATTTGGAGAGATTGGGTTACGCTTTACACAAGGTAATTTGTTAATGCCTATTATCGAATTAGGCATTTGGGTTGGTGTTATTATCGCCACAATACTTCTAATACAAGGCGTCAGGCGAATACCAGTTCAATATGCCAAAAGAATGATAGGAAATAAACTTGCAGGAGGGGTTCGACAGTATTTGCCTCTAAAAATTAATGCTGCAGGAGTAATGCCAATCATATTTGCTCAAGCATTGATGTTTATTCCTGTTACATTTACATTAAAAGCCTCTGTTGATAGTTTAAGCCCATTTACAGACCCTACATCATGGTTATATAATCTAGTTTTTGGGTTACTTGTTGTTGTATTTACTTATTTTTATACAGCAATTACGATAGATTCTAGAAAAATTTCTGAAGACATGAGAAAAAATGGTGGCTTTGTTCCTGGCATTAAACCAGGAAATAAGACCACTGAGTTTATAGATACAGTTATGTCAAGAATTACCTTGCCTGGTTCTATTTTCCTTGCACTTGTAGCTATTTTGCCTGCATTTGCTCAAAATTTAATGAATGTGTCTCCAAGTTTTGCACAATTCTATGGAGGAACTTCACTATTAATCATGGTAGGTGTAATATTAGATACATTGCAGCAAATTAATAGTTACTTGCAAACAAGGCATTATGATGGCTTGTTAAAGTCTGGTAAATTTAGAGGAAGAACTGTTCAATCAGGAATATAAATTAAGTTTGATAATATAAAAAAAATTATATAATTTTGCAGCCCCAAAAAAAGTAAAGTGCCAAAACAAAGTAGTATACAACAAGATGGAATCATTAAAGAAGCACTCTCTAACGCTATGTTTAGAGTTGAGTTAGAGAATGGACATACAATTATTGCTACGATATCAGGCAAAATGAGGATGCATTACATCAAAATCCTACCAGGAGACAAGGTGCAAGTAGAAATGTCACCTTATGATTTGAGTAGAGGAAGAATATCATATAGATACAAATAATATTAAAATGAAAGTTAGAGTAGCCATAAAAAAGCGAAGTGCGGATTGCATAATCGTGAGACGTAAAGGAAAGATTTACGTTATTAACAAGAAAAACCCAAAATATAAACAACGTCAAGGATAATTATGGCAAGGATAGCAGGAATAGATTTACCAAAAGCAAAACGCGGAGTTATAGGATTAACCTATATCTATGGTATAGGAAGGTCGAAATCATCGACCATCTTAGAAAAAGCAAAAATTAGTGAAGATAAAAAAGTATCTGAATGGAATGATGATGAATTAACCACCATTAGGAATATAATATCAGAAGAGGTAAAAACAGAAGGAGAACTTCGGTCAGAAATACAATTGAATATCAAAAGACTAATGGATATTGGTTGTTATAGGGGTCAACGACATCGTAAAGGATTGCCCTTAAGAGGTCAGAGAACAAAAAATAACTCTAGAACAAGAAAAGGAAAACGTAAAACAGTAGCTAACAAAAAGAAAGTTACTAAATAATCATTAATAATGACAAGTAAAAAAGCTGTAAAAAAGAAAGTAAAGGTAGACCCTATCGGTCAAGTGCATATAAAGGCAACCTTTAATAATGTGATTGTATCAGTAACCAATGCAAATGGTGATGTGATATCTTGGTCTTCTGCTGGCAAGATGGGTTTTAGAGGTTCTAAAAAGAATACTCCTTATGCCGCTCAAACTGCAGTTTCTGATTGTGCACAAATGGCATTTGACGCAGGATTGAGAAAAGTAGATGTTTATGTAAAAGGTCCTGGAAGTGGAAGAGATGCTGCTATCAGAACTTTAGCAACAATTGGTATTGATGTAAATTCAATTAATGATGTTACTCCATTGCCTCACAATGGTTGTAGACCGCCAAAAAGAAGAAGAGTTTAAGCGCTAATTAATAAAAATTAAAGAAAAGAAAATAATCTAATGGCAAGATATAGAGGTCCCAAAAGTAAGATTGCAAGAAAATTTAAAGAAGCAATCTTTGGTCCAGACAAGAGTTTGGATAAAAAACCATTTCCTCCCGGAATGCACGGTAATTCGAGACGAAGAGGAAAACAATCCGAATATGCGATTCAGTTGATGGAGAAGCAAAAAGCTAAATATACCTATGGTATTTTGGAAAAACAATTTTTAAATACTTACAAGAAAGCCTCTATCAAAAAAGGTATTAAGGGTGAAAATTTATTAATTTTATTAGAAGCAAGATTAGATAATACCGTTTTTAGAATGGGATTTGCAAAATCTAGGGCAGGAGCTCGTCAGCTTGTATCACATAGGCATGTTACTGTAAATGGAAATTTAGTTAATATACCTTCCTACCAATTAAAACCAGGTGATGAGGTTGCTATAAGAGAGCAATCTAAATCATTAGAAATAGTAGCAGATGCAACTCAATCAAATAGAAAATCATTTTCATGGATTGATTTAGATACAAAAAATTTATCTGGTAGGTTTCTGAATTTTCCAATAAGAGCCGAAATTCCTGAAAATATAAAAGAACAATTAATCGTAGAACTTTACTCTAAATAAAAATATGCCAGTAATACCATTTCAAAAGCCTGACAAAGTTGTCATGCATAAAGATACAGACTTTTATGGTCTGTTTGAATTTTCTCCTTTAGAAAAAGGATACGGAACCACGATAGGTAATTCTCTTAGAAGAATTTTGTTAAGTTCATTAGAAGGCTTTGCAATCACAAGCATAAAAATTCAAGGCGTAGACCATGAATTTAGCTCTATAAAAGGCGTGATTGAAGATGTTGTAGACATTGTTTTGAATTTGAAACAAGTTAGATTTAAATGCCTAACTGAAAGTGCTGAAAATATAGAAAAAGTGTTTATTTCACTCAAAGGCAAGGATCAGTTTTTAGCAGGCGATATTGGAAGATATACAAATACTTTTCAGATACTTAATCCTGAATTAGTTATATGCAATATGGAGCCTACAGTTAATGTTGAATTAGAATTATCTATCGAAAAAGGTAGGGGTTATCTTCCTGCTGATGAAAATAAACCAAAAGATGCTCCAATTGGATTAATTCCAATTGATGCCATTTTTACTCCAATAAAAAATGTTAAATATAGCGTTGAGGATTTCAGAGTTGAACAAAAAACTGATTTTGAAAAACTAATTTTAGAGGTTAATACAGATGGTTCTATTCATCCTGAAGAGGCATTGAAAGAAGCTGCCAACATTTTAATACAGCATTTTGTATTGTTTAGCGATGAGAGTATACTAATGGATGCTCAAATTCAAAAGCCTACTCAAGAAGTTGATGAAAACTTTTTACACATGCGTAAGGTGCTTAAATCGCCTTTGGCAGACTTAGATTTGTCTGTTAGAGCCTACAATTGCTTAAAGGCTGCAGAGATAAGAACATTGGGAGAGTTAGTTGCATTTGAAATTGATGATTTGTTAAAATTTAGAAATTTTGGAAAAAAATCTTTGGCTGAACTAGAAGAATTTGTTAGAGATAAAAACCTTAATTTCGGAATGGATGTTGTGAAGTATAACCTAAATGACGAGTAAAATATAATGAGACACGGAGATAAAATAAATAATTTAGGTAGGACAGCCTCTCATAGAAAGGCAATGTTGAGCAATATGGCAGCATCTTTAATTCTTCACAAAAGCATCAATACTACAGTTGCAAAAGCAAAAGCGTTGCGAAAATATGTGGAACCTTTGATTACAAAATCAAAGACTGATGACCAAAATTCTAGAAGAGTTGTGTTTAGTTACTTGCAAAATAAATTTGCTGTAAAAGAACTTTTTGGCGATGTGGCAGAGAAAGTAGCTCAAAGACCAGGTGGCTACACTCGAATATTGAAAATAGGAAGCAGGTCAGGAGATAATGCTGAAATGGCCATGATAGAATTGATAGATTTTAACGAATTCTATGCGCCAAAAGTTAAAAAATCTGATGCTAAAGCTAAGAAGAGTAGAAGAGGAGCAGGATCTTCAAAAAATATTTCAGATGGTAAGACAGAGAAGTTAGAAGTTGAAGCTATTGTAGCAGAAACAGCAGTGCCAAATACTACTGATGTAATAGCAGAAGTGGAAGTAATTGATGAAAAAATTGTAGATACCGATTCTGATGCTTCTGAAACTGAATTAAAAAAAGATTAATATTAGATTTAATAAATATTTAAAAAGCCCAAACTAAGTTTGGGTTTTTTTATGCCTAAAGAATAAAACAAGTTGATGAGTAAAATTCGAGCCACGGTTATAATAGCATTTTATAAAAATATTCCCTTTTTAGAACTTCTGCTTCAAGGTCTCTTAAGTCAAACATTTAAAGAGTTTGAAATTGTAATTGCAGAAGATGACAACGATAAGGCTACGTTATTGCTGATAGAAAAGTATGCAGATGTGTTACGTATAAAACATGTTTGTCACCCAGACGATGGTTTTAGAAAATGCAGAATTTTAAATCAAGCTTTATTAATTGCAAAAGGTGAACGCATTATTTTTTTGGATGGTGATTGCATCCCACACCCCCAGTTTGTTAATACTTATGTAAATCTTGCCGCAGATGTTGCTTTTGGAAGGCGGGTAATGTTATCTAAAACAATGACTAAGAATTGGATTGCTCACAAAAAAGTAAAACCTTCTTTTTTAGATTATTTAAAATTTGGATTTGCAAATTTTAAGCATGCTCTATATTTACCATGGTACAAGTCCCACATTGCTTTTAATAAAGGAATTTGGGGTTGTAACTGGTTTATTAATAGAAATTTACTATTAAAAATTAATGGCTTTGATGAAGACTACGTGCTAGCAGGTGTTGGCGAAGATGTAGACATAGAGTGGAGGCTCCGAAAGAGTAATTGTAAAATCTATTATGTAAAACACTTGGCTATTGTTTACCATTTATTTCACACAGTTCATTATGACAGCGATACGGTTAATAAGGGCTTGGAAATGTTGGCTACGAAGCACCAATTAGGAGACATATTTTGTAAAAATGGTTTAACAAAAGTTTAAAACTTTTTTGTCATCACATCCCTTCAAATATTAAAAATAGTCAAGCTAATGAATTGCTACTTTATTGCATTTAAAAATAAATGATATGAGATTACTTAAATTCATGTTTATTTGCACTGATTTTATAAAATTATGAGAATTGTAATAGCCGGGGCAGGCGATATTGGTTATCATTTAGCAACAGCATTAGTAGATGCTGGCCATAGCTTGACCTTAATTGATTCAAATGAGGATATTTTGCAGGTGGTTGCCAATAATATTGATGCTTTAACGCTTTTAGGAGATGCTTCTTCAGTAGACGTTCTCAATAGGGCTGATGTGGTTAGGTCAGATATTTATATAGCCACTACTACTTCAGAATCGACTAACCTACTAAGTTGTATCTTAGCTAAAAAAATTGGAGCAAAAAAAACGATTGCTAGAATTAGTAATAACGAGTATTTGCATGAAAATCAGAGAAGAAACTTTTTAGAAGTTGGTATAGATAATTTATTTTCTCCTACTTTACTTGCCGCCCAAGAGATAGAGCGATTAATAAATAGGTGCTCTGCAACAGATATTTTTGAATTCGAAGAAGGAAAACTTTCTATCGTTGGATATACAGTAGAAAATAATTCGCCCTATATTGGAAAAACATTTGATAGCTTATGCAGAGATGGAGAATATCAAGCAAAAACAATTGCCTTACTGCGAAATGGAAAAACGAGTATTCCTAAATTTACAGATAAAATAGATGCAGCAGACCATGTATATTTAGTAAGTAATGCAAAAAAATTGAGCGAATTGGATCAAGATTTGGGAGAAGAGTTAAAAGTTATCAAACATATTATGCTAATAGGTGATACAGAAATTGCATTTCAAACAGCACGATTGTTGGAGCAGAATTATGCCCTTACGGTGGTTATTGAGAATGAAAATAAATCTAAAAAATTTTACGAAAAGCTAGAAAAGGCACTTGTGGTTGCAGGCGATCCAAGCAATTTGCAATTGCTAAAAGAAGAAGGTTTAGAGCGTATGGATGCTTTTATAGCATTGACAGTGAATTCAGAAACCAATATTATATCTTCGTTAACAGCAGATCAAATGGGGGTTTTTAGATCTATAGCTTTGGTAGACAATGCAGCATACACGCATCTTTCGCAAAAAATAGGTGTTGATACTTTGATTAATAAAAAATTGATTGCGGCAAATAACATTTTCAGATATGTGAGAAAAGGGCAGGTTGAAGCCATTGCTAGCTTGCATGGTGTTGAAGCAGAAATAATAGAGTATGTAGTGCATTCTAATTCATATATAACACAAAGAACTATTGGAGAAATAGGAATGCCAAAAGACGCATTGATAGTAGGGGTTGTGCGCAGAGATAAAGGAATTATACCTAATAATGATTTTATGCTTGAAATAGAAGATAAGGTTATAGTGCTAACTTTGCCCAAATCTACATCAAAAGTAGAGGATATTTTTAAATGATCATTAATTTTAAAATTGTTATTAAAATGCTTGGCATCATATTTTTGGTGATGGGATTGTTTTTAATAATGCCAATCTTGGTTTCTGTTTTTTACAATGGTGCTGACCTAAAATCTTTTATTTACAGTTCATTAATATGCATAGCAATTGGATTGCCTTTTGCATTTATAAAACCAAGTATAAATGAGATTGGTAAAAGAGAAGGGTATTTAATTGTAACCCTCAGTTGGTTTATTATGGGCATTGCTGCGAGTTTACCTTATCTATTTTCTGGAACTATTCATACTTTTACTTCTGCATTTTTTGAAAGTGTATCTGGTTTAACAACTACAGGAGCATCTGTATTTAAGGATATAGAAATTTTGCCACATGGAATTTTATTTTGGAGGTCGCTAACACAATGGATTGGGGGAATGGGTATTATTGTGCTAACCGTGGCCGTAATTCCGCTTTTAGGAGTTGGGGGTATGCAACTTTTTGGGGCAGAATCGCCCGGACCTACAAAAGACAAAGTACATCCAAAAATCAAAGAAACAGCTAAAAGACTTTGGCTAATTTATTTTGGGCTTACTGTTTTGCTATATTTGATACTTTGGCTCTACAGTGGCATGACATCTTTTGATGCAATAAATCATGCTATGACTACAATGTCCACCGGAGGGTTTTCTACTAAAAATGCGAGTATAGCCCATTGGGATTCCCCTGGAGTGCAGTATCCTATTATTTTATTTATGTTTTTGGCGGGCTCTAATTTTACAATATTGTACTATTTATTTAAAGGAAAGTTTGAAAAGGTTTTTTTTAATGAGGAGTTTAGAACATATTTTTTGGGTATTATAATAATTAGTCTGATTATTGCTTTTTCTGTAATTTGTCATGTAAATGAGGGCATAGAAAAGTCTTTTCGCTTGGCATTGTTTCAGGTGGTTTCTTTGGTTTCTACCACCGGTTTTGTAACCGCTGATTATGAAAATTGGAGCAATGGATTGACTATGGCTTTTTTTATGTTGCTTTTTACTGGTGCTTGCGCTGGTAGCACAAGTGGAGGTATAAAGGTGGTAAGACATCTGATTTTTTTTAAAAATTCTATTTTGGAGTTTAAACGGTTATTGCATCCTAGGGCAATTTTAAAAGTGAAAATGAATGGCGAATTGGTAAGCGCAAAAGTAACTGCACATATCATGGTTTTTTTACTTGTATACCTAATGGTTTTTTGTATTGGAAGTATTTTAATCATGCGGCTTAATGGTGATTTAAACTTGCCTTTTCAAACCTCTTTAGGAGCAGTAGCTACTTGTTTAGGCAATATTGGGCCCGGTTTGGGAGCAGTTGGGCCGGTTTTTAATTTTTCTGTTTTGCCAGAATCTAGCAAGTTCTTATTGAGCATCATAATGCTTATTGGTAGATTAGAGTTGTTTTCTGTTTTAATAATTGTATCACCTAGTTTTTGGAAATATAATTAAAAATTTTGTTGGTTATAAAAAATCGCTATATTTGCAGCCCTCAAAAAAAGAAATGTTAATTAAAAAATTTCTTTTTTTAATTAACACCAACGGGGTGTAGCGTAGCCCGGTATCGCGCCTGCTTTGGGAGCAGGAGGTCGTAGGTTCGAATCCTGCCACCCCGACCAATAGAATCAAGGGTTTTAGACTTATTTAGTTTGGAACCCTTTTTTATTTGCA
>Ga0105053_10004125_pt1 | contig 21643 bp, 15 predicted proteins | sample BON01_FD_78093 | JGI IMG/M metagenome (GOLD analysis project Ga0105053, IMG submission 78093) | Freshwater microbial communities from Lake Bonney liftoff mats and glacier meltwater in Antarctica - BON-01 | ecosystem: Environmental > Aquatic > Freshwater > Ice > Glacier meltwater | place: Lake...
ATCACCCGACTGCGAATATCCTGAGAATAACTCTTGCCCATGATCCACCTCCAAGACGAGGGAATCACAAACCAGTCCAATTGGGAATCCTCCGCGATTCACATTTGGAGAGGGATGCTCTAGATGAAACCTGACCCGATCGAAAAGTCCCTGCGCCAAGGCGTGGGGATTTTTTTATCAGGGCAGCAGCAGGCAGGCGTCACCGTAAGAATAGAAGCGATACCCGGACGCGATCGCGTGGGCATAGGCCGCCTGCATCACGTCCGTACCCATCAGCGCGCACACCAGCATAAACAGGCTGGATCCCGGCAGGTGAAAATTGGTGACCAGGGCGTCAGTGGCGCACACCGCGTCGCCGGGTTTCAGGAAGATATCGGTAGGGCCAGTGGCAGGCGCGAGCGTGCCTGTTGGCGTCGTGCAGCTTTCCAGCGTGCGCATCGCGGTTGTGCCGACAGGGACACAGCGGTGTCCGACGGCCCGGGCGGCGTTGAGGCGGGCCGCAGCTTCCGGCGTCAGCCGACGCCATTCGGCGTGCAGGCGGTTCGCTTCGATCTGCGCGTCTTCGAGCGGCTTGAACGTGCCGAGACCAACATGGAGCCGAACCGTCTCGCGCTGCAGGCCGGCGGCATCGAGTTCCGACAGGAGACGGGGGGTAAAGTGCAGGCCGGCCGTCGGCGCGGCGACCGAGCCCGCGTCCTCACCGGCAAAACTGGTCTGGTATGTCTCCCGGTCACGCGCATCGGCAGGGCGCCGGCGCGCGATATACGGTGGCAGCGGCATGGCGCCATGCGCATCGAGCGCCTGTTCAAGTTCCGGTCCGGACAGCGAGAACGAGAGTTCGATCTCACCGCCGTCAACGCGCTGTGTGATCTTGGCTGAAAAGCCCTCGGCAAAGTGGATCGGGTCGCCGGGCTTCAGGCGCTTGCCGGGTCGCGCGAGCGCACGCCACGTATGGTCGTCCACGCGTTCGACCAGGTTCACGTCACAGGCAACATCGGCGCCCGCCTCATTGCGTGCCGGTCGCACGCCCTTCAGCGCCGCGGGCAGGACACGCGTATCATTGAACACGAGCACATCGCCGGGCGAGAGATAGCGCGGCAGGTCGCGGATGTTGGCATCTTCAATCCGGCCATCGCCATGCACGACCAGCAGCCGCGCAGAATCCTGCGGGTCGGCGGGTCGCAACGCGATCAGCTGCTCGGGCAGGTCAAAATGGAAGTCGGCGAGGTTCACGGGCATCATCTTCACTGTGCCCGCTGAAGGCGCCTGGCGACTAGTGTTCGACGACGGCCGCAACCGACGGACGTTCACACACATCCAGATCCTCGGCGACATCGGCGATACTCGCCGTGAAGACGGGACCGTCCGTGCGTTCGACCCAGACGTTGGGCCGCTCTGCCTTGGGCAGGTCGGCTGCGACCTCTGCCGACATCAGGATGTCTGGAAGGGCGACTTCGCCATTCAGCGCATCCTTGCCGGCCTTGATGGCGAGAACGACATCTTCGCCTTCAACGATGCGGCCCCAGGCCGTGTATTCCTTGTCGAGATGGTGCGACGTGTCGCGCATCAGGAAGAATTGCGAATTGGCGGAATTAGGATCCGACGTGCGAGCGGTCGACACGACGCCTCGGCAATGCGGGATCCAGCTTTCGACCATGCCGTCCTTGGACATTTCAGCGAAAAACGAGGCCTGCGTCACCATCGGAAAGCCGTTCACATAACCGTTCTTGGCGGAATCGCGCGGGCCAAAGCTGGAATCAAGCGGCATTTCGCCCGGGTTGCGGCGGAAAGTGAACTCGCCCGGAATGTCCGGAAGACCGGATTCGCGGCCCTTGAGCGCGAAAATGTCGCCGCCCTGCGCCATGAAGCCATTGATCACGCGGTGGAAGCTGGTGCCGTCGAGATCACCCGATCGGATGATCGCGGCAAACTGGGCATAGTGCTTGGGCGCGACGTCGGGAAAGGCCTCGATCAGGACGCGGCCCTTGTTGGTTTTGAAGATGAACAGGCGTTCCGGGTCAACCGCGCGCCAGTTTGCGGTGTCGGCCTTGGCCGCTTCGACCGCCATTGCCGGAGCGGCAGCCGCCTCGTCAGCTGCGACCGGAGTCGACGTGTCTGCGTACGCCATCAGCCCCAGAGAAAGGGCGGAGGCGGCCATCGCCAAAGTCGCGAGCTTCATTTACCGTATTTCTCCATGAGGGCCCGTTTCACGTCAGGGCTTACAAAAGGCGATATATTGCCGCCGAGGCTCGCAATTTCCTTCACGAGCCGCGACGCGACCGCCTGGTGCCGAACATCGGCCATCAGGAACACCGTTTCAATGTCGGGATTCAGTTGCTCGTTCATCGCCGTCATCTGGAATTCGTATTCAAAGTCCTGAACAGCCCGAAGCCCGCGCAGGATCATCTGGGCGCCACACGCTTCGGCAAACTTCATGAGCAGGCCGTGCATCGGCATGACCTTGATTTCAGCCAGGCCGGGCGCGTTGAACCGCGCACACTCGTATTTGACCATTTTCACACGCTCTTCGAGCGAGAAAAGCGGCTTCTTGGCCTCGTTGATGGCGACGCCAATCACGAGTGTATCGACCAGCTTCATTGCCCGGCCAAAAATATCGATATGCCCATTGGTCGGGGGATCGAATGTTCCCGGGTAAAGTCCGATACGATGCACTGGCGCCCCCTGTTGCCTATTCTTGTGGGTCAGGTGTGCCGGTTTCCGCCGGACCACCATTGTCAACTTCATCCATATCGGTTTCAGCGTCTTCTACAAGACGTGCAACAGAAACAACGTGTTCGCCCTCGGCCGTGCGAAGGACCCAGACGCCGCCCGTGGACCGGCCCGCGATGCGGATCTGGTCGACCGGCGTGCGGATCAACTGGCCGGCATCGGTGACGAGCATGACCTGATCGCCATCATCGACCGGGAAGGACTGGGACACCTGCTTGGTTGGCCCCTGCTTCTTGTCCCGGCCCCAGATGTTCTGGGCGACGAGGCCTTTGCCGCCGCGTCCCGTGGTGCGGTAATCATAAGCAGACGAGCGCTTGCCCATGCCATCATCGGCAATCGTGAGGATGAATTCCTCAGCGGCGCCGAGTTCGGCGATCCGCTCGGCGCTCAGCGCTGTTTCGGCGATGGCTTCGTCGGCATCGTCCTCGCTGATTTCCTCTTCTTCACCTGTCGCGGCCCGGCGCATGGCCGAAGCATGCTTGAGATAGGCGCGCGCCTCTTCCGACGAGGCATCGACATGGCGCAGGATGCCCATCGAGATCACTTCGTCCTTGGCGCCGAGACGGATGCCCCGCACGCCGGTCGAATTGCGCCCGGCAAAGACGCGCACGTCTGTCACGCGGAAGCGGATGCACTGGCCGAGCGCCGTGGTGAGCAGAATGTCGTCGCGCTCGGAGCAGATCTTGACCGAGACGATGCCGTCGCCCTCGTCGAGCTTCATGGCAATCTTGCCGTTGCGATTGACCCGCGTGAAGTCCGCCAGCTTGTTGCGGCGGACGGTGCCGGAGCGGGTGGCGAACATCAGGTCGAGCACTTCGTGCGCCGTTTCGTCATCCGGAAGGGGCATAACGCTCTCGATGCGTTCGTCAGCAGCCAGCGGGAAGATGTTGACCAGCGCCTTGCCGCGCGAGTTCGGCCCGCCAACCGGCAGGCGCCAGACCTTCTCCTTGTAGACCATGCCGGCCGACGAGAAGAAAAGGATTTCAGTATGCGTGGTCGCCGAGAACAGCTTGACCACGAAATCCTCGTCCTTCATCGACATGCCCGAACGGCCCTTGCCGCCACGATGCTGTGTCCGGTAGGTCGAGAGCGGCGTACGCTTCACATAACCGCCATGGGTGACGGTGACGACCATGTCCTCGACCTCGATGAGGTCCTCGTCTTCCATGTCGATGCCGCCCATCGCGAATGCGGAGCGGCGCGGAACGGCGAACTTCTCTTTCACGTCGTTAAGCTCGGCCTTGATGATCTCGCGGATACGCGGGCGCGACCGAAGGATATCGAGCAGGTCGGCGATCTTGTCGGACAAGCCCTTGGCTTCATTGCCGATTTCGTCGCGGCCAAGGCCGGTCAGACGGTGCAGGCGCAGGTCGAGAATGGCCCGGGCCTGTTCGTCCGACAGGTAGATCGTCTCGCCGCCCGACCAGCGTGTGCGCCGGTCTGCGATCAGTTCGAGCAGTGACCCCATGTCCATGATTGGCCAGGCTTTCGCGAGCAGTTGTTCGCGGGCCGTCGCCGGGTCGGGCGAGTGGCGGATGATGCGGATCACTTCGTCGATATTGGCCACGGCCATGGCAAGGCCGACCAGGACGTGGGCCCGGTCGCGGGCCTTGTTGAGGTCGAACTTGGTGCGCCGGACGATGACTTCCTGACGGAAGGCCAGGAAGCAGTCGAGCACCTTGCGCAGGTTCATCAGTTCCGGGCGGCCGCCATTGAGCGCGAGCATGTTGACGCCGAAACTGGTCTGCAACTGGCTGAAGCGGAAGAGCTGGTTCAGCACGACTTCGGCGCTGGCGTCCTTCTTCAGCTCGATCACGACGCGGATGCCGTTGCGGTCGGATTCGTCGCGCAGGTCGGAGATGCCTTCGACGCGCTTTTCGCGCACGAGTTCGGCGATTTTGGTGATCATCGCGGCCTTGTTCACCTGGTAGGGAATTTCGGTGACGATGATGGCCTGGCGGCCATTCTTGGCCTCTTCGATATCGGTCTTCGCGCGCATGATAACCGAGCCACGTCCGGTGGTCAGGCCCTTGCGGCTGCCGGCATGGCCCATGATCAAGCCACCGGTGGGGAAATCGGGGCCCGGGACGATTTCGAGCAGGGCTTCATCGTCGATCATCGGGTCGTCGATGACAGCGAGGGTCGCGTCGATGACTTCGCCGAGATTGTGCGGCGGGATGTTCGTGGCCATGCCGACCGCGATGCCGCCGCCGCCATTGACCAGCATGTTCGGGAACTGGGCCGGCAGGACCGTCGGTTCCTGCTGCGAACCGTCATACGTGTCCTGGAAGTTGACGGTATCCTTGTCGATATCGGCGAGCAGGTAGGTTGCCGCCTTGGTCATCCGGCTTTCCGTGTAACGCATGGCAGCGGCAGGATCATTGTCGATCGAGCCGAAATTGCCCTGGCCGTCGACCATTGGCAGCCCCATCGAGAAGGGCTGGGCCATGCGCACGAGCGCGTCATAGATCGCGCTGTCGCCATGCGGGTGGAAGTTACCCATCACGGCGCCGACGATATTGGCGGATTTCTTGTACGGCTTGTCGGGCGTGTTACCGCCGACCTGCATGGCGTAGAGGATGCGCCGGTGCACTGGCTTCAGGCCGTCGCGCACGTCGGGCAGCGCGCGGCTGACGATCACGCTCATCGCATAGTCGAGATACGAGCTTTTCAGCTCGGATTCGATGGAAATCGGCTCGATCCCGTCCCGGAGGGGCGGGTTGCCCTGGCCGCCATTATCGGGGGTTTCGGGCTCGTCCGGCGGCGTCGTGTCGTCACTCATGAGGGGGCTTTCTGCGTCTTCGGTATAATACGGCGGGGACCTTGCCCGAATCGCCTATATTTATTGAGAAAACTCTAGCAGGCAGGGGGCAGGAAAGCCACCCTTTTGGCCGGGTTTTGGCAGTTGGCTAACGGAACCGGCCGTGCACGAAAAACAGCCCGAACATATGTACGGAAAAAGCCCGGATATTGCCCGGAAACAGGCCGGAAACGGGCCGGATGCATTGGCGCCGGACGCCTTCTGATGGCATACGCCTTGCTAGATCCATGACGGGTTGAAGGCGCGTGCGGCCATGATCGTGACATTCGAAGATTTCCAGGGCTTCCCCGGCGCTGATGTATGCGTTGTCGGATCGGGCCCGATCGGGCTCGCGCTGGCCCATGCCTGTGTCAAACGCGGCCTGAAGGTCCTGATGCTGGAATCCGGCAATTACTGGCCGGACGAGCAAAAAAACGACCTTGGCAAGGCCGGCAAACTCGATACCGCCCATCATGTGCCGCTCGAAGAGGGTTGCTGCCGCGCACTGGGCGGCAATTCCTATCAATGGGGCGGGCGCTGCGTGCCGTTCGACCCGATCGATTTCGATGCGCGCCCCTGGATAGAGAATTCAGGCTGGCCGATCAGCGCGGAGACCGTGACGCAGTGGTATGCCGATGCGGCTGGCTTCCTGCTCTGTCGGGATGACTTCACCGACACGCCCCTGTGGCCCGACAATGGCCGCGTCCGTAGCGACACGCTGGAAAGCTGGGTCGCCAACCCGAATATTGCGCATGTCTACAATGACTGGCTGAAAACCTGCGACGACATCTGCGTCGTGCTGGATGCCACGGTTGTGGATTTCCGGTTCGACGCAAACGATACGCGGATCGAGGCCGTCACGGTTGCCAACGGGTCGATGCGCACGGACCTGCCCGTCAAAACCGTCATCGTGGCCGCAGGCGGTGTCCAGACGCCGCGCCTGCTTCTGGCGGCGCAGCGGACACGGCCCAGCATGTTCGGCGGCGTGGATGGACCGCTGGGGCGCTATTACATGGGCCATGTCAGCGGCAAGATCGCCGAGATCACGCTGGCCGACCCCACCTCCGACGGATTTCTCGACTACGAAATGGACGGCAACCGGTTCAAGCGCCGGCGCATCACGCTTACCGAATCCGAGCAGCGCGCGCACCAGTTGCCACAGATCACGTTCAGCGCCGGCAACCCAGTGGTCTACGATCCGGCCCACCGCAACGGCGCCCTGTCGGCGATCTGGATGGTCCTGTCCTCGCCACTGGGCAACCGGTTCCTCAACGCGCCTCTGCGCCGGCTCTATCTCGGCGAGGAAAAACAATCGGTCCTGTCGCATGTGCTGAACATACTCCGTTCCCCCATCGCGACCGGTTTTGGCGCGTTCAACGTGTTCCGCCAGATGTACCTGCAGAAGCCAAAACGGCCGTCGGTATTCCTGAAGAACAGCAAGGGCCGCTACACGCTTTACTATCATGGCGAACAGACGCCTTCGGCGGACAACCGGGTGCGCCTGTCGTCGGACTTGGACGCATTGGGCATGCCGCGCGTGGCGGTCGACTTCGACTATTCCGCTGCCGACGCCGACGGCGTGCTGAAGGCGCACGCCATCCTCGCCGAAGCGGTGGCTGGAGCCGGCATCGGCACGATCGACTATTCCGTGCCGGAGGACGCGCGCGCCGCCGCTATTGTCAGCCAGGCGCGGGACGGCCTGCACCAGATCGGCACCACCCGCATGTCCACCGACCCGGAGCATGGCGTGGTGGACACTGACTGCCGCGTGCACGGCATGCAGAATCTCTATGTCGCCTCGACCTCGGTGATGCCGACATCCGGCCATGCCAACCCGACCTTTATCGGCGTGGCGCTCGCGATGCGGCTCGCTGCCCATCTCGGCGGCCCGGTGAAACCGGAGCGCAAGACTGAGAACCTGACGATGGACGCCCCAACCGCACTGGCGGCGGGCAAGCGCATCCTCGTGACGGGCGCTTCGGGAAAGATCGGCCAATACGTTGTCAGCCAGCTGCTCGACAAGGGCCATGCCGTCGTCGCGCTGACGTCCAGCCCGGACCGCGCAGTGGGGCGCGAGACCGACCGGGATGTTGAGTGGCGCCAACATGACTGGTGTGAGTCCGTCGATTTCACAGACCATGTCCGAGGCTGCGATGCGGTCATCCATCTTGGCGCCGAAATCTGGCGCATCGACCGGATGGAGCGGGTCAATGTCGAGGCAACTGCGGCGCTCGCCGCAGCGGCTGAAGCTGCCGGCATTCGCAGCTTCGTGTTCGCCAGCAGTATCGCCGTCTATGGTTCGCCGAAGCGCGCCGAGGTGGACGAGGACACGACACGCCTGACGCCCACCCATGACGTGAAGACCGAGTATCGCGGCACTGACAGCATCCGCGCCTATGGCCGCAGCAAGGTGAAAGCCGAGGACGCAATCACGGCAGCGTGCCGGAACACGCATTTCGCTGTGGTGCGCCCCACGGTCGTCTCCGACGTCGACGACATTGCAGGCGCGGTGAACATGAACCCGCTGGTCAAGAGTATCGGCGCGAGGCGGCATACGCATTTCGTCTATATCGCCGATGTGGCGGCCGCGATGATTTGGTTGATGGAGCGCGGGCTGTCGCAACCGGCGGACATGCCGGGGCGGGTCGAGACGTTCAACCTGTCTGACGAGACGGGATACGACACATCCTACAGCGGTTTGTATAGTCGGCTAGAGGCCCTTTCAGGACGCGGCGGGCTGGGCGCGAAGCTGGCCAGCCCTCTCTTCGTGTACGACCTGTTCGACCGGCTGAAATCGAAGAGCCTGTCGCGCGGCCTGCCACTGGGCCGTTGCGTCTTCCTGGCGACGCGCCTGCATGCTGTCGGCTATTCGCACCCGTTCGGCATCGCGATGGCCGAGCGCCTTGCCGCTGACCGGATTCGCGAACGCTGACAGTGCTGAAATGGCCTATTCGGTGGCGGGCAGTGCCCCGAGATCGGACAGGGCGCGCATGACAGCGGCCTTGCGTTTCGGCACGTCGGCGCCCGGATCGGTCATGTCCATGTTGAAGGCGAAGGCATAGGTGCCGGGCGCGGCGCCGCCAGCCTGTTCCAGCCAGCCAACGCACCAGCCGATATCTGTCTGACCTTCGACGCTTTTCCAGCCCGTCTTGCCGTAAAGGGTCCAGCCCGCGCCGGACTCCATGACCATCATCGGAACGGCGCGTTCATAGGTGCGGGCCGACAGCGGCAGTGTGCGGCGCACCAGATGGGACAGGAAAGCGACCTGCTCCTCGGCAGAAATCGTCAGGGGGCCTTTCAGCCAGTATTGCGATACGTCTTCCGGCGCACCCGTGTCGGCGTTGCCATAGTCGAAATCGGCGAGCCAATCATGCAGCGCGGCAGACCCGATGCGCGGGGTGACGGTCTGATATATCCAGACCGTTGACCGTTTGAAGGCCGCCGCGAAATCCTGCGTCTCGTTCCAGCTGTCCACGAAGCGCTTGACGCCGTCCCATTCGAAGACTTCGTCCGGCCCGGACACCGCGCCGGTTTCCAGCGCAATCAGCGTGTGGGGGATTTTCGAGGTCGAGGCGGGGACGAAACGCTGGCGCGCACGGGCATCATTGCTGATCCAAGCCCGCTGGTCCTCCAGCCGGTAGACGACCAGAGTCGAGGCATCGGGGTCGACGCCGACCGCCGCCACGCTGGCGCTGAGGGGCGGCGGTGGGGTCAATGTCATGCAGGCGGCCAGCAGGCACGCCGTCAGGGCCAGAACCAAGCCACTGGCGACTCGCGTTGGAAGAGCCAGCCTGCGCTGCACACATGCTTCCTAGAACGGGATCTCGTCGTCGAGATCCGGGCTGAAGCTTTCGGCCGGGCCGCTCATCTTGCGGGCGCTGCCTTGCTGTTCGCCGAAATCATTGCCGCCGGAACGGGCGCCGCCGCGATCACCGGCGCTGTCGAGCATGGTGAGCGTGCTGCCAAAGCCGCGCAGCACGACTTCGGTCGTATAGCGCTCCTGGCCTTCCTTGTCTTGCCATTTGCGGGTCTCGAGCTGACCTTCAATGTAGAGCTTCGAGCCCTTCTTGACGTAGCTCTGGACGACACGGACGAGGCCTTCGCTCAGGATCGAAATCCGGTGCCATTCGGTCCTTTCCTTGCGCTCGCCCGTGGCCTTGTCTTTCCACGTCTCGGACGTGGCCAGCGTGAAGCTGGCAACCTGGCCGCCATTCTGGAACTGGCGGACTTCCGGATCCTGCCCCACATTACCAACAAGAATGACCTTGTTCACTGATCCTGCCATCTATCCATCTCCGCTCAGTCTTGTTTCGTTATCGAATCTGTTCTCTTCTACCGCGACCGGGCTCGCCTGTCGCCTCCCCAGCCGTTTTTCCACAGGCCCGGATTAAAAAAGCAGCGAGTCACAAATGTTCACACTTTGTTCTTGTGGTCAAGCTGGACTCACGCCACACATAGAACCTAGCAACTCGCCCAATCCTGTTTCGTCACCGTAACGAGCTTTCTGCATGGCCCGACTAGAATCCCCTTTCATCCGCGTGCGCGGAGCCAAGGAACACAATCTCAAGAATATCGACGTGGACATTCCGCGCGGTGAGCTTGTGGTGATGACCGGCCTGTCAGGCTCGGGCAAATCCTCGCTCGCGTTCGACACGATCTATGCCGAAGGCCAACGACGCTATGTCGAAAGCCTGTCGGCCTATGCGCGCCAGTTCCTCGAACTGATGCAGAAGCCGGACGTCGAAAGCATCGAGGGCCTGTCGCCTGCCATCTCGATCGAGCAGAAGACGACCAGCCGCAACCCGCGCTCAACGGTCGGCACCGTGACCGAGATCTATGACTATATGCGCCTGCTGTGGGCGCGCGTCGGCATTCCCTATTCGCCGGCCACCGGCCTGCCGATCGAGAGCCAGACGATCAGCCAGATGGTCGACCGGACGATGGAACTGCCCGAGGGCACGCGCCTCTTCCTCCTGGCGCCGATGATCCGGGGCCGCAAGGGCGAATATCGCAAGGAATTCGCCGAACTGCTCAAGAATGGCTACCAGCGCGTCAAGGTGGACGGCGAGTTCTACGAACTGGAAGACGCGCCCAAGCTCGACAAGAAGTTCAAGCATGACATCGATGTCGTGGTCGACCGCGTGGTCGTGCACGAAGGCATGGAGCAGCGCCTCGCCGAAAGTTTCGAGACGGCGCTGGGCCTGGCGCAGGGCATCGCGCTGGCCGAATATGCCGATCTCGAAGAGGGCGAGACCGAGCCGAAGCGGATCACCTACAGCGCCAATTTTGCCTGCCCCGTGTCCGGCTTCACGATTTCGGAAATCGAGCCGCGCCTGTTCTCGTTCAACAATCCGTTCGGCGCCTGCCCGACCTGTGACGGGCTGGGCAACCAGCTGAAGATCGATGCCGACCTGATCGTACCTGACAAGGACCTCGACCTGATGAGCGGCGCCATCGCGCCCTGGGCCAAGTCGACATCCCCCTACCAGACGCAGACGCTGCAGGCCCTGTCGACGCATTACCGGTTCGACCTCAAGAAGAAGTGGAACAAGCTGCCGGAAGACATCCAGCAGATGATCCTGCACGGCACCGGCGAGGAAGAGATCAAGTTCATCTATGATGACGGGATGCGCCGCTATGAGGTGAAGAAGACGTTCGAGGGCGTCATTCCGAACCTCGAGCGGCGCTATCGCGAGACCGACTCGGCCTGGGTGCGCGAGGAAGTATCCAAGTTCCAGTCGGCGGCGCCCTGCCCGGCCTGTGGCGGCAAGCGGTTGAAGCCGCAGGCGCTGGCGGTGAAGATCGCCAAGCTGGATATTTCGGACGCGGCCGAATTCTCGATCAAGGATGCGGGCGACTGGTTCAGCAAGGTCTCGAAGACACTGACCAAGCAGCAGAACGAGATCGCGTCGCGCATCCTGAAAGAGATCAATGACCGGCTGAACTTCCTCAATGATGTCGGCCTCGAATACCTGACGCTCAGCCGCGGGTCCGGCACCTTGTCCGGCGGCGAGAGCCAGCGCATCCGGCTGGCCAGCCAGATCGGCTCGGGCCTGACCGGCGTGCTCTATGTGCTCGACGAGCCGAGTATCGGCCTGCACCAGCGCGACAATGCCCGCCTGCTGGAGACGCTGAAGCGGCTGCGCGACCTCGGCAATTCCGTGATCGTGGTCGAGCATGACGAGGACGCGATCCTGGCGGCAGACCATGTCATCGACATGGGACCGGCGGCTGGCATTCACGGCGGCGAGATCATCGCCGAAGGCACGCCCGCCGAAGTGCTGGCGAACCCGAAAAGCATGACGGCGGACTATCTCAATGGCACGCGCGAGATCGCGATACCGAAACGCCGCCCGGTCGAGAAATCGAAACGCAAGATCACGCTGAAGGGCGCGACCGGCAACAATCTCAAGAACGTCACCGCGACGATCCCGCTGGGCAGTTTCACCTGCATCACCGGCGTGTCGGGTGGCGGCAAGTCGACCCTGATCATCGAGACGCTGTACAAGGCGCTGGCCCGCAAGCTGAACGGCGCGTCGAGCCCGCCGCAGCCCTATGACAGCCTTGAGGGCCTCGAATATCTCGACAAGGTGATCGACATTGACCAGAGCCCGATCGGACGAACGCCGCGCTCGAACCCGGCGACCTATACCGGGGCCTTCGGGCCGATCCGTGACTGGTTCACCGGCCTGCCGGAATCCAAGGCGCGCGGCTACAAGGCCGGACGGTTCAGCTTCAACGTGAAGGGCGGCCGCTGCGAGGCCTGCCAGGGCGACGGCGTCATAAAGATCGAGATGCACTTCCTGCCGGACGTGTACGTCACGTGCGAGACCTGCAAGGGCAAGCGCTACAATCGCGAAACGCTGGAAGTCCTGTTCAAGGGCAAGTCGATTGCCGACGTTCTGGACATGAATGTGGATGACGCGGCGAAATTCTTTTCGGCGGTGCCGGCCATCGCATCCAAGATGGAGACGCTGGTCCAAGTGGGGCTCGGCTATGTGAAAGTCGGACAGCAGGCGACGACCCTGTCGGGCGGCGAGGCGCAGCGCGTGAAGCTGGCCAAGGAATTGTCCAAGCGCGCGACAGGCCGCACACTGTACATTCTCGACGAGCCAACAACGGGCCTGCATTTCGACGATGTGCGCAAGCTGCTCGAAGTGCTGCATGAGCTGGTCGATGCCGGCAATACGGTGGTCGTGATCGAGCACAATCTCGACGTCGTAAAGACGGCCGACTGGGTGCTGGACCTTGGCCCCGAGGGTGGTGATGGCGGCGGCAAGCTGGTCGCAGCCGGAACGCCGGAAGACATTGCTGCCAACTCGGACAGCTGGACCGGCAAGTTCCTCGCCGAGACGTTCCGCAGGCACGACGAGCGCCGCGCTGCCCGCAACAGGCGCGAGCGGGCAAAGACGCCGACGGAGCCGAAAAAGGTGGCCAAGGCAGATGCAGCTAAGAAGACGCCCAAGCCCGCGACGAAGGCACCCGCTTCGCCAAAGAAGGACAAGTCCAAAGCGGCGAGCGCCGCCAAATAGGTTCGGCCTAGACGAACGTCTCGTCGATCGCCGGATTGTCGGCCCATTGGGGATCGGCCCGCGCCGCCAGGGCGGCAGGCCCCGAAAAAATGTGCATCCAGCAGGCCTGAAGGAAAATGAAGCCCACCATCAGGATGGCCCCCGGAATGATGATGCCGGGCGAGGCCATTGCCGAGAAGATGGCTGTCGGATCGTCTTCGATCCCGCTTATCACCGGCATCAGCGCTGCGACCATGGCAACGGCAAAGATCAGGTAGAACACAAAGAAGACGACCATCATGATCAGCATGAGCACGATCCAGCTGCCGACAATGGTCCAGGCCTTGCCCTTCGTGACGCGCCAGGCCTTTCCGAACCGGATGCTGCGGTCGCGAACCGTAAGCGCCGCCGCTGGCGAGAACCGCGCCGCCAGCCAGAGCGCGAAAACCATGTAGGCGATTGCCAGAACCAAGGCCAGCAACCCGGCCATGGCGGCGCCTTCGCCGGAGCCGGTCGCCGCGATAATGCCAACAGGCAGGGCGACCACGATAATCATGCCGAGATAGAGAGCAATGAACAGGCCGAACCAGATCAGGGCGACAACCAGCAGGCGCCATTCATCGGGCCCAAGTTGCAGTCGAAAACCTTCCGCCCGCATGTAACGGCGCTGGTTGGCACCTTCGAACAGCATCCAGAAGGCCAGGCCGAGCGGGAGCATCAGCAGATACCCCAGAAGAACGCGGCCCATCTGCCCCATCATGGCGCCTTCCATCGCAACCGGGTCATTCATCATGTCAAGATTGAACATCATCGCGAACATGGGCCACTGCAGCCAGAGGTTCACCGCTGACATCAGCAGGTAAAGCACTGCATAGGTTGCGCCGTATTTGAGCAGGAACTCCTTCGGGCCACCGGTGCGCCGGAAGTGGAACAGCGCATTGTCAAAACTGAAATCAAGATGCGTCATGGATTTTTCTCCCTGGTCAATCAAACACGGCCATACTTGCAGTATCATCGGCACCGCCACGCGGATCATGGCGGGCAGCGAAGGCGGCCGGGCCACCGCTGAAGTGTTGCAGAAGCGCGGACAAGAACATGCGGACGAAGGTATAGAGTCCGATCGGGACAAGGACGGCAGGTGAGAAGAGCAAGCGGATCGCATCATCACTGGTCTGGACGTTCCCGACCCCCGAAATTGACCTCGACAGGATGGCCATTTCAAAGGCCCGTCCCACTGCGCCCACGATGATGCCGCCGACAATAGCGATAATGAGATAAGCGCCGAGTATGGGCCAGAACCGTCCGCGCGAGACGTTCCACGCATCGAAGAAGACGATTTTCCGATCCTTGATCGTCATCGCAAAACACGGCGACAGGCGGGTCGCGAAAAAGACATAGACCGGGAATGCCAGCAGCATGAGTCCCATTCCGCCAAAGACGACCGGGATAACACGGCGCCCCAGTTCATTTTCCGACATGCCGCCAGCCGCGAGTTCCAATATGCCCAGGATTCCATTCAGCAGGCTGAGCGCCGGTAGTCCGAAGCAGGCGAGGTAAAGGAGCGACCAGAAGAAGCCGACGGCCATCATGCGCAATTCGTCGCTGCCCAACCGCACGGAGAAGCGCTCGTCCCGGACATAGCGGCGCTGCGAGGCGGCTTCGAATACCGCCCACATGACCCATGCTCCAATACTCGCCGCGATACCCCACGGCATGAGCGGCGTCATCGTGGCGAATACCAAGGCCAGCACTGCACCGGAATCGGATTCGTCGATCGTTACATTTTCCAGCGCTTCAATCGCCTGTATGAATGCGAGAAGATCATCTTTTGACAACAGCCCGACGATCACCACGAACAGTGTCACGACCAGCGCGTAGACAGCGGCGAATATCCACGGAAACGTTCGGGGGTGCGCAGCGCGAAAAGCGTTCGACAGCGCCCCTTCAAACGAGAATTGTGTTGGCAATCTCCCAACCTCCCACAAGGACTTGCGGCAGACTAAGGCGATTTACTCGACAGAGGCAATCTCCGATGCCTCATCCGGATCGGGCATCAGGCGTGGCAGCACGGCCACCGCAAGGCCATGACCGGCGAGGATGAACGGCGCGAGCATCAGGATACCGAGCGCTCCGCCGATGAAATGCCCGGCAGCGCTGGTTCCGAGCACCGGGTTGAGTGCCGCATTGATCGCTACGGCCGAACCAAACGGTGCCACATGCGTGACCAGCGCGGCGAGGCTGAGGCGGAAGGCATGGCGCTTTGTCCACGGCCAGGTGCGGAACACCATGGTTTCGCCCCGGCTCACAGTGGCCGCGCCGACCAGAAGCAGGCGCACCGCCAGGAAACAGAGGGCCCAAAGGCCGAGCGCGCAGGCAATCAGGAATACCGCGCCATAGGCCGTCGGCAGCATGTCCATGAACGCTGCCTGCACAACTGCGGGCGCTGTTTCCGCGCCGAGGTCTGTCCGGCCCGAAGCCTCGAGCAGGATGCCGGGCAGGATGGCGAGGAAAAAACCGATGAAGACCCCGACAAACAGGACGGCGAGGTATAAGGCCAGATTGGCGTGCACCAGTTGCAGGAACTTGCCCGTCCGCGCGCCCAGCATGGCCCGGTAGATGCTCAGGGAAAACGCCACGCCGACAAAGAACACAGCCGCCATCAGATTGAGCGCGATGATCACGGCACCGTTGACTTCCATGCCAAGGACAAGCCGGTATAGGCCAGCGAGCACCATCAAAAGGCCTAGCCATGGCAGGTTGGGCACGAAGGCCCGCGCGCCGAGGCGCCATGCCTCCGCGGCAATCTCCAAAACGGGCAGCTTCTCGTCCATTCCCGGGCTCCTCACTGCTGACACACCTAGCCTCAAGGGCCGCTGGCGGCAAACACCATCTTGACGCGCGGGACCGGCCTGCGCATGTCCCCCTGATGAACATCAAACCCATACATATCATCGGCGGCGGCATGGCCGGATCAGAAGCGGCATGGCAAATCGCGAGCGCGGGCGTGCCGGTCATCCTGCACGAAATGCGCGGCGTGAAGGGCACCGAGGCCCACCAGACCGACCAGCTGGCCGAGCTTGTCTGCTCCAATTCCTTCCGCTCGGACGATCATACGACCAATGCTGTCGGCGTCTTGCACGAGGAAATGCGTCGCGCAGGCGGCCTGATCATCACCACGGCCGCCGACCATCAGGTGCCTGCCGGCAGCGCGCTGGCAGTTGACCGAGAAGGCTTCGCCGAGGCAATCACGGCGAAACTGGAAGCGCACCCACTGGTCACCATCGTGCGTGAGGAGATCACCGGCATCCCGCCCGAAGACTGGGACAGCGTGATCATCGCGACCGGCCCGCTGACCTCGCATGCGCTCGCCGAAGCGATCCACGCCCATACCGGCGAAGGCGACCTCGCCTTTTTCGACGCCATCGCACCCATCGTCTATTTCGACTCGGTCGACATGGATGTGGCCTGGCGCCAGAGCCGCTATGACAAGCCCGGCCCCGGCGGCGACACCGCTGCCTATATCAATTGCGGCATGAACGAAGCCCAGTACAACGCCTTCCTCGACGCCCTGCTGGCGGCGCCGAAGACCGAGTTCAAGGACTGGGAAAAGGACACGCCTTATTTCGAAGGCTGCCTGCCCATCGAAGTCATGGCCGAGCGCGGTCGCGAGACGCCGCGCTTCGGGCCGATGAAACCGGTCGGCCTGACCAATCCGCATGACCCGATGGTAAAGTCCCACGCCGTGGTGCAGCTGCGCCAGGACAATGCCCTCGGCACGCTGTGGAACATGGTCGGCTTCCAGACCAAGCTGAAGCATGGCGCCCAGGCCGAAATCTTCCGGATGATCCCCGGTCTCGAGAAGGCCGAGTTCGCGCGGCTCGGCGGCATCCACCGCAACACGTTCCTCAACTCGCCGAAACTGCTCGATGCGCAGCTGCGGATGAAATCCATGCCGCGCCTGCGCTTTGCCGGTCAGGTCACCGGCGTCGAAGGCTATGTCGAGAGCGCCGCGATGGGCCTGCTGGCCGGACGCTTCGCTGCCGCCGAACGCCTCGGCCACACGCTCGCCCCGCCGCCGCAGACCACCGCGCTCGGCGCGCTCGTGCTGCACATCACTGGCGGCCACCTTCAGGGCAAGCAGACCTTCCAGCCAATGAACATCAATTTCGGCCTGTTCCCGGACATCGAAGACTATTCAAAAGTTGGCGAGGACGGCAAACGCCTGCGCGGCAAGGACAAGGGCCGGGCCAAGAAGAAGGCCCAGGCCGTGCGTGCACTGGAAGATGTCGACGCGTGGCTGGCAGGCGAACCGGCGCTGGTACCGGCGGAATAGATCGCCTTACTGCGCGGTGACGCGCCAGATGCGATTGCCCACGTCATCCGCGACGAGGAGGCCGCCGGACTGGTCGAGCAGCACGCCCACAGGGCGGCCATGCGCCGTATCATCGGTCATGAAATCATCGAGCACGGTCGTCGGCTCACCTGATGGCAGGCCATTGGCGAACGGCACGAAGATGACCTTGTAGCCACTGCGCGGCTTGCGGTTCCACGAGCCATGCTGGCCGATATAGGCCCCTTCGCCGAAATGCGTGGCCATGACACCCGTCGACCCACTGGTCAGGTCGAGACCGAGCGAAGCCGTGTGCGAGCCGAGTGCATAGTCGGGCGCGATGGCGCTGGCGACGAGGTCCGGCTTCTGGGGCTCGACGCGGATGTCGACGTTCTGGCCGTAATAGCTGTAGGGCCAGCCATAGAAGGCGCCATCCTTCACGGAGGTGAGATAGTCCGGGACAAGATTGTTGCCGAGTTCGTCGCGCTCATTGACGACCGTGAACAGCGTGCCAGTGGACGGATCGATATCCATGCCGACAGGATTGCGCAGGCCGGTGGCGAAGACGCGTCCCTCGCCCGAAGCCACGTCAATTTCCCAGATGGCGGCGCGGCCCTCTTCGGCCTCGATGCCATTTTCGGCGACATTGCTGTTCGAGCCGACGGACGCAAAGAGCTTGGTCCCGTCAGCACTGGCGACAACGTTCTTGGTCCAGTGGTGGTTGATCGGCCCGGCCGGCAGGGCAAAGAACTCTTCAGGCGTCGCAGAGATGGTGGTCTCGCCTTCAACATAGGGCACGGTAACGATGCCATCCGTATCGGCAATGTAGAGCGTGTCGCCGACGAGTGTCATGCCGAAGGGCGAGTTGAAGCCGCTCAGGAATGTGGTGTGGGTTTCAGCGACGCCATCGCCGTCTGCGTCACGCAGAAGGGAGATGCGGTTGGCGCTGGGGACGCCGGCACCTGCCTTGGCCATCACGCGCTTCATGAAGAAGCCGCGAATGCCGCCGGCATCTTCAGGGCGCGGCGGACCGTTGGTTTCGGCGACGAGCACGTCACCATTCGGCAGCTGGTAGAGCCAACGGGGATGGTCGAGATCAGCGGCAAACTGGTTGACGGCGAGACCGGCGGCTGGCGTGGGCATGGAATCGCCCGTCCAGGCCTTTGCGGTGGCGACATTGACCGTCGGCAAAAGCTTGTCCGTGGGGTTGGGCAGGTCCGGCGACGGGCCGAAGCCGGTCTCGATGGGGCGTGTCTGATTGCCATTGCAGGCACCCAGTGTGGCGCCGAGCGCCATGATAAGCGCAGCGGATGCGACGGTTGTAACTTTCATGTATTTTCTCCTGCCTTGTCAGGAGAAGCGCACAAATACCCGTCCGGTTCCATCATTCTTCAGGGGCCTGATGTCAGACCTGCCCGGTGTTCATGGCCTTCATGATGCACAGCCGTTTGGTGATGCCATTCGGGTCGCGGCCTTCGCTGTAGAACTTGCGCAGCCGAAAATGCGCGATTGCCGGGCGGATCAGCTTTGGCGCAGGCGCGACATGCGGGCCGAAGGCCTTGGTGTCGCTCCGGCGCGTCGCGGCATAGGCCGGCGCCACATTCTGTATCTCGGTTCCCCAGCCGTGAGCGCCGCACAGAACGCTTGCGGCGACCGCCGCCAGCCAGCCTTCCGGCTCGCGCGCCCTGTCTTCGGCTTCGAAGGCGGCCTGGTAGCCGTCGACCAGTTTCTGTAGCGCGCCAATCTTCAGCCGCTGGCAGGCGACTTCCTCGTTCAGGGCGAGACAGACGTCATGCGCGGGGGGGGGCTGTTGCACTTCGATCTCGCTCAGCGCGTCGCGCCACCACTGGAACCGGATGGCACCCAATGTGTCCTCGGTGACCGCAAGACGGACGCGGGCCAGTTCGTAGGCCAGCGCATAAAGTGCCGTCAGGGCGTTGCGATAGATCTCGGGCGCAAAGCGACTGGATATCCAGCGATCTTCGTCGACCCGCTTTACACGGGCGTCAATCGCCTTCCATTGTGTTTTGCTCAAGGGGCTGGTCTCATTTGACATGGAACCCATATGTGGGAAGACGCGCTGATACACCAGTCAATCATCTGCAAGAAAGGACGCTGACATGGCATTTTCCCTTCCCGACCTCCCTTATGGACGTGGAGCCCTCGCACCGCACATCTCCGAGGAGACCCTCAACTACCACCATGGCAAGCACCATCAGGCCTATGTGACGAACCTGAACGGCCTGATCGAAGGCACCGACCTCGAGAAAGCGCCGCTCGAAGAGATCGTCAACATAGCGGCTGGCGACAAGGCCAAGGCCGGCCTGTTCAATAACGCGGCCCAGGTCTGGAACCACACATTCTACTGGCATTCGATGAAACCGGGCGGCGGCGGCAAGCCAACCGGCAAGATCGCGGCGATGATCGACAGCGACCTCGGCGGCTACGACCAGTTCGTGAAGGACTTCAAGGCAGCCGGCGGCGGCCAGTTCGGTTCCGGCTGGGCCTGGCTCGTGCTCAAGGATGGCAAGCTGGCCATCACCAAGACGCCGAACGCCGAAACCCCGCTGACAGAAGCTGGCGTGACGCCGCTCCTGACCATGGATGTCTGGGAGCACGCTTATTACCTCGACTACCAGAACAGCCGTCCGAACTATATGGACGCCTTCCTGAACAACCTGATCAACTGGGACTTCGCCACCATGAACCTCGGCTAAGCCCCAGGCCCGAATTCCGCAAAATCAAGCAAACTGAGACGCCCACCTGTACTGGTGGGCGTTTTTGCATTATGTGCAGCGCAACAGACGCTCCGGGCTCAGGATTTGCCCGGCAAGGCTGCCATTCGGGCAGCGTCGGGCATTATCAACAATCCTTGGACTGGAAACACTTTGAACGACGTTACATTTGCAGATCTCGGCCTTGGGCCGAACGTACTTAAGGCTGTGGAAGAGGCGGGATATACAACTCCCACGCCGATCCAGCTGGAAGCCATCCCCCATATCCTCGCTGGCGGCGACGTCACGGGCATCGCCCAGACCGGCACCGGCAAGACGGCGGCCTTTGTGCTGCCGATGATCCACCGCCTTGCGCGCGGACGGGCCCGGGCCCGCATGCCGCGCTGCCTGATCCTCTGCCCGACGCGCGAACTCGCCGCGCAGGTCGCCGAGAATTTCGAGAAATACGGCAAGCACCTGAAGCTCACCATGGCCCTGCTCATTGGCGGCGTCAGCTTCAAGGAACAGGAAGGCCTGCTCCAGCGCGGCGTTGACGTGCTGATCGCAACCCCTGGCCGCCTGATGGACCAGTTTGAACGCGGCAAGCTGCTTCTGATGGGTGTCGACTATCTCATCATCGACGAAGCCGACCGCATGCTCGACATGGGCTTCATTCCCGATATCGAGAAGATCGTTTCCAAGATTCCGGCCAAGCGGCAGACGCTGCTTTTCTCGGCAACCTTCCCGACCGACATCCAGAGACTGGCCAAGACGTTCCAGCGCGACCCGGTCAAGATCGAAGTCGCCCGGCCAACCGACGCGGCCAAGACGATCACGCAGCACGTGGTCCACATTCCGACCAATGATGCCAAAGCCAAGCGCACCGCGCTGCGCCGCGTCATCGAGGCCTGCAACGTGAAAAACGGCATCGTCTTCTGCAACCGCAAGGTCGAAGTCGATATCGTTGCCGCCTCGCTGCAAAAGCATGGCCATGATGCGGCCGCCATCCACGGCGACCTGCCACAGGCCTTCCGTACCGAAGTGCTCCAGCGCTTCCGCGATGGCGACCTGAAACTTCTGGTCGCTTCCGACGTGGCAGCACGTGGCCTCGACATCCCGGATGTCGACCATGTGTTCAACTATTCGCCGCCGCCCAAGGACGAAGATTACGTCCACCGGATTGGCCGCACGGGCCGCGCCGGACGGACCGGCAAGAGCTTCACGGTCGTGTCGCCGTCCGACGAGAAATCCTGGGGCTTTGTCCTCAAGATGATCCAACAGGACGTCGAGGAATTCATGCCCGAAGGCCTGCTTGAGGAACTCGAGAACCTGCCGCCGGAAGAACGCTCCAGCCGGGGCGGACGCAGTGGCGGTGGTCGTAGCGGCAGCGGCAGCGGCAGCAGCGGCAGCAGCAGCCGTGCGCGTGGCCGCGGTGAACGTCCCGAACGCGGGCGCTCGCGTAGCAAGCCAATTGAGGACGCGCCCAAAGCTGACGTCGACGTCGCAGCGGCACCCGCGCCAGCACCTGCTGACGAGGCCCCCAAGCCGGAACGTACCG
>Ga0105053_10004130_pt1 | contig 21628 bp, 16 predicted proteins | sample BON01_FD_78093 | JGI IMG/M metagenome (GOLD analysis project Ga0105053, IMG submission 78093) | Freshwater microbial communities from Lake Bonney liftoff mats and glacier meltwater in Antarctica - BON-01 | ecosystem: Environmental > Aquatic > Freshwater > Ice > Glacier meltwater | place: Lake...
CCATGACTATGTCCTCCCAAGACCTGCCGCCATAGATTCAGACTTTCGGCGCGTTGGGAATCCCCTACTGAGTCAGCCTTCGCGCCACTTGGTATAAGGCGACGTAAGGCTTCAGACCTAACTATTGAGAAAACGGCCCGGCGCAGCGATGTGCCGGGCCGTTTCTATTTGTGATGGCGCATTTGATCGACTGGGCGATCCAGGCTGAAATGTTTCGCACGCGAAACATTCTGCAGTGCAGCATGACTTGTAATTATGCGCCCGACTTGAGCCAGCCTAGCAGTTTTGTCCGGAAAGCTTCTGTCACCCCTGCCCCGGTCAACGTCACCGAGCGCCCACTGAACACCATGTCGATATTCTTGACGGGCTTCATATAACCGCTGGTTGGCGCGCGTTCAGCCTTGGGTTCTTGATCAAGTTTCTTCTCTAAACCGGGGTTTAGAGACCCATTTCTAGCAAACTCACCCAGGGTCTTTTCAAGACAGGCAATCTCGTCTGCTGCATTTTTGCGCGACGTCCCCTGTAACGCAGCACGTAAGGTACCGGTGCGATCCTCGCTGCTTTCCAGCGCCTTCGACAGGGCAAGGCCCAGCCGTTCGGAAATTGCGGCAGCGTGGCTCAGCAAGTCATCCGCCGCGTGATACAGCGTCAGGAATGACCGGATCTTTGAGCGCTTGGCCCGGCTGGCCGCCGAGAACAACCGTAACAGAGCCGCTTTTTCGCTGTCATAGACCCCCTGCTCTACTGCCTTGGCCGCAACGCGGGCCCGTTCGTAATAGCTGAGACCCACTCGGATCTCGTTTTCCTCAACCATCGCCACATAGGCATCAGCTGCGGTTTCCGGCTGGCGCAGAATCGCCTGCACGGTGGCGAACCGTGCGTCGCCGGTCTCGTCCAGCAAACGCCGCAAGGCCGTCAGGCGGCGCCAGCCAGAAATCAGACCGAACCGTCCTTCGCCCAGCTTTACCACTTCGATGGGTGCCTGTTGGCCCCGCGCCTTCAGGCTTTCCATCAGCACCTGCAACTCGGCGTCGTCGGCCAGTATCCGATCGCGCACCAGATAGCCAACCTCGATCTCGTCAAGGCGCAGCGCCTGGATCAGCCGACCTTCATCGCGGGCGCGGTTCATTTCGCCTGCAAGTTCCTGCAAGGCAGCAGCAGCAGAGGCTTCGCCCGCGACCTGCGCAATGGGCGCACGGGACGGGGTGAACGGCATTGATTTTGTCTCTAATACGGGTGTTTCCGTATCTAGATAATCAGGTTGCGCCGGGGTCAGCCGCTTGCGTTTTGCCATTGTGATCTCCTTTGGCCCTGCCCTACACCGGCTGCTCTGAGGATTTAGTTACCTCACCGTGCGATCGGTCCTGGATATGCTGCGCTGCAGAATGTTTCGCACGCGAAACATTTGCCGCCAGTTCATCGCCGTTTTCGGCCTGCGCGATTTCATCACGACGCCAGATCCCCAGCAGCAGCTTCTTGAACGCTGCGTAGGTCTCGTCGAACGCCTCGCGCCCACGTACATAGGTCTCGCGGTTGAAGTCGCGGTAATCTGCCTCGTAGATGCCGTTGACTTGCTCGCCTGCCTGACCGATCAGCGCAGTGAAATCCTGTCGGTGCGGCGATAGCGTTTTGCCCAGATAGGCCTGCATCAGAGACGCTAGTTCGGCCTGCTGGCCACTGTCATAGCGGGTCAGCACGGCGCGTACTGCATCCCATTCGAACGCCATCTCGGGACGGCCCAGGGCGCGGGCGGCGATGTTTTCGCCTTGCTCGATCGAGTTGAAAGTCGAGTGCAGCATGTCGAAGAAGCGACCTGTGGAATCAAACTCCAGAAAGGATGCGCCAAGCGGCACCAGCAGGATATCGGAGGCGGCAAGGCCGTTAATCGTTAGATAGCCGAGGGCAGGGGGGGTATCGAGGAAGATCAGGTCGTACTGGTCCAGTACACCGTCGGCTTCCAGCCGGTCGGTCAGCGCATCCCACAGCTTCCAGGATCGGGCCTGCATCCGCCAGACAGGGATCTGGAACTCGGCCCAGTACAGGTTCAGCTGCGCACCGATCAGGTCGATGGTGGGCCAGTGGGTTTTTTGGATTACGTCTTTTGAGGATAGTGTCAAAGCTTCGCTTAGGGTCTCATCCAGCGGAATTGGGGTGTCTCCGCGATCTTGCCGCGCCTGATTCTCGCGGCGCAAATGATCGGCGTAGTGACGCGCCAGCAGCGGAAACACGGTTTGCCATTCATCTGCCACCTTACCACCAAAGATCGAGGTCATCGAGCCTTGGCTGTCCAGGTCGATCACCAGCACTTTGTAACCGTCCAGCGCTGCCGACATTGCCAGATGCGCGCAGGTGCTGGTCTTGCCGACACCGCCCTTGAAGTTTGCGACAGCGACTATCTTTGCGGGCAGACCCTTTGGGCGGTAGGGGGCGTATTCTTTTGCCTTGGACCCTTCAGTGGCAAAATGCGCGCGCAGGCGCAGCACCTCGTCGAGGGTGAACCACTTGGCGCCACCCTCGGTTTCAGAGCGGCCTTGCGGCAGGGCAGGGTTGGCTTTCAGTACACGGCGGAAATGGGCCGTGGCGACGGGGATCAGGTACTTGGTGATTTCCCAGGTCGAGAATTGGCGCAGGGTTTTGCCGCCATCCTCTGCCAGGTTGCGGCTGGCCAGATCGTCGCGTCCGCGCGCGCAGGCCGCAGCGATAGCCGCAAAGTCAGCGCTGCCCGCAGGTGTTCCGACCTCGGATAGCGCCGCGTCTGGCGATATGTTAAAATACGGGGGCGGCTTCGCCTGTGGAGAAGGTGCCATGAAATCTCCGCTCATGTGCGCTCTTTTTCCTAATATACCGCAAAACCACTCACATGAAAGAATAATGCGCACCCCCTTTCGTTTTTCTAAGCAAATCAGGGATTTTTGGGTGTGTGTCTGGGCTTATAGTTGTGCGCACAAGATTTTTTGGATGTTAGAATCTTGTTATTAATTAGTTACGCTTGATCGGTGTTCCCAGGAAAACATAGTTTTTCAAAGAGTTACGGGTAAAATTCTAGGGCTGGGTGACTCTGATCCCCCGATAGGGTGACTCTGATCCGACGTTCCAGCGACTCCGAACCCCCGATGGGGGCGCTGGACGGGTCTTGTGGATAACTTTAGAGTGGTGTCACTGAAACCACGATAGCGAGTCGCCGGGCAAACCGGTGCACATGAGGGCATGAGCGGGGCAGGCAGCCTTTTACCGGAGCGGCATCCGACGGGCGATTTCTTCGTCTGCGATATCTTTGGGGCATTGCCCAAGGATGACATGGCCTCGATGGAGCATCCGCTGTTCTCGCTGTCGACCCGGCCCGATCTGAAAGTGCTGGATTACGCCCATAATGGCATGGCGGTGCAGATCACCCCAAGCGTCAAGGGGCGCGCGACCATCCATGACAAGGATATTCTGATCTATTGCGTCAGCCAACTGATGGCGGCGCTGAATGCAGGGCGCCATGTCAGCCGCACGCTGCACCTGACCGCGCATGATCTGCTGGTGGCGACCAATCGCGAAACTTCCGGTGATGCCTATCGTCGCCTGCGCGAAGCGTTCGAGCGGTTGGCGGGCACGCGGATCACCACCAATATCAGCACCGGACCCAAGGACGACCGGGTTGAGGTGACAAGCGGCTTTGGTCTGATCGAGGCCTGGGAGATCGTGCGCAAATCGCGTGGTGGACGCATGGTGAGTGTTACCGTGACGCTATCGGAATGGCTGTACCGCGCGGTGCTGGGGCGGTCAGTGCTGACCCTCAGCAGGGATTACTTCCGGTTGCGCCGCCCGCTGGAGCGGCGGATATACGAGCTGGCGCGAAAACATTGCGGTCGCCAGCCAGCCTGGCGCGTCTCGGTCGAAACCCTGTGCAAGAAATCCGGATCAGCCAGCCCGCGCCGGGTGTTCCGCGCCATGCTGCGCGAGATCATCGCCAGCGATCATTTACCCGATTACACGCTGGCAGAGGAGCCCGGCGATATCCTGTGCGTTACCCCGCGCCACGCTGTCATCGAGCCGGGGCAGGGACCTGTGCTGACGGCAGAGACGCTAGAGCAGGCGCGCGCCCTGGCGCCCGGCTGGGACGTACATGCGCTAGAGGCCGAATGGCGCGCCTGGTGGGTCAGCACGGGGCGCACCCGCCTGCGTGCACCCGAGCGTGCCTTCCTTGGCTGGGTGCGGGTGCGCGCGGGCCAGCACACGCTATAAGTGTGCCCAAAAAAATTAGCGCTTAACCCACGAGATTGATTGAGTTTTGCGCCAAAATGCTTAAGATTGGCGCGATAAACCATATCTTAACAGCTTGGTGCATTTCGAACAGCGTAGCGCTATTGTAGGAAAAATGACTTTTATATCGTCGCGATGGCTTACCGTACCTGGCAACCGAATCGACTACGGCCCCGAATCCCACCGGTGCCGAAGACCAAAAAAGGCGGAAAGCTTGCCCGCCATTATTTAGCAGAGAGGACCGGGGCCATGACATTTGATAAGACATCTTCCACCCTTCGCGCCGCACTTGGCGCCACCGCGCTGACGCTGATCGCCAGTGTTGCCAGCGCCGACCAGGTGATCCTCGACGATCTGATCGTCGATGGCTCGCTTTGTGTCGGCCAGGACTGTGTGAACGGCGAAAGCTTTGGCTTTGACACGATCCGGATGAAAGAAAACAACCTGCGGATCAAGGCGCAGGACACGTCGAGCACGGGGTCGTTCCCAAGCAACGACTGGCAGATTACCTTCAACGACAGCAGTAATGGTGGCGTCAACAAGTTCTCGATCGACGATATTGATGGCGGGCGCACGCCGTTCACCATCATTGCAGGAGCGCCCAGCAATTCGCTGTTCGTGAGTGCCCAAGGTCGCCTTGGCCTGGGCACCTCGACCCCGGTGGTCGAGGCGCACGTCGTCGATGGCGACTCGCCGACCATCCGGCTGGAACAGAACGGAAGTTCGGGCTTTACCGCCCAGACCTGGGACCTGGCGGGCAACGAGGCCAACTTTTTCCTGCGTGACGTCACCAATGGCAGCAAGCTGCCGTTCAAGGTCCGGCCTGGCGCTGCGAGCGACGCGCTGAGCATCGGAACCAATGGCAACGTCGGGATAGGAGCTGGCGTCGGCAACGCGCCTGCCGCCTCGCTGCATGTGCGCCGCACCGACGGCACCGCGATGATCCATGTCGAAGAGGCCAGCACCACGACCGCTGACCGCACGATGCTGGAGCTGGAGAACGATGGCGGCTCGCGGATCCTTTACACCAACAACAACGGCACGTCCTGGGTGGCGGCCATCAACGCCATCGGCTCTGAATACCGCATTCTTCCGGTTGGCGGTGCGTCCGACGTGTTCCTGCTGTCGGCCGCGACCGGCAACCTGACGATCGGCGGCAACCTGACCGAGAATTCGGACAAGAACGCCAAGATGGCGATCCAGCCGATCGATCCAGCCGAGATCCTGCAGAAGGTGGTGGCTCTGCCGGTCAGCACCTGGACCTACAAGGACGAGGCAGCGAGCGGCGTGCGTCATATCGGTCCGATGGCACAGGACTTCTATGCGCTGTTTGGCACCGGCCATACCGACAAGGGCATCTCGACGCTGGACACCTCGGGCGTGGCGCTGGCCGCGATCAAGGCGCTGTCGGATGAAAATGCCGAATTGCGGGCCCTGTTGGCGGCGCAGGATGACCGGCTGAACAAGCTGGAAACCCATATCGCCGATTGAGCGCGCAAAATCAGTGAAACCTGGTCCCGGCGGCACTGTCCGCCGGGTAAGCCCTTTCAGCTTTCTACGGCCCGGACCTGCTGCAGCGCCTGATCCAGACGCAGTGACGCGGCGTGAATGCACAGAACGTCGTAATGCACTTCGGGGCCGCCCGGTGCCTCGGTCTCGACAATCCTGAAGTTGTCATGGGCCGAGTTCCTTGGCCCCTTGTTGCGAAAGAACCGATAGCCCAGCCTCAGCAGTATCTCTCCCAACTGGTCCGCATCCGCCCCGTGCCGGTGCAGGGCGGCAAGGTTGATCTCGAGGTACAGCAGGGGGTGATCCCGCCCAAGCAGGTCTGCCCCGCTTTGCAGCACCGAGACCTCCATGCCCTCGGCATCGACCTTCAGGACGTCCAGAGGTCGGGCACCTTGCTGTCTGGCCCATTGATCGAGACCGACAGCTTGTTGCTGCACGCCCGGCCCCGAGGCTTTTGGCTGGTGGAAATATTCCCCGCCGCCGGTATTCCCGGCCATGGGCACATACCGGTAGCTACCGGATTTTTGGGCCACGACAAAGTTTACCAGGTCGATTCTGTCCTGCAGACCGTTGACGGCGACGTTCTTTGACAGAACCGCAAAGTTGTCTGCGTTGGCCTCGAAAGCCACAAGACGCCCCCGGGGCGACAAAAGCCGGGCGATCGGAACAGCAAAGGTGCCCAAGTGTGCGCCGACGTCGATCACGAAGTCGTCGGGCCGAACAAAGCCCAAGAGCATTGCCAACTCGTTTCGCGTGTGAGCGCCAAACTCCTCAAGCTGCCCGGTGATAAGGTCGCCGTCTTCGCAGTGGAATTTGCCATAGGGTGTGGAGACAAGTTTCATCGGACACTTTCAGGAAGCGATATGCAGCCAATTCATATTGGATCGGCGCATGAGTTGTCTACCGCAGAGCTTTGAGCGGAGCGGCAGGTATGGTGCCTGCACCGCGGACGCGATAAGATGTTACGCGGTGTAGGACAATTAAGTGGCAAGCAATGAAGCCCATTCTGATTTCTTGTGGCATGGGCGAAGACCCGCTCTCGCAAATGCAGGCGTGGAACTGGCTGATGGCCTTGAAAAGCGGGCCCCGATCCGAGGCCCTGCGACCAGTCATCCATTCCGACGATCCCGAAGTGCCTGCGGTTTTCGCGGCGGCCGAAGCAGAGATCGCGCCATCGCGGCGCGGCGGCGTTTCCTATCTGGAGACGCAGATTCTATCGGCCATGGAGGCCGGCGACGGCCCGGTTCTGCTGGCGACCGGCGATTGCCTTTGCCTGGCCTGCCCGACACGGCTTGCCGATCGCCCCACAATCGGAGCGATGGCGCACCACGCCGATCCCGCCGGTGCCACAGCTGCGCTGACCCGGCTGTGGCGAGAGGCGATGAAATCAGAAGATACCAGCGGTCCGTCTGACTCGGATATCCCGGCTTTGCTGTGGGACGACGGTCTCTATGCGTTTCCGCAGGGGACATTGGCCGGTTTTGGGCCGGTCTGGATCGAGTGGATGCGACGTGCTGCGAGCCGACGGGAAACACCCGACGCCATGGAACTGTCCGATGCGCAACTGGGCTTCGCGCTGGCCCTGTGGCAGACCAGCCAAAGCGTGACGCTGATTGCCGACGCAGAGCATCCTACGGATCCGGAGGTGCTGCGGACCGCAGACAAGCTCGACAATCACGGGCTTTTGGCACGTGGCGGCGATCCGCTGAGCGACCAGCATGTGGTGTCCACCAATGCGCGCCTGCGCGCGGTGCGGCGGCACTGGTTTTCCAACGAGATTTTCTGGAACTTCCGCTACCGGTATTACCCCGAACTGGGCAGCGGCATCGGGTCGCGCGGCGACTGGCTGATCAAGAAGCGGGACCTTCTGGCGCCCTTCGCCAAACGGTTTGCCCGAAGCCAGGTGGTCGACATAGGGTTCGGCGATCTTGAGGCGACCAGGGAGTTGGAGTTCAGACACTATCTGGGGGTCGATCTGTCCGAGCGCGCCGTGGCGATGGCGCGCAAGAAGCGGCCCGACTGGTCGTTCCGCCAGGGCATGATCGCCGATTTGCCTGACGACAGTGCAGATCTGGTAATCTGTCTTGATGTCATTATCCATATCGGCGACCGCGAGACCTATCGCAGCTTTATCGCCCAGCTTTTGCGCGTGTCGCGCGGGGTGGTTCTGGCATCGGGATACAACAGCGGCGACATGAACGCAGAGGGCATCATTTTCTTTCACGAACCGCTTGCAGAAAGCTTTGCCCGGGCCGGGGCCGGAGCAATCGAAGAGGTCGGAGCCTATTCCGACGCGTCGCTGCTTTGCGTCAGCGCCAGGACTTTGGCAGAGAGCCCGCCCCCCGACGGCAGAAGGCCCTGAGCATGAACATCGGCCTGTCCACCGTCGTTGACGCGCATCCGCGTTTCTGGTGCGAGTTCATGCTGTGGACGCTGTGCGCCAAGGCGCATACCAAGGCCCCGATGCGGGCCTATTTCGTGGGAACCCCGCCCCCCGGGCTTGTGCGGTTTGCCGGGTCGCAGGGGGTCGATATCCGGTACAGCGAAACCCTGCTGCCCGCCTCGCCGCATTGCAACAAGCTGCTGCCGTTTCTTGACCCGGATGGATTTGCCGATCAGATCGTCACCGATACCGATATTTTCATGCTGGCCGATCTTGCCGCGCTGATGCAGCCCGACGCGGTGCGGCTGGCGCCAAACTATCATTGCAATCCGCCGCTGCCTTTCTTTCAGGACCTGTTCCGCGCCCGTGGTTTGGGACCGCCGGAACCGGGGCTGGCGCTGTTTGTCGGCGGGGCGGGGCTGCGCGAGACCTATCTGGGCAATGTCAATTCCGGGGTCATCATGATCCCCCGGGCGCATCGCGATTTCGCCCAGGCTTGGCTGGAGCGGGCGCGCTGGATGCTGGACAATCCCGGCCTGATCGGACGCTGGGTCATTCACACCGATCAGATCAGCTTTTCTTTGGCTGCGCGCGAGACCGGGGTGCCCTTTGTTTTCCTGCCGCCCCAGGCCAACGCCATGCTTGAAGTTCTGCCCCAGATACAGAGCCTGATCGCGCTGCATCTGACCAGCGCCCATGTCCCGAAATACCCCGATTGGTTCGCCGCCGACAAATCCCTGCGCATCGCCGAGATCAACCCGGCGCTGGAGCCTGAACTGAGCGCTTTCAATGGGCTGATCGCACAGGCGACGACGGCGATCAACGCGGTGCCGGAGCTTAGCGCTTTTGCGGAAAATTTCATCAACCCCGCCTGGCGCCGCTGACTGGCGCGGCGGTGGTATGGAAGGAGGATTGCGGCCCCGGGTCCGGGAAGGCCCTGCAAAACAAGCCTGTTTCCACATCAGGGACTTAATACCGCAAAGCTGTCACGAGCGCTTGGCCCAAGGCAATACGAGAACCGCCCTGGGCGCGCCTTGTCAGCTACGGCAACGGAGGGTAGGTCAGGGTCGACCCAACATGTAGGAGTGCGAAGTGATCACACCGGTTCTTCTCTGCGGCGGCTCTGGTACCCGGCTGTGGCCTTTATCGCGCAGGAGCTATCCCAAGCAGTTCGCCGCGCTTCTGAGCGACGAGAGTCTGTTCCAGACCTCGGCCAAGCGTCTGAGCGGGCCGGATTATGCCACGCCGCTGGTGGTGACCAATGCCGAATTCCGGTTCATCGTTACCGAGCAGCTGGCCGCGATCGGTGTCGATCCGGCTGCCGTTCTGATCGAGCCCGAGGGACGCAACACCGCCCCCGCTGTGCTGGCCGCCGCGCTGTGGCTGGAAAAGACCGACCCGGACGCGCTGATGCTGGTGGCGCCCTCGGACCATGTGATCCCCGATGCAGAGGCGTTTCGCGCCGCCCTGGACGCCGGGACGCCCGCCGCGCAGGCGGGGCGTCTGGTAACCTTCGGCATCACGCCAACCCATGCCGAGACCGGCTATGGCTGGCTGGAACTGGAGACCGCGCCAAACGGTGGTGCAGAGGTGCTGGACCTGATCCGTTTCGTGGAAAAGCCGGATGCGGAAAACGCGAAAATCATGCTGGATCAGGGTCGATTCTTATGGAATGCGGGCATCTTCCTGTTCTCGGTCGCCACCATCCTGAAGGCCTTTGAAACCCATGCGCCGGAGATGATTCCCGCCGCCCGGCAGGCCGTCGAACAGGGCCGCACAGATCTGGGCTTTCTGCGGCTGGCGCCCGAACCCTGGGCCGGGCTTGATGATATCTCGATTGATTACGCAGTGATGGAGCGTGCCGACAACCTAAGCGTCGTGCCCTATTCCGCCGGCTGGTCCGATCTGGGCGACTGGCAGGCGGTGCTGCGCGAAATGGACCGCGACGGCGACGGCGTGGCCACCGGGGGCAATGCGCTGGCAATTGACTGTCACGATACGCTGTTACGATCCGAGGCCGAGGCGATGGAACTGGTGGGCATCGGGTTGGACGGCATCGTTGTCATCGCCATGCCTGATGCGGTGCTGGTGGCCGATGCGTCACGCAGCCAAGAGGTCAAGGTGGCGGTCGCGGCGCTGAAAGCGAAAGGTGCCAAACAGGCAACGGCCTTTCCCAAGGATCACCGCCCCTGGGGCTGGTTTGAAACCCTGGTGCTGGGGGGCCGCTTTCAGGTCAAGCGCATCGTGGTGCATCCCGGCGCCGCCCTCAGCCTGCAAAGCCATCACCACCGGTCCGAGCATTGGATCGTGGTCTCGGGCACCGCGAAAGTCACCATCGGCGACGAGGTCAAGCTGCTTAGCGAGAACCAGTCGGTTTACGTACCGCTGGGCGCGACGCACCGGATGGAAAACCCCGGCAAGGTCGACATGGTCCTGATCGAGGTGCAAACCGGCAGCTATCTGGGCGAGGATGACATCGTTCGCTACGAAGACGTTTATGCTAGGGACTAACTCATGCTGATTAAAGATACTGCACTGGAAGGCGTGAAGATCCTCACCCCGAAGCGCCACGGTGATCATCGCGGGTTCTTTTGCGAAAGCTGGAATGCGCGCGTGATGGCCGATGCGGGCATTGATTATGAATTCGTGCAGGACAACCACTCGATGTCCGCCGCTGTCGGCACCCTGCGCGGGCTGCATTTCCAGTCCCCGCCGCATGCTCAGGGCAAGCTGGTACGCTGTGGGCGCGGGGCGCTTTATGATGTGGCGGTCGATATCCGCGAGGGCTCGCCCACTTATGGCCAGTGGATAGGGGTCGAGCTGTCGTTCGAGAACGGTAAACAGCTGATGATCCCGGCGGGTTTTCTGCATGGCTTTGTCACCCGGCAGCCCGACACCGAGATCATCTATAAATGCACCGATTTCTACGATGCAAAGGCTGACGGCGCGGTGCGCTGGGACGATCCAGATATTGGCGTCGACTGGGGCCTCAGCGACGCTCCGCAGCTCAGCGGGAAAGACAGAAAAGCGCCTTTTCTTGCTGAAATAGGCCCTGTTTTTACCTTCGAGGCCGCGTTATGAAGATACTGGTGACGGGCGGCGCGGGGTTCATAGGCTCGGCTGTGGTGCGACTTGCTATTGGCCGCGGCCATTCTGTGGTGAACCTCGATGCGCTGACCTATGCTGCCTGCCTCGATAACATCGCCAATGTCTCTGATAGCCCTGCCTATGTCTTCGAGAAAGCTGATATCCGCGACCGCGGCGCGCTGGATCGGATATTTGGTGATCACAAGCCCGATACGGTGATGCACTTGGCCGCCGAATCTCATGTCGATCGCTCGATCGACGGCCCCGGTGCATTTATCGAGACCAACATAACCGGCACCTACAACATGCTGGAAGCCGCGCGCAGCTATTGGGTGGGGCAGGGCAAGCCCGATACGTTCCGCTTTCACCACATCTCGACCGATGAGGTGTTCGGCACGCTTGGCGCGACCGGCATGTTCACCGAAGACACGCCTTATGCGCCAAACAGTCCCTATTCCGCCTCAAAAGCCGCCAGTGATCATCTGGTGCGCGCCTGGCATGAGACTTACGGATTGCCCATCGTGATGAGCAATTGCTCAAACAACTACGGCCCTTACCATTTCCCCGAAAAGCTGGTGCCAGTGGTGATCATCAAGGCGCTGGCGGGCGCGCCGATCCCGGTCTACGGGGCGGGCGAGAATATACGCGACTGGCTTTACGTCGAGGATCACGCGGACGCGCTGCTGACGGTGCTGACAAAAGGCGCAGTGGGGCGCAGCTATAACATCGGCGGCGAGAACGAGGCCCGCAATATCGATCTGGTACAGACGATTTGTACAATTCTCGATGAGAAGCACTCTGGAAACAAACCCTATTCCGCGCAGATCACCTTTGTCACCGACAGGCCCGGTCACGATGCGCGCTATGCCATCGATGCGTCCCGCATCCGGGACGAACTGGGTTGGCGAGCCTCGGTCACGCTGGCGCAAGGGCTGGAGAAGACGGTTCAGTGGTATCTCGACAACGAGGACTGGTGGCGCGCGCTGCAGGCCCGTGACGGGGTGGGCCAGAGGCTGGGAAAGTCCGCATGACAGGATCGGAAAGATAGTCCGGATGCCGGTTTTTTGCGTTCATGATCAGCTTTGCTACTTCAGCCATGTGCCAAAATGTGCGGGCACCGCAGTGGAGCATTATCTGCGCGAACGCTTCGGCAAGCTTGGCCTGCAGGACAGCGCCTATCTGAAGGTCCAGCCCTCTCGGCGCTGGACCAAAAGCTCGCCACAGCATATCGACGTCGCCGCGCTGAACCGTCTGCTACCAAACTCTTTCTTCAAGGCCAGCTTCGCCGTGGTGCGCCACCCGGTCAGACGTCTGCTAAGCGTTTTCCTGTTTCAGCGCGACATCGAGTGCAAATTGTCTGTCACAACCGAGTTCGGCGCCTTCCTGGAGGATCTGGAAAAGCGCAGGCGGCGCAATCCGTTCTATCTGGACAATCACCCACGCCCAATGTCCGATCTCGTTCCCGACGACGCTACGGTTTTCCGGCTTGAGGATGGCACCGATGCCGTGGTGGACTGGTTGGATGAGCTTGCCGGTGACCGCCTTGGTCCGCGCCAGATAGCCAACTTCAACAGCTACCGCCAGCGACTTGACCAGCTTCGGCGGGAACCAGGCCCCGAACTTCGGATCACAGCCGGGAACCGCGCGCAGATCGCCGAGATATATGTGGCCGACTTCAAGCGTTTTGGATATGGCATCGACGACATGGCGGAAGACGGGGTGATGTCTTGAAAATACTTGTCGTCGGCAAGACCGGCCAGGTGGCCCGGGAACTGCAGCGGCGCGCGACGGCAGGGGTCGAGCTGACGATGCTGGGCCGCGACGGCGCCAATCTGACTGATCCCCCGGCCTGCGCTGCGGCGATCCGTAGGGCCGGTGCCGACGCGGTGATCAATGCCGCCGCCTATACTGCTGTCGACAAGGCCGAGGAGGACGAGGTGCTGGCCACCACCGTTAACGGCGCGGCGCCCTCGGCGATGGCGCAGGCGGCGGCAGAGGCGGGTGTGCCGTTTGTGCACGTGTCCACCGACTATGTCTTTGCTGGTGACGGCACCGCGCCCTGGACCCCGGACGCGCCCACCGGCCCGCTGGGGGCCTATGGGCGATCCAAGCTGGCGGGCGAAGAGGGCGTGCGCGCGGCGGGGGGATGCCATGCGATCCTGCGCACCTCCTGGGTGTTCTCGGCACATGGCAACAACTTTGTGAAAACCATGCTGCGGCTGGGGGCGGAACGCGACGCGCTGAACGTTGTGGCCGATCAGATCGGCGGGCCGACTGCGGCTGCCGACATCGCCGATGCACTGCTGGTGATGGCCCGCGCGCTGGTGCAGGATCCGAACAAGTCCGGCACCTATCATTTCGCCGGTGCGCCGGAGACCAGCTGGGACTGTTTCGCGCGTGAGATCTTTTCCCGGGCAGGGCTGGCGGTGACGGTCACCGGCATTCCAAGCGCACACTATCCGACCCCGGCCCGACGACCACTGAATTCCAGGCTTGATTGCAGTGCAACAGAGACTGTTTTCGGCATCAAGCGACCGGACTGGCGGATCAGTCTGGCACAGGTTCTGAACGAGTTGACAGGGAGTAGGGCGTGACCCAACGCAAAGGCATCATTCTGGCGGGCGGTTCCGGCACCCGGCTTTATCCGATCACCATCGGCATCTCAAAGCAGCTGCTGCCGATCTACGACAAGCCGATGGTCTACTATCCGCTCAGCGTGCTGATGCTGGCTGGCATCCGTGAGATCGCGATCATCACCACGCCCGAGGATCAAGACCAGTTCCAGCGTTTGCTGGGGGACGGATCGCAATGGGGCGTCGCGTTCACCTATATCGCGCAGGCCTCTCCAGACGGGCTGGCGCAGGCCTATCTTCTGGCCGAGGACTTCCTGGCCGGTGCCCCCAGCGCGATGGTGCTGGGTGACAACATCTTTTTCGGTCACGGCCTGCCGGAAATCCTTGCCGCCGCCGATGCAAGGCAAAGCGGCGGCACGGTCTTTGGCTATCACGTGGCCGATCCCGAACGCTATGGCGTGGTCGATTTCGACAGTACGGGCACCGTTCGCGCCATCATCGAGAAACCGGTTGATCCGCCGTCGAATTACGCCGTGACGGGGCTGTACTTTCTTGATGGCAGCGCGCCCGCGCGGGCCGCAAAGGTCCAGCCCTCGGACCGGGGCGAGCTGGAGATCACAACGCTGCTGGAGATGTATCTTGAGGACGGGTTGCTGAACGTCGAACGTCTTGGCCGGGGCTATGCCTGGCTGGATACCGGCACCCATGCCAGCCTGCTGGACGCGGGCAATTTCGTGCGCACCCTGGAACAGCGACAGGGCCTGCAAACCGGCAGCCCCGACGAGATCGCGTTCCAACGCGCCTGGATCGACGCCGACCAGTTGGCTGAACGGGCGGCGAAATTCGCCAAGAACGCTTATGGTCAATATCTGCGGCGAATCTTACAGTCGTGACCCACTGACTTGCGCTGGAACATATCTGTAGCCAGATCAAAAAGCCGCCGACTCCGAACGACACATTCTATATCAAGGGCCAGATATGAAAAGAGTTTCCCAAGAGCAGGTTAGTAAATGGTCTATCGAGAAAAACGAGAAAAAAACTGAATGGCTTCGGGGTTTGTTTTTGAAAAAACATGCTGTCGATCTGGCAGAATTTGAAGATGCTATGCATTTCTTAGATTTTCTTGATCGTGAAGATTCGTACAAATACTCGAGGCAATATTATCGCTATCTGGTAACAATGACCCGTGTGCTCAGGTATTGCCCGAAACTCGACGGCATCAGAATACTAGAAACTGGAGGCGTTTCCCCACTCTCGGAATATCTTCAAAGGCGCAACGAGTGTTACCACACAGAGACTGACTTACGGATCGAATTTGACTGCGAGGACGATTTCGCAGATTTGCTTTTTTCTCTCGAAGTATTTGAGCATATCAAGGACGTCCCAGAAAAAGATTTCAGAGAGGTAGTCTTATTCCAAGAAAGTGGCGTTATTCGCTTCGCAGAAGAGGCGTTTAGGGTTGTGAAACCCGGCGGATATTTCGTTCTAACCACGCCAAATGCATGTTCCGCCTATGTTCTGGATCAACTACTTCAAGGAAAGCCGCCGATGTTGTTCCGCCCCCATGTCCGAGAATACACAAAGTCCGAAATATTGAAGATGTTTGCGCCATTCGAATTGGTACACTATGAATCCATGTTTATTTTCTTTTTTCTGGGCGATCACGCGGCGCAACTGATCAAGAATTTGGCGGCACTGGGAGGGTCGCCAGATGATCGCGGCGACGATCATTTTTTTGTCTTCCGCAAGCCAATAAACGCTTGAATTCCAGCCGATCAGATCCGCGAAAGAAAATAGCCAGTGAGATACTTGACTGCCTGCCCAAAAAGCTGCGCTGGGACGCCACATCCCGCATTCGGAGCAGCCCCTAAAGCATCATCCACGATTCACAAATCATGGGCGATACTTTAACTCTTTTTTCCGCGCAATATTCTCCGAAAATCGGTTCCACCCCCAGATCAAGTCGGCGGCAGGCATTTTAGGATTGCCCTCAAAGATCGAGGCGCGCCACCGTTTTCAGGGCGCCTACATAGCGATTGAGAACCGCGTCCGAAACCTCGCCCCGCACTTTCAGGTAGGCCTGGAACCACAGCAGGGCGCTGCTGACGCTGAAGGCGAGATCGAAATCTGTCGGTTTCCGCGGGCTAATTTTTGCGGCCTCCTGCAGGGTCTTTTCAAGCGTGGCCTTGTCGGCCCCGGTGTGGATCGCGCAGGCGAAGATGTCAGCATAGGCGGGACCTGCACGCATCAAATCGATATCGACAACCCAAGTCTGCCCCGTGGGGCCCAGCAGCATGTTGCCACTTTGCATGTCGTTGTGGATCAGGGCATCTTCAAGCGCGAGATCGTAGTGCTTCATCTGCTGGGCCACGGAGTCAAGGAAGCCTTCCAGCCCCTCGTCGGTCAGCCGTTTTGCAACCGGGTCCGGCAACTTGCGATAATCGACGCTGCGCAGGCGTCCGAACCTTGGCTGCAGAGCCGAGACCAGCTCTGGCGGGGTGGCGGACAGGTGACGGAACACGCCCAAAGCCAGATCCATCGGTTGTTTGACCGCAAGCGGCATCTTGGGAACCGGAAAGTAGTTCCCCAGGTCCCCGACGAACGGAAACAGCATGTAGGTTTCGCCATCCGCCTCATGGCTGCGATACGTATCGCCCAGCAGTTCCGGCGCAACGATCGGCGAATCCTCGCAGCCGTAGCTCAGGAAATCGCCCATCAGATCAACCGTTTTATCGTCCAGCAGCACGAAGGCACTGTTGCGCGGCATCCGCTTCAGCGTCTTGACGCCCATCGTGGTGGACAGCAGCTCCATCTGGTTGGTGCCGCGCGACATTGAGATGCCGGTAAGGTTGGCGTCGCGGATATAGCGCACTGCAAGCGAAGAGGCGCGTTTCCCGCTAGCCCTGATCAGCACCCGCTTGGAGCCGGGCATATTTCCGAAATAGGTCATGAAACGCTCGATCCGGACATCGGCGAAGTGCCGTGCCAGTTCCCGGATGATCATCTCGATGCCGTAGTTTTCGGTAGGATAGTTCGCCCGACTTGCGATCGAAGGCTCTTTGACATCCCAGGGGGTTTCGACAAACAGGGTCTCGCCGGTCAACTGCGCAAGATGCGCAATCGCTTCGGGAAGAGTGCCGCCCTGCTGGACGATCCAGTGCAGAACCTCCATGCACAGCACGACATCCGCGCCATCGGTTTTCGTCTCAAGTTTCCAGAACGGTTTTTTCTCTACCTGGATTGGCAGCTTGTGCTGCGTAACGACCTTTGAAAAGAAATCGATGAACGGGTCCATGACATCGATGCCCTTGACCCGGGACGCCCCTAGGTTATGAGCGAAAATCGACAACATGCCGGAATTGCAGCCGATATCCAGAACGCTTTTCGATTTGAACGTATCGGTGTTCCAGCCAGTCTCGATCAGCCGGACATAGGTGCTTTCATTGATCGGCTTCAGGGTTTTCGGGTCGTATCGCTCGTACTGGCAGGCAATGTCGGGCAATACTGGGAAACCATCACTCATGGGAACTCCTAGGATTTGTGCCTGTAAGCGGGTCATTTTGCGGCATACAAAGCGTCGATTTCATCATCGCGCCTGCTTTATGTCACAGGTCTGGGCATGTCCATCTTTTTGCACCGTACCGTGCAACACCGGAACACACCTTGCGTTTCAATAGAATTTCGGTCACACGATAGCTACATGAGACCGGAGCATCTAAGATATTGATTTGGCTGAAACATAACCTTAAACCCTCTGCGAAATTGGTGGTTCCGGGTGACGCGCCATCCGAAATTTCGTGCGACCCAGCGGCCTAAGACATGACTCATTTTCCCTGGCAACGCACCGGCTTCACGCTTGGCCTGGTCGAAAAGTACGGACTTTTCGACGCCGGTTGGTACTGTGCGGCGCATCCGAATCTTTCCCTGACCCGTGACACGGCCCATGCGCATTTCAAAAGTGCCGGGCTGAAGCAGGGCCTCAGTCCGACACCGCTGTTTCAGCCACGGATGTATCTGGCGCGAAACCCCGACATCGCCGCCGCCGGGATGAATCCGCTGTACCACTATCTGCGGCACGGCGGGCACGAACAGCGCAGTGGCGCGCATTATCTGATCTCGCCAGAGTGGATCTCGCAGCAGGTCGATCTGGGATCGGTAGAGAACGCAAACCCCCTGATCGCGCTGACCACGGCAAAGCAATGGGTCAATCCGCGGCCCATCGTCGATACGCACTATCTTGCTGCCCAGATCGGTGCCGAGGCCTCGACCACATGGCAGGCGCTGCGGCTTTATGCCAGCGCAGCTGTTCCCGATATCTACAGGCCGCATCCGCTGTTTGATCCCGAAACGGTACGCGCCTCGGCCCCGGTGCCGAAGGGCCAGTCAGCGCTTGAGTTCTACGTCAGCGCCGAGAACACCGGGCAGATCCGCGCGCATCCCCTGATCGATAACGATCAGGTCTTCGCCTCCGGCAGGATCAGCCTGCCCCTGCCAGACGGCACGACCTCCTTTCTGGAAGAGGTTATCAAACTGGGTGCGGCGTTCCGCGAGTCTGTCGGCGCCCTGTTCGACACCGGCTATTACCTGCGTCAGGTAGAAAGTGCGGCACCGGTCGACTGCCTGGCGATGGAGCATTTCCTGCGCGAGGGCTGGCGGCAGGGATACTGGCCCAATCCCTGGTTCGATTCTACAGCCTATGCCAGGCGCTACCTGCGCGCGGCACCGGGTCAGGATCCCCTGACCCATTACGCCAAGAATGGGCGCGAACCGCACATCGACCTGCTACCGAAGTTCGGCCAGCGCTATTACACGTCGAATTACCCCGAGGTACTCAGAGACTCCCCGTACACACCGCTGGAACATTACATCCGGCACGGGGTGTCGGAGAACCGCCAGCACAAACCCGTCGCGGCATGGCGCGATGACTTCAGCGCCTGGAGCGAGTTGCAGGACGCGATCCTCTCTGGTTTTTCGGCTTCTTCCGGGTCTCCATCTGTCTCTGTGATTATTCCGGTTTATGGACAGTTTGAGTATACGCTTCGGTGTTTGTGGTCGATTTTGCAGGCTGGGGACGGGGCGCGGATTGAGGTGATTGTGGCCGATGACGGCTCGGACGACGAGACGGAAGCGTTCTTCTCGCAGGTTCCGGGCCTTCGCTATCTGCGCAATCCTGAGAACCTCGGCTTCCTGCGCTCGTGTAACCGGGCGGCGGCACAGGCGCACGCACCGGTGCTTTACTTCCTCAACAATGACACAGCAGTGCTGCCGGGCTGGATAGACACTGTTTTGGCCACGTTAGAGACACATCCCGAGGCCGGGCTGGTGGGCTCGAAGCTGATCTATCCCGATGGTTTGCTGCAGGAGGCGGGCGGCTATATCTGGCAGAACGGCGGCGGTGCCAATGCCGGGCGCGGCGGCGATCCGACCGAGCCGGGGTACAATTATCTGCGCGATGTCGACTATGTCTCGGGGGCCGCTATCGCGGTCCGGCGCACTGCCTGGGAGGCGGTGGGCGGTTTTGACGACCGCTATGCCCCGGCCTATTGCGAGGACAGCGACCTGGCGATGGCGTTGCGCCAGCACGGCTGGCGGGTGCTGTACCAGCCGGGCTCGGAGGTGGTGCATTTCGAGGGTGTGTCCTCGGGCACCGACACCGGGGCCGGGATCAAGGCCTATCAGGTCACCAATCAGAAGCAGCTGCGCGCCAAATGGGCCTTTACGCTGGAGCGTCATGCCGAGGCGCATCTGCCTGACCCACGCGCGCTGGTGCGCCCGCACCGACCGCGGATCTGCGTGATCGACGCGCGGGTGCCGACGCCGGACAAGGATGCGGGCTCGGTCACCGCGATATGGTATCTGCGGATCCTGCTCGATCTGGGCTATGACATCACCTACCTGCCCGAGAACCTCTATCTTTACGGCGATTACGGTCGCGCCCTGCAGCGGATGGGCATCGAAGTTCTGCATGCGCCGCAGGTCACCTCGCTCGAGCGCTACCTGCAGGGGCATGGGGCGGCATTCGACTGTTTCCTACTGTACAGGGTCGATGCCGGCGGTCGGTTCAGTGCCCGGATCCGGGCGCTTTATCCCGACATCCCGGTGATCTTCGACACGGTCGATCTGCATTATCTGCGGCTCGAGCGGCAGGCCCGGCTGCCCGGCGCCGCGCCGGATGCGATGGCCCAGGCCGATGCGGTGAAGAAGCGCGAGCTGGCGGTGATGCGCACCACCTCGGCGACGATCGTGCTGTCAGAGCGCGAGGTCGAGATCCTGGCGGTTGAGGGGCTGCGCGCGCCGGTCTCGGTGATCCCGCTGGTGCTGGAGGCGCGCAGCGGGGCGGACGTGCCGGGCTTTGAGGGACGCGAGGGCATCGCCTTTGTCGGGGGCTACGAGCACACGCCGAACGTCGATGCAGTGCTGTGGTTCGTAGCCGAGATCTGGCCCGATCTGCACGCATCAGAGCCTGATCTGACGTTCCACGTGGTGGGCTCGAACCCGCCGCCCGCGATTGCCGGGCTCGATCTGCCGGGCGTCGTGGTACACGGCTTTGTCGCCGATCTGGAGGGCTTTCTCGACGCCCGCCTCGCCACCATAGCACCGCTGCAATACGGGGCCGGGATCAAGGGCAAGATCGGCTCGTCGCTGGCCGCAGGTGTGCCCTGCATCTCGACGCCGGTCGGGGTCGAGGGCATGGGGCTGCGGATCGGCGACGAGGTACTGGTGGCAGACACGCCGCAGGGCTTCGCAGCGGCGGTTTCGGGTCTGATCCGGGACGAACCCGTCTGGACCCGGCTGTCGGCGGCGGGGCTGGACTTCGTCGAGCGCAATTATTCCCCGGCGGTCACCCGGACGCGCCTGCTGCGACTACTGGCCAAGGTGAACGCCGTGCCGTTCTCGGGCCACTGCCCGCTCAGCGGGCGCACCGAGACCCGGCGCTTTGCCGACGCCGACCTGCCCGACAGTCTGGCCGCCGGCGCGCACGCGCCGTGGTCGTCCGAACGAGTGCTGGCGCAGGCGCTGCTGGACCGGCTGGGGCGGGGCGTTGTGGGGCGGGGCGTTTTGTCTCTGAACCGGCTTGAGCCCGGCCCGGACACCCCCCGCGTGGCGCTTCACGGTCGGCTGCCCACCCTGGAAGCCGCGCTGCTGGCCAAAGACCTGATCGCCGACCCCGACAGTGCCGCGATCCACGCTGCCCGCCTGACTCTCGACGAGACCGCCGCCGACAGCCTGAGCGCCATCCTGCAGGCCGCTGACACCACCGCGGCCACCGACCTGCTCATCGCCTGCACCGCGCCCAATACCGACCCAATCCCTGCCGAAACCCTCGCCCCCCGTATCACCCAGATCCTCAAAACCGGCACCTGGACCCCGCGAACAACACGAACCCCAACCCCCGAAACCGCAATGACACACGTCGCAATCATCGAAGCAAAACGAACAGAACTGAGCGTCCCAGGTTCAGAACAGGAAGTCGGTGCTGTCCAGATCGCCAAGCTGGACCGAGGCCAGCGTGATCGTGTTGCCAGCGAAATCGTCGATCACCACGTCCGCGCCCTGCTGTGACATATGGCTGTTGCCGGTCAGCGCGGTATAGCTGGCGATCGTGGAAAGCGCCGACAGGTCGATCTGCTCGTCCGCGTCGGTAGCGTCGAAATCTAAAATTGTGTCGGTGCCGAAGCCGTCGGCGAAAATGAACCTGTCCGACCCGCCCTGACCATAAAGCCGGTCCGCACCGTCACCGCCCAGCAGCGCATCGTTGCCACCCAGCGCCCACAGCGTGTCATCGCCGCCGCCACCCTGCAGCAGGTTGTCATCGTCATTGCCCACC
>Ga0105053_10004131_pt1 | contig 21617 bp, 9 predicted proteins | sample BON01_FD_78093 | JGI IMG/M metagenome (GOLD analysis project Ga0105053, IMG submission 78093) | Freshwater microbial communities from Lake Bonney liftoff mats and glacier meltwater in Antarctica - BON-01 | ecosystem: Environmental > Aquatic > Freshwater > Ice > Glacier meltwater | place: Lake...
ACCTGTATCAAACGTGATTGTTGCACTTTCTGCGTCGTTTGGAGCCAGACGGACTGATGCGCTGTCGTAAATCTGCTCCAGTAAGTCAACGTCTGGTATATGAAACATGTTCATCACGTGCCACCAAAATATATTTAATGACCCAGCTATTATTTGACAAATTGTTTTTACCCATGTCGATCAAAACATATTTTGGCAAGATGTTCAGGTACAAATCAATTGTAAGAAAATGTAACAAAAATTTTTTATTTGACAAGAAGCACTGTGAAGAAGATATTCTGACATCAGACAAAAATGCAATTATTGCCAATAAATTCAAACGGTTGTACTTGAGAATAAAATTAATACCTGCACGAGAAAAAGTGGCTGATATGACATCTCAAAAATATCAGTTGACACAGAAGTCGAATGCTGATTTACATCGAGAGCTCATGATAATGTTTCACGAAGCGAAAAAGAAAGGTAGTATAGTCGAAACACGTTTGCAGATGCTCGAGGTTCCTGAAGAGGGGCAAAGTCTATGCAGAGATGTCGATGCAAATGACGTTGTTGATGTAGATAAGAATGAAACATAAATTTACCAGTACACAGCACCATGCCCTCATGTTAAGGAATTTGATGATGGTCATGTTTTCTTCAATGACACTGATGTAATAAAATATCCCAAAGATGATGTTGACGAAAAGTATGCAGGAACCATCGAGCACAGATGCATTTGTGAGCACAATGACAGCAATGGCTTGAATGGCCCAGAAAATGAGAGCAATACTTCTCAGAATAATCAGTTCGGTATGTGCCAGCGAGCAAGTGGTGTACAGTAACATCGTAAACGAAATAGAGAAGAATAGTGAAACACACTGGATACTGACAGGGCATGATATTTCGAGAACAATAAAAATCACCATGAAAACCAAGAGCCAAAAGAACAAGTCATTGAGCATGTATTCTGAATTGATCTGTGGTATTGTAATTACATCCTCGACCGAGGTATTTCGATTTTCGGTTTTGACTCTATTGACCGTGGCATGATAGAGTATCATGTAACACAAGACACCCAGTGAGTATATGATAGTCACAAAGTCGACTGAGTCAATTCGCAAGGAAATGGGGTATGCATCTAGTATTGTGTTTTTGATGAAAAGCTGGATCTTTTCCGAGAGCACGACGTCTGCATCAAACAACCCCTGCAACAAGAAAAAACGAATCAGTACGAATTGTGCCAAATACAATATCTGAATGAACAAGATATCTTACCGTGTAAATGTGGATTGCAGGTGTTTTTGCGTCCATGTATTTTCTGAGCTGCTCATCGAGCTCATTGACCCGGGGCGAATAACCTGTTAGATTTGACAAGACCTCTTTCGAGCCATGTTTCAACGTAGATGCCGACGAAGAGCTCATCACAAAGACATCCCACAGTTGTTTGACGGAAATCATTCTTGAAATGTCGACATGTGTTGTCGAAACATGGTACACTATGAGTCGATATCTGCACGACACACACACAAAGACAAACATACACTGTGCTATGCTGTAATATGTCAGTAGATTGATGCTCTGTTTTGATGCTAATGTCCCATTGTGAGACATGTCGACGAAACTAAAATCACACTGTAACACTTTCACATTATATACGATTTTTATATCAAAAATTAAAAACGACACAAGAAACAAGTCGGGGGGGATTGCATGTAATACTATTTTGGTTGCTATTTTATGTATAAAGACTCGAGACACTACAGCGGCAAGATCACATTGCAAAATGTCGTTTGATATCTCCAAGACGGAGACATTTATTCCGTTTTTGTGGATTTCCGGCAAGTTTGTTTTCTTCATGATCCTTGTGAGCTTGTTCTCGAGTATCGTTATGGAATGGTCTGTTGTAACACCCTCCCCCAGCGATAGGGGACTACAACACATGAATGTATATGACCGGCTTATATTCATTTCGATATTGCAATTCGTGTTGTTCGAGAGACAGATTGACACATTGATGACGCGGAAAAACGACACAATTATCAGAAATAGTACGGGTGTACAATCGACCTCTACCATGAATCTCTTCAAAGACTTTTTCATTGGGTTCGGCTTGTTGGTCTACAGCAAAAGCGAGCCGGTGCACATATACCATAACGGGCTCGTTGACGAATACATTTTCTATTCTACACAAGCGCTTTGGGTTTTCACCAGTTATGTTGTATTCATCTATGAGATCCTGCAGGTAGTGAGGAATGATATGAATAACAGCAGTTTGATCACCCAGAAGATCAAGATCAACGAGAATATAATCCAGGTGGTGGTGATTACGATGCTGACGCTGTCACTGACAAGTCCGCTACTAACTAGCGTTTGCAGCACCATGTCCTTTTCAGATTTCTGTATACGTGTATTCCTGTACACCTGCTATGTCTGCGCGCGTTTCTATCTTTATGGTATATCGAGTCACAATATGTTCATGTCCCCGTTGCTGAATATGTCACTGTTTGGCTGGATGATCCTTGTTCCGTCCATTATGGTATACATTGGTTTTGTGGTGCCGTTTGTCACGTATATTGTGATTTTTTCCAGAGCGTTCAAAATGCAAACCATTTTACCAATACAAGCACACAATTTAATTGTCTCACCTGGCATCACGGACTCAATAATGCTACCAAGCGATGATTTCATGACCAAGCTGAAGAATATGGAAAAACAACAAGCAGTCGACTACACTTCAAACACAAAAAGAAGACAAGGAGGGTCTTTATTCTAACATTTGTTTATTCAATAATAAAAAAATCACTTTGATTTTTGCCATATTTTGCAGATATCTTCGTCGCATTTTTTCTGTGCAATGGAGTTGTAGAAAATTCGTCGTAGGTCTTTGAGTAAAATGACTGTATTTTTCTGTTGTAGGATGTGAATGTCGCTGAACAATTGAGGGTATTGTATTCTACTGTCTTCGATGTCGACACCCATTTTGTTTTTGTAGATGAAGTTGTGTAGCGAAGAAATAGAGTTGACGGTTTGGGGTTGCAATAGAGTCCAAAAACCTGCTGTGTTCTGATCGAGTAAGCCACAATTCTTCAAAAGCTCAAACACAGACTGGTCATCCACCTGTGCTTCCATGATGTCGGGAATACGGATCTCATTCTGTATTTGTTCTGTCGACACTGGGGACTTGTTTGCCAATAGAAGACATACTGTATTGTTATGTCTTCGCCAATCGAAACACAATCCATAGTCGAGGATTCGGTGTGGTTGCAAGTTGACACTGCAAGTGCAGATTGGATTTTTCAGAGAATGGGCTCGCGTAACAAACTCAACAACTTCGGTCACAATTGTTCTGGACGTCAACATAATTTGGTCGAGCATAAACAAGTTGGAGAGTTTGTAGCAGTACTCGACGCCAGACACTTGAATAAAAACAACAGACTTTCCAAGATTTTGTGTCACTTTATCAAACAATGTGTTTTGGGGAAAATGCAATATTTTGATTCGCGAACGTGCTCTAAGAATGATTTTTTGCGTTCCAGTGTTGATTACGTCGTTGTCGCAAAAATCAATGTAGTTCATGATGTTCGAGGAATATGCCATGAGATTGTGATCTGACGAAAACATGCACTTGCAAAGTCTGTGTTTTTTTTTTATTATGAATTCGATGCACCATTCGGAAATAATAGAAAATACCCCACACTGGGCGTTTTTCGTGTCCAAAGCAGTCATATTATGCTCGATACTGTGATTTCTTGTACCAATTTATCTGTGGAGTGCATAGAGAAAGAGGTGTTTGACATCATCAACAGTGGACAATGTAACACCGATGATAGTATTATCAACACATTTATTGACAAACATTTGACTGCTAGCAATCTTGGCACCGAGCAATTATCTAATATTCGAGTGGAATTAAATAATTTCATGTATGGTTGCGGTAATATCCAGATAGACGAAACTCACCAGAGGTCTGTGAAGCAACGGAGAGAGTCGACGTGTACAAAAGCAGCCGGCGGGAGTGCAATAGCGGAAAATGAAATGGAATTGGAGGAGATCAGTATGGAGCAGGCGAATGATATCATAAACGTACTACAAATCACACTAGAGAATACAGAAAATGAGGTCAATAAAAACCCACCAAATACTGCCCGTCAAGTATTAAGTGGATTGAATATCAATAAGCAGATGATGACGCATTGTATAACGGCAGAACAAGATCCTATGAATATCAAACAGCCTTGCGCAAGCGAACAAAAGTGTAATTATTTCTGTTTTGTCTCGAGAATGGATCCAAAGGGATCAACTCCAATCGACATTGTGGAAATCATATATTGTCTGGATATGATGCAGAAGTACTATGACAGTCGGAAGAAGAGCGCACGGTCTAGTCGGATGAGCAGCGATCAACTTTTTGACATTCCTTCTGCCATCTGTAACAATGCAAAGAGTACACAGAAGAACGGGGCTATATTTCACAAAATTTATGTCCAGGACGAAGCTATTACCGTGCCGTTGATTAAGATGAAATTGTTCATCGAGCACGCAAGCACAGGTGGTGAGTCTCCACTAATGATGTTTTTCATGTTCCTTGTTGTTGAAGTACCTGTCACTTTTGATTTTGTCGATGCTGTGTACAAATCCTGCAATCAGAACTCGTTTGGAAAGGAAAAGTACGTTTCTGAAGAAATCAAACGACTGTGGGTAAACATTGCACACAGACACCAGACATTTAGCGGGAAAAATAAGAATTCGCTAGATTCGATTTTGAAGATCCAATTCAACGACATATTCGATCCCGATTCTCCAGACTGCTTCTGGAAATTGTTTCGTATTCCAAGATGCATCCAACAGGCACGACAACACATGCATATGTGGTCTATGGACAATATTACAACGCGTTCCAAGATCACTGCTGATATTGCGAATGTTCTTATCAACATTCGTTTTGGAAATATCGACAAGATTTTTGGCAGACACTGTCCTCCTTCACACGCAGACAACGTGTTTGTAGGAATCTCAAACCTATGTGCCTCTGCTTACTCTGCCGAGTTTGACACTTACAGACAACGTGTTATGATTTTCATGGAAAGCCGTAATAAGAAGAAGCACAACGATGGCGATGATACAGACATGCAGATAGGCCTGGACGATGACCAGCAAGACGATGCCAACGGTAGCAATGAGATGCCAATTTTCGATCCTCCTATTGTTTTTTCAACGCCAACATACATTGACTGGGATCACGAAGAGACTGTAAACTTGTTACTTTCGATGAGTGTGAATGATACGATTGACATGTCGGCAGATTCGTTGCGGCTCCTTGACGAACATAAGCAAAAGTATCCAGATTCAATCAAAATGCAGGGCTTTCCCGTGACAAACATGGTTGCGTACATTGACCCGAGTATGTTGTTGCCACATTCATCGACATTGATTTCATTTTCCGAATGGTTGGTGGAGAATAAAGACTGTGCGCTACCTGATCAGATGACAATTGCCATTCTGGTTCTTATGCATCAGAAGAAAATATCAAATCATCTGATCTTCTCCAACTTTGTGGATCAGGCAGATGCCATCCCCCGAAACATACTGACTCTCTCTGACCTTCGCAATTCGTTTCTCAACGATACCGGCTCCTCCAACCGCATGATGTACCGCCGAGCCACAAATATCCGTGACAAACAGATGCAAAGCATCAAAACACATGCCATCAAAACACAGCGTGGCTATGCTTTCCAATACTATATTGTCGGAACTGTTTATCCGCTCTCTTATGCCAACGCACGGTCTGACACTGGGCATTACGGAGGCCGTGATCGAGTCGCGAGCGTATTGAACGAAATTGGCGAGTATCAGAATAGTGGGAGTGAGTACCAATCTTGCATAGCAGAGGGGTTCCACAAAGCCTATGAAGCACTACAGAGCTGCAAAAACGAGTCGGAATGGAAGCTTGAGTTGTATGAAGGAACACTGCAACATACTATCCACATGTGGAAAGCCTCGATTGATCACCTCAACAAGAACTTTCGACTCAAGGCCAATAATATCCAACTCTTTTTCAGACTACAGCAATCTGATATCGGAGTCCGTCTGTGTTACCTTGTCAATGGGATCGGCCCATCTCCTAATGGGATCGGGTTGCCAAACTATATCAAAAACTTTGGAGGAAACATTCTTCGAAAGGCCAAGCGGACAAACACACAATTTGAAGTTAAGAATGGTAAAGACTGGGGGACAGGAGCTGATAATACCATGGCAAAGTTTCTCGAAGCACAATCCCCTGCAAATAACAATTGTCCCGAGTGCTTGGACATTTCTATGTACGCACCCGCCGAAGACTGGCGAGGCACAACAGAAGCTGGTACATGGCATGCATATACGGTGACTTATAATCAGAACGGAAAAGCACATGGGCGTCCCGGTGAATTGCCCATTCCTATGTACTGCAATGAGATGCCGGCACAGGATTCTAGAAGTGGGGGATCTGCGGTGAATATTGCAGGGCGCCTTTGCCAACTGCTTCCCCGCAATACAGAAGTGGACCAGGCTGGGAAAAGAACCTTTACAATCAAGAATGAGAAAACTGGCAATTTCGAAAACGCGGAACAACGAATTGTCTACTTTTTCCCACTCCTGTGCTTGGCACAGAACTGCGAGAGTGACAATCAGCTAGAGCAAACTTTGAATGTTGTATGTACAACTGTTGCTGCTGGTGCTGTCGACATTGACGATGCGGATATCAATCAAGAATCCTCATTCCGAAAACAGGGATACAATGACATGGGAGACAATTCAAAATTCACCGTCACGAAGAATGACAAGACAGTGGCAATGTGCAAACGGTTGTTTGCGCATGATGTCCGTGCAGTGTGTGTTTCGGTATCCAACTCGCAGTGGCGCGGTTATTTCCCCGATTCCAAGGCCGGTGTCGAGACTTCAGTTTTCGACATTCTGGCCAACTATGTGTATATGCACACGCAAATCCAAAGCCAGGATGCTCGTATCTCTGCACAGCGTGGACGTGAGACTCAAAAGGCACAGGCGAGACTTCCTCCTACTGCGCTGTATATGCACTCGTGCAATGCGCTTTTGCGGAAAAATATCCACAATATGACTTGGGCAGATATCACCTACAATGCTGCACTCAACTGGATCATCGACCCCGCACCGCTTGAACTAGTGCCGCTTTTCATCGGAACAATGATTGAAAATACGTTTGATTGGGGGTTTTGGCTTATTTTAGCGATTCTGGCCGACTATTTTGAAACGCCGCGGATGGATATCGAGCACGTCGAAAGCATGTTTGCCAGCGAAGAATATATTGTACCACTCGATATCTCGCAGAAAACACGCAAGTGGCTGGCGACATTCGGGATAGGCCTTGGAATGAATACTGTAGGAGTTCCGCCGAAAAACGGAGATGTTTTGTTCCGGACAGACACCGAAAACGACATGGAAAAATCAAGCATTTATATCACTTCGAAATGGGATTCCAATATGAGCTGTAACTCTGCGGGGCTTTCATGCAACCTTCCTATTACTACACAGCAACCAAATAAAACTTACCAATCGTCCGAACAAAAAGATTCTGGCAATACTGCTTGGCGAATCTCGGAGCATGTAGCCAATGTTATGTACACCAAATATCAGAAACAGCTCCGGTCAGCGTGCAATATCTCATCTCCCGAAGCACTTACCATTATGGTGTACAGATATATGAACATGCCGATTTCGTACCCGAAATTTGGCAAGCCACCTTGTGGTTATGGATTCCAGTCATGGAACTCTGTTTTGGAGAGCCTGCGGTGTAATAGCAAGGATGTCTCGGATATGCAGCACGAGGATAGTGGGATTTTTATCGACGGCTTCGATACAAGAGTGCGCAAGTGCATTGCGCAAAACAACCACTCATATCTTACAAGTGCCTGGACATTTATCAACCGAGAGGGATCGATTTTCTCATTCGGAGTCGAACCACGTATGCTCATACTCGCCCGTGCTATGATTGGCCAGCGTCCTCTTATCTCGCAGAACTCTGTGCAGAGCATTTTTGACCATTTCGTCAAGGAGACAATAACTCATCGTATACCTTCTACTCTTTATCCATACACGACTGTTTTCACAGGCATGCCAGATTCCGACTCTATGGGCCTCAGTTTGCAAGTTCTGGACCTCAAGACAGTATATGCAGCACGCCCAACGACCCTTTTCCGAGCTCTACCCTGTGCGTGTGTCAAGGAAATGGCTGGCAGTGGTATTTCAGGCGTAATTTCGGGAGAGATGGTGGAGGATATTGCAGTACTAAACAAATACAAGCGCATGGCCGGGATTTTAGACATGGACTACAAGGACTTGCACATGACGGACATCACTCCTCCAGCACTACCTTTTCTCATGTGGCTTTATGTTGAAACTGTACAAAAACCGGATACTATTGACCACAGCGAGTTCAATGCTGCGACGAGTCCATACCAGAAAACCGCAATATTTCTTGATCCCGAGACCAAAACATACATCAAATGCAAGTCATACACCTTCGCGCCCATCGACGATTCTAAAATTACTCTTTATTCCGACTCGATTCAACTCACTCGTATATCGCAGGTCGTGACAAGCAATCTCTTGTCGATTCTCGATGCTACTACAGACACTTTTATCCGATATGCACCCATATACTGTCGCAACGGCGTCCTGGTTCATATCGAAAATATAGGGTTTCTAGTCTTGAAGAAATGGAAGCCTTCTGACATCAAGATTCTCACACAAGACTCTAATTCATATTACTTCAACCCAAATACAATGTCTTATCTCGCAATCTCGGAAGGCATTGACATTCACGAAGACACTTCGTACATGACGCGGCTACAGTGCGATTATGACACATACACCAAATGCGTCAAGGACCTCAAAAAAAATGCACCAGACGAAGGAGATATTCGACAAAATTATAGCATGTTCAAAAGTGTTGAAGAGATCCAAGTTTGTTTGTCCAGTCGCCAGGTGGAGGACAACATTATCCATGTGGGAAGTGTCTTGTACATCGATGTTTCGCATGCATCCATTCCAGAAGAGATTGTTGCCAAACTTCGGTTTTGCAAGGTTTCACAAAACGATCCTCTGTCTAAAATGTACGGCCTGAATATCAAGAAGTTCCAGGCCAGAGCGGACCCCCTTGGTGATTTTTGTCCGGTTATTGAGTGTATGTTGTTGTATGAAATGCCCGAGTCCATTGTACCACAGAACGACTATTGTGATATCGATTCTCAGGTTTGGGTAGGAATTCGCCAGATGGTATCTTGGTCTGGCAAGAATAAGTATACCACGCGGTACATTACCGTTCCAACGAAAGCTCTTGTATCGACAAAGAAGCTGAGTCTGATGGGGAAATCGATAGCCATTTTCCAGTCTATTGTCAAGGACTCGTAGCAATTTAAATTTGAATTTTTATTAAAAACGTTAATTTCGAGTAACCCCATGTGTCAAACTACATATACATTTTGATCTGTGTTTGCATATTTTCAATAACATCTGAATTTTCTGATGTTCACCATGTCCTTTCAAACAAAGACAGAATATACATAAGCAAAAGAGTGGAACAAGCAATTGCGATATTTGACAATTTTTTTTCAACAGTGTAGTGTAAATACGTTGCGCACCAAAACAATAGATAACCACTGCTGACCAGAAGTAATACGGCGAGTGTAATTTGAATTTCATTTTCCCACTCTTCCCTACCTATTCCCGACTGTTGCAGAAATATATATATTAAAACAACTATTGGGAAAACATGCAACGCAAACACAGCAATAAACATTGTTGTTTGAGCCTGTTTCAAAATCAAAAGCAAAGCAATGAATTGAAGAGTTTGGCATATCGTGATTGCTGGAGAAATGAATGCCACCCCACGCACTGTTTTCTCAATTGACAGTGTGACCCCCAAAAATATGCTATGGAAAGTAAAAAGAAACAAGAATGCTGTATAGGACTGGGACAATACTCCATTGGTGCCATAACTTTGCTCCTCGACATCATCTTTTGGCACGGAACTGATGCTCTGGATTTGAAGTTGTGGCTCTTTTTCGATGTATTGTGGGATCGAGCACGGCTGGAGAATTAGTTCTTGTTTCTGCGGCAGAAAAGGATAAGTGCTCGCTAGAGCATTTTCCAATTGAGTGACTGCATACACTGGATGACAGTGCAACCCAGGCACATTATTCCATTCATATTGAGGATAGTACAGAGAGCGATCAATTGTCAGCGAACCTGTATGTTCTAGCTCTCGGTTGTGGAAAGTACTGGAATCGTAATATTGTGGGTGTTTAAACTGTGGCATAACTATAGAGTTGCCATATTGAGGGTACTGTAGATGTGTTTTTGGCGTCGTTGGAGGGTTTGTTGGAATTAACACTCGTCTGTATACAAACATGCTTCCCATAAACCCGATTGCCAGACAAATCCCAGCTACATTTTGAAATACAATATGATTGCTCTTGATCAACTGCTGCACCCCTTCTGGTATCACGTGGAAAAATACAATACCAAGATAAATTGAAACAATCGCAGTATTTACACTTTTTTTGTTTGTAGTTTGAATATAATTGACCACATTATTAATGCTGACAACAATTAGACATAATAAACACAAGACAAAATTGGTAACAACAACAAATAGCTGTGCTTGAAACAATAATACCATTCACTCGAAGTTTTTGTGTTCTGTTTATATACATGTCATGTGGTCTGGTAGTATTTAATAGAAGGAAAAAAAAGAGCCATGCATTTAGAGCTGGACGCATTTGTTGTTGTCTAACCATGAACATGCCTTGATTTGAAACGGATATGAGCAAAGCATATTGCTAATTGGAATACATGGTGTACATATTCCATTTCGGAAAAATTTCGAAGGCTCACAAATAAAACACGTAATCGAGTTTTCGGTGCTCATGTCGACCTGTTGAACTGTTGCAAACGGACATACATAATTTTTTGTGGGACGAATTTGGAGATTATTCAAGCCAATAAATTGTGACAACTCGAGATTGAAGTCGGTTCTTACCAATGTTTCCGCATGATGTAGATTAATACTTGTTGTGATTTGGTGTATCCTATAGGTTGAAACAAACGAGCCTTTGATTTTTTCGAGACATACAAAATTATTGTTTCCTTGGAACCCGTCACACAAGTTCCGGTGAATATATTGCAAATTGTTTGCTGAGATTGATTGGCCTGAATATAACTGTGCGCTAGATGCCTGGAAAATATATTCAGGCCGCGACACTTGTATCTCAAAAACACGCATCACAATGGAAATTGTTTTTTCAATAATTTTCCGAACAAACGTGTTGTCTACAATCCCATCGACCACAAAAACAGCACTAATAGCAGGATTCATCAACTTCTCACTGACACTACAGGCCCATAGAATCGGAATAATCGAATTGTATGCGATTCCGGTTCCATAGTCGATCGGAGCAAGCTCAGCATGCAGATTATACTGTTGCTTGTGCATCTTGTACGAAAAATAAACACTTACTTGGACCTGGTTCATGGATACGAGAAAAATGTAAGAATCACCAAGAATATCGTTGGTTGGCACAGACTTGATGGTCGGTGCTATCATGGAATTCGCAAAAATCACATCGTTGTAAAAGGTGGAGTTTCTCGAAACAAGTGAATAGATGAAATCACTCGTGTTGTCGAACAATTTTGCCACCAGCAGTACTGGGAAAGTATATGTAGAAAGGATGAACGATGAATCTTCTTGGTAAGATGAAAATGTCTTTCCGCTCGAAAAGCACGACGATATTCCGATACTAGTTGCGCGTAGATACTTGGTTGCTTCATCATCGACAGGACACGGCAAACTCCATAACTCTGAATCCGAAACAGCGCATGACAGAGGTATGTATCTCGAATACACTGATTCAACACGCCCGTCCTCATACTGTATTATTTGATCATTTCCAACACAACTGGCCGTAGGAGGACATGGGATACATCGGTTCTCTACCTCTGTGTCGATTGATAGAAATTGTTTGTACATGTCTTTGTATAGTTGTAGAATTTGTCGGTAATCAGACGATAATGGGTGTTGACTGAGTATCTCAAACTTGGATTGATTCTGAAAAATCAGGCGATTAATCCGAAAATTGTTGAAGAACCCCGGAGCACACACACATGTGTTTGCAATGCTAATAGAGGCTGGGGAATGCGGACAAGGAACACACGTTTGGGTTTTGTTGTCAAATTGACGCCCATTATCGCAAATGCACCGATCTTGATTGTCTTTTTCGTATCCCTGCGTCTGACACACACACTCTGTTTTGCTGCTGCTGCCTGACGTCAAAGTCGTCATAAACATTGGACACTTTACACGTTTGGACTCCACGCAATAGTAACCAATTGGACATTGTTGGCACTCGGGAATCATATTCATGAACCAGCCCAATCTACATGTGCAATTTAGTATGGTACTCGATCTTGAGAGAGAGGTAGATTTTGGTGGGCATTCTGAGTGATAAATAAAGTCTCGAGGATCAATACCTGTCAGATTTTCCGTTTTGAATCCTGAGCAATAAAACCCAGGACTGCAGTCCTCACATTCGCGTTTTTGTTGGTTATAAACTTGCCCAGCAGAACATGGGCAAAGTTGATATTCATTGCAGTGATTCAGTTTGAAATCAAGTTGCCCAGTGCAAATGTCGCCCATTGAACAAGGACCACATCGAGAAGGTGTGTTTGGAGAGTAGCCCGGCAAGCATTGACAACTTAGGTGCGTTGGTGACATTGTTGTCAATGTTGTGCTGTAAACAGGGCATGCTAGTTGCTGTGAGTTTTCACAGAAAAATCCCTTTTCACAAGGTGCACACTTTTCAATCTCAATCCAGAATTTTTCTCTAGTCCGCTGACTTGTGTCGAAAAACACACTATCATTCTTAAACGTGAATATATGTGGTAATATGTTGTATTGCATCTTGTATGTTTCGAACGATGAATTGTGTCGATAAAAGCCTGGATTGCACACACACTTTTGTATTGTGTACGTCTCGCCTTGGACAGTTCCAATATCCGAATAGTATAATGTGTTTTGCGGACATTGTCGAGTGCTGCGTTGCGCTGTATACACTGGAGAGCACAGTTCCTTTTCGCTGCAGTTTCTGCACACCGAATCGAACTCGAGCCTGCTTCCGTTTAGTGTTTTTTGTTGCATGGTGCCGTTTACTGCTGAGAATTCCGACACTGTCGAAAACGTATGGCCAACACCGCATACACAATCGAAAACGCTGCTGGAGTACGCACTCGCGGCATACGGAGTCTCACTGGGACACGCGGAAATACCGGAAACCGTGCCATCTCTACAGAAAGCTCCTCCTGCACATGGCAAACAATAAAAGTTGTATTTCTGTTTGTTATTGACATTCTGCACATCTGCCTTGACGCACTTGTCGTCGGATATTCCTTTGGCTGCAATATATGTGTTGATGTTGCATTCGGATCCGCATGGAATGCACACCGGAGCTGTTCCTTTTATGCACGGACAGTTGTGGTGCGCTGCTGATCTTTCCGAGATTGCACTGTTACATGAGAAGCAAGAAAAGTTGTACAAGAATAAGTGGAAAATGTCACCTTCTTGATACATCAAACCCACAACACTTTTTGCAAGAATGTTGTTGGCGTGCGTTGCATGTGCTGCATATGGAATAACACTATAGAAAAAAAGCGACAGCTGTAGTTTAGTATTTTGGAACAGAGTTGCGAGGAGCTCTACTGTAATCACTCCATTTTCGACATGGACTCTTGACACAATGAGCTCGTACGTAGTGCTCGACTGCGATTTTTCCCCTACGTGTAATAGCACAAGGTCGAAAACATGTTTTTCTTTTAAACTGCTTTGGCTTCCTGGTGCAGAATTCCACGAGGTCGTATTCCACTTGCGATTATTCATGACCGAAAACGATTCAAGATGAAAGTCTGAAAAATCAAATTCATCGGACTCAACTTGCTGGATGCCAGGGAAATGCCGACTGTCTCTTTCCAATTTCAGTTCTTGCAACACAAACGAATTACTAAAATACTGCACATGTTGTGTGTTTGTTGTTTCTGTCAATCTGCCCATATTTATGTCGCTTGGGATTTTTTCAAACGAGAAACAATACTGTATGGACGAACTGCAGAACTCAGGGTCGCTCTTGTGTAAGACAAAAAATATAACAGGTCCAGAAAGACATTGCAAGGCCAACGCATTGTTTGAATAAACTGGATTTTGCGGAGACTTGATCACTGTTTGAGACATGAAAAAAACGTTTCGGTAGATGCCTGTGAAATCAGGATCTAACTTTCGCAAGTTCATGGACACAGAGGCAGTGGTAGAAAAATACGTATAGTATATCATTTTCGCAGTGCTAATAAATAGCGTGTTGAAAGCGACATCATAGAATGCTGCAGAGTTTTCGAATGTGTTTTCAGTATCGCAACAACCATCGCAATTTGTAAGAGAAACAGACGACACTATGTCATCATGTAAGTTGAACACAAGCAACGTAAGTTCGTCAACGATTTCTTGTTGGCAAACTCCTGCAAATACAATCTTATTGTAGTCCATTTTATAACCCGCGATTGGCACATGGAGTCCGAAGATGATTCGCTGTTGATTGTCAAATTGAGACAATGTGTAAGTCAGTTTTTTCTGGTCACTGAATTTTTTGTGCCCGCTATCAAGATTTGTTGAAACAACTCGAATATTGATTTCGTTTTTCTCTTGACTAATGGACTCGTAAGATATCTGCAGAAGCGTAATGCTGCGAGAATTTGGTGTACCGCTCCACACGTATTGAGTTGCTGTGTCCATTGTTACGTATAATGTTTGCACAGAAGAACTTTGCTTAGGGAGTCTGTAATTGGCTATTTCTGTCAACTGCATGAATGCTTCGTCTTGTCCTAATTCACATGCTGTGCAGGTTTCCCCCATTTCAGAGACCAGGCCAGTAGGAACGTTGTTTATGGAACTATCGAATGGTTTCATACATGTAAAAAAAACGTGCCACGTGAGATGGTTCTCAGTTCTCAATAAATTCAGATATGGATGCTTGTATGAACGCGATGCCATGATTCCGAAACGAATAATGTCCATATTCAACACGTTGTCTGTCGGGTTTATGAGGAAAACGTTTTGTTGTGGAAAAAGAAACGTACTATTGACGCATGACACTTGCATATCGTCTACATTGCTCGTGTTGCGACGGGAAAAAACATGCGCATTCGGGCACAAGAACTCCAAGTGTGAAATAAACCCGACGACTTGCACAATATGCGTCTGAGCTCGCATTGTGAAAACAGAGTATACACTAGTACTCAGTGTATACGCCAGCGCACGATTCATCACTTCGAATTTGACATTGGGCGCATCGTACTGAACTACATTGGAATAAAGAAAAGGAATTTTTACCCCATACTTGAAAACCCGGCAAATGTCTTGTGAATTTTGTGAAAACCGGTATGTACCTGCCTCACAACCCATAGGCTTGAATAATTTCCTCTGAAAACATTGCTCATTCAGTGTGCACTGATTTGAAATCGACCGGTAACACTTGAAGCGGACTTTGCACACTAAACACGTGGTGAACTTCGATTCCTTTGCAAATCCATCAAAACAGTAGCACTGATCCACCTTTTCAGACCCGATTTCTGACAACGAATCCCCCCGGCATAGTATATTTCTTGCTATTCCTCCGGGACAGTATGAATTCTGTGGACAGATTATGCAAACATTGTCTAGAAAAAAATATCCCGGTTTACATTGACAAGTTTGACTCTGATTGTTAAATCGGTACCCCGCATTTTCATCACATCTACAGTTCCCATCAGAGTTTTTTGTTGTACTGGGAACAAGACATTGTCGCTGGCATGGTATTTCATTGACGGATGGAAGCCACTTTGTGAAAATCGCAGATATATACGGTTGCACATCACACTTGATGTAGGCGCGTGTCTTGGTGTCGAATTTCACATTGTCTGTTGGGACACATTCCATCTTATTTTTTGCAATGTTTGTCCTAACACTCGTGTAAGCCGGACAAGGTAGTCTATGTTTACCGAGTCTGTATTTCTCCGCAAGTTCATTTTCTTTTTCTTCCGAGTTCACAATTCCACTTGAGTCAAATACCACAAGGTCCAGACCACCTGGGCAGTAGTGGGAGTACCCGTCTTGTCCGCATTTCAAACAAATGTCGGAATTCGGTGAATCTTCGGCCTGATAATATCCTGACTGACAAAAACAGGCATTGCGGTCCTTTGTTCCAGTAATCGAAGTCATGTATGGTGGACATGTTTCACACTGTATCAGCATGTTGGAATGATCTGTGTTGTATGTTCCGTAAAACCCAGATCTACAATGACACTCTATTGTGCCTCCGTTCAAAATTTTCACAAGCACTCCATTCTTTGATAGGCAACTCAGTTCGACAGGCACACACTGTATATGTGGATAAACGTTCCGGGTGTCAACAAGCTGCATATTCCGTGTCATGCATAACAGCCTCGAGTCCACTGTGCTTTTAACGCACATTGGGTTTGCCCAGTTGATACTCAAAACTTGCTTCAAATCAGGTACGGACATTTGCAACATGTCAGCAGTCTGGCTAAGTGTTTTGACGTAAAATATGCCATCGCGATTTTTGCACTTATAATTGCATTGTGCGATTTCAGTCACGTTGTCATTTGGAATATTAATTGTGTCAAGCACCATGAGGTTTGGATAATCAGGACAATTCACACACATTGTATTCAGGTTATTGGAACATGAGCTTGCCATGTAAACCCCCGCTTGGGTGTTACCACACATTCGGTTGAAATATTGCATTTTGAGAGGAGAGTCGTGCGTGACGCATTCAAGACATTGTGTGCCGTTGTAGTAGGATTCCGTGTTACAAGTGACTGTACTGGGAGCGAATCTTTTACAGTACTCTATTCCTTCAATGGTCCATTGAAAGTCTGTCAGATATTGTACTGGAGCTCCTGTGATATAGTCACATTGGATAAGATTGATCGCGTTTTTGTTCTGAAGACACATGTTTTTGGCAATGTAATGGTCAGGCTGATGGCAATCAGATCCAGCAATGTATTTTGTGTTTATCTGACAACAAGGTGCACACAATGTAGATGTTTTTGAGAAATGCGAATCGGGACATTCTTGGCAAACAAGACTTTTAGGTACGTTGTTATACTTTCCGGCTTCACAGTGTGTGCACTGAGCATTTCCTGAAAGCATCTTACTTGTTCCTGGTTGGCATTCTTGGCATGTCGACTCCACCAGTGAGAATCCAGCGCTGCACACCTTTCGACAACCCAGCTCACCAAGTAAAATATTTCCAGTTTCCCATGATATCACGAAGGAGTCGACACAAGACTCAGCAATATCACAATTCATGAATGGTGTCTCTTGCATACATTTCTGGTATCCTATAATCGGAGAATTGCGGTGTTGGTCGAATCGGAAAAATACATTGTCTGCTAGCATCGGATAATTTCCCGCATTGATCTCTAGAGCGTCCATATCGTTGTGACAATTAGTATCTTCATGTCGCGCTTCCGCAACCGAAAGGGACAGAGAGACATCAGTGGTACCACGAGTGCATTCTGTTATGTTCACACACACACTCTCTGCGCTGATCTCGCTGTTGAATTTTCCAAACGGGCAATTCACACATACTGTGTTTTTTGTATCGTCTTGTTGTTTTTCCGAGTATTGGCCAATCGAACATTCTGTTTTTTGTGATAAGAAATCGTATATTCCAATCATGGGTCCAGACGACGTAGTGCATTTGTCTCGATCGATGTAGAATTTTGTGGTATTGTATGGAATCCCAGTACTGGCTGCTTTGAAATTCTGCACATTTATGAAATTTATGTCTTTTATGCTCCATGGACAGGGAAGACATATTTTATGGTTGTATCTTGATGTGATGAACGAGTCGACACAGTCTGTACACTTTATGTCTCCAATGCTTGATTTCGTTTTTCCAGTGCAGGAATAACACGGTCCGCTTCCAGTTTCCGCCTGGAACTTCCCAGCTTCGCAGAGTTCACACACAAAAACATTATTGCTGGACTTTATTTGCTCGGACCCACTGGGACATGTGCATGGGTCAAGACTGTTCTCGGTGCACATATTTACTGAAAAGACACTCGATACACCCGAGAAAATCCCAATGAGGACAACGAGATGCTTCATTATGCACTGAAAATAAGACTGTTTATATACAACACATCTTTGATAATACCAGTGTATCCTTTTCTTCAACTCTTGCTTCTGACACTCTGTTTAGTTTTGGTGTAAACAGAATTATAAAAGTACAAATAAGTATTTACGATTTTTATTCAAAGCACATTTATATAGCGTCAACTGTGGTGATTTTTCTGGAAAATGAATCGGATCTCGCTATACGTGTTGTCAATGTCCTCGATGATTTTCGCGTGGAGAAGGTACTTGGAATGCAGTTTTTCAATGTATTTCTTGTTTTTGGTGGCCTTCTTCTTGGACTTGTGTTCATAGTCGTCTAGGTTTTGTTTTATATTTATCAACAGCTGCGAAACAACCTCGGCTTTATCATACACGTCCATGTCACGAAACTAAGTAGTTGTTAGAAGTGCATCTTATATTCTCCGCAAGTTTCTTTCAAAAAAATATATAGTTCTTATTTAATATATTTTCCCGGTGAGTATACAGCTTTTACAATTCATGATATACTATTAGTGCCATTGATTTTTTTGCAACATCTCTATATATTCAAATTGAATCAACTCTTGCCTTACTCATTGTTGAATCTGTGCAATCGATACAATACATTGATTTATTTTGAAAAAATAGGGATCAAAAATTCATTACTACTCGTTTATTTTGTGCAACATCTTGTGTTTGATTAAATTGTATATTGAACGCAATACTATGCTTTAAAGTGCAAAAGCTGGAAATATTTTTTTAAAGGGAATTTGTTGAAGAAATTTATATATATACCGAGTATTTCAGGAGGTGAGCTCAATGTATCTAAGAAAGAGAATTCTGTACTTGGGAGTGATTTTGTCACTTTTCATAGCCAAACACACGGTTTCAGCACAAAGTATATGTGGAAATGGTATTTTGGAACTTGGTGAACAATGCGAAGGAAGTAACACAACCAAATGTAATGCGTGTAATATTTCAGCACCGTACATGTGCACAAACGCTAGACGAACAGAAAGCAATTCAATTGGACAACAGATCGAGTGGCAAAACAATACGGCTGTGGTGGGTGGACGTCAACTTGTCTTAGTACTTGATAGCTCTTCGAATCCTATTGCAGAACAGTGTCTTGAGATAAACTTGGGGATCGTAGGGGAATTATACAGTCCGCTTATTGAGACCGCAGTAGCAAAGGATCATTTCTACGCTATAAGTACTTGCAAGTTTTTCCCAGCTGATACGTATTTCGAGTTCAGAGACTCTTGTATACAAACACCAATAGATGAATGCGTTGCTGGATTGTCACAATGCGACAAGAATGCGTATTGTATTGAACCCGCGAACGGAATAGGATACTCGTGCGAATGCGACCCTGATTTTTTTGTGGGCAAACACAATGGGTCCTTGTGTTACGAAAGCGGTGTAGAGATTATCATGAACATCACAGCAACTACGTCTGGAAATGCACAATCTGATCGGGAGATGATGGTTGTGTTGCGAAGGAATATCATGCAAATGTTAATCAGTGATTTGTACATCTACACTGGCGTGGGGTATCCTGATGTTGACATCGCTCTTCTAGAGGAAGGAGTGAAAGAGTATGCGATCGATGAAGACACAAATACCATAGCGACCGGCGTTTTCACCGGTCGGAAAATTTGGCGAATTGTGATTCGAGTTGCCACCAAGTATGTGAATCTGCAATTAATTTCAAAATCTTTGATTTTCGATAATTACACAGAATTCACCACGACTCTGGCCTCCTTGGACAATTACAACTTGCCCGGTAACAGCCCAATGTACATAGTACATAACGCACACCAATGTAGTAATGACAATGCAAGAACTTGTACAAGCGACTCAGACTGTATCAATAGAGGAGTTTGTAAGGAAAGGCCCGATTTTTCTGTCAAAGTAATGACCTCGGGTGGTTCTACCGAGCCATTGGCAGTGTCGACATCCTCTTCGAGCATCCTGTCTGTGACCTACGATTCATTAGAAGAAATGCTGAATGTCCGCGTCCGTTATAGTACAGGTGACGACAAGGTAATTGATATCCTGTACATTCCCAATGTGGCTCCCCCTGTTACGGCGTTGGAAGCTGCTTCATTCAATTCCGACGAGTTTCCATGCTTGCCGTTGGGAACAGGCAGTATTGTGCAAGATCAAGAAAACACAGTGTGTTGTTTGAATCTCTTCGAAAATAGATACACAACTGTGTTGGATTTTGGAACATTTGTTACAGGGTCTGTATTCACTTCAGAGATCGCTTTACAACAATCATGTTTGATGCCAAACACACCACCGCTTAACAACTCAATCGATATCCTGAAAAGTCCTGTAGACTTTACAACGGGATCGTTCAAAAACATGCCTCGCTCAAAGTCAGTTATTGATCCCACAAAAACCAATGGATATCAAGACGTGAATCTTTTCCTTGCTGTCGAAGATATACAGACAAAAGGAGCAATTGTGACGCAGATTCCTATGGGAAAGAGTCTGAGATTTTTCATTGGCATGCTGCATATCAGAGGCATGAAGAGTAACCGGATCAGTGTGGCGCATTCGCAATCTGTCCTCACTGTAGACATTACTGAATCGTATTTCTTTTCCACTTCAAGTCCAACGACTGCAGCAGGTTCATTCATACAAGATGTCTCCGTGGTCTTGCGCGAAATTAAAGATTGTTGTTCGGAAAATACGACCAAATTTGCCACGATTACCGTGATTGTCCCCAGCACGGTGTATGCCAACGACCCAACTACTGTGATTTCGCTTTCTTCCATCGTGGTCAGCACAGGAATCTTACGCACACAACAAACTGGAAAAATGTACCCGTGCATGAGCTTCTACTCAGGTGACAATAAAGTACATATTGATTCCACAATCGAAAAAAATTCGTGGTGCGGGTTACGAGACCCCATGTGTGTCGCACTGTCTTACGGCACAACTGCAATTGGTCCAGGTGGCACCGTTACTTTCACAATCCCTCTCTCTGATACGATTTGGGACAAGAATCAAATCATTGAAGACAATCTGCTGACAGTCGAATCTGTCTTTATCGACTTTATGATTCTTGTAAAAAATAACGCTGATAATTCGACTCTGATGACGACACTACAAACACAGACAAAGTTGACCTCAACCAGTATCATCTCCATGTGCACTGAAACCCAGGTAGTAGGAGGTATTGGAGACATTATGAACATTGACATCTTCCTGGGCCTAGCAGGCGATGAAAACGAATTTGAGACAGGACTGCTCAAATCTATCAACTTTTCCACAAGTTCACCAGCACTTGTACGAGAAGTTTCGACAAAAGAATCCAACGTGATGACTTTGTTGTTTAAGGGATCTACTACTGCGTTCGAAAAGGATTTCGCAAAAGATTATACGCTGGCGGTGGAAGACATGGCCACATTAC
>Ga0105053_10004136_pt1 | contig 21602 bp, 18 predicted proteins | sample BON01_FD_78093 | JGI IMG/M metagenome (GOLD analysis project Ga0105053, IMG submission 78093) | Freshwater microbial communities from Lake Bonney liftoff mats and glacier meltwater in Antarctica - BON-01 | ecosystem: Environmental > Aquatic > Freshwater > Ice > Glacier meltwater | place: Lake...
AACTCGCGGCGCTCGAAAATCACCTGGTCCTTGTGGCTGTGAAACACAGTGCCCGCATGGGCCAGATCACCCAACACCTGCGCCTCGCGCGCGCTTGCGAATGGCTCGTATTCGTGGTTGGAAAATACCGCCTGCACCTCTAGCTGCTGCGCCAGTTTCGGCACCAAGCTCGCTGCGCGCCCGTGCAGCACGATCAGGCCCACATCGGCCACGCCGTTGGCCTCGCCAAGTGCGCGCAGGTCGGCGTCCAGCGCGCGCAGCGACTGCCAGATGAACTCGATTCGGCGGTCGGCTTGCAGGCCGCGCGCCAGCAGCGGGTCGAGGATGTCGGTGTCGAACACATACACACACCACAGCTGGCGGCAGGCGCGCACGGCGTGCGAGAGCGCCGCGTTGTCTTGCGCGCGCAGATCGCGGCGAAACCACATAAGGCCTTTGTCGTAGGTGTTCATGGGGGTAAAAATCGGAAATGCGCCAGGGGAGCAGGGCGAGGGCACGGCATAAAATGCGTGCATGCCGACCGATTTTGCACCTATCAATTTGACCAGCCATTTCCTGATTGCCATGCCCGGCCTGCGCGACGCGTTGTTCGGTCGCAGCGTGGTCTTCATGTGTGAGCACAGCGAGCGCGGCGCGCTTGGGCTGGTGATCAACAAACCCAGCGACATCCTGCTCTCGCGTCTGTTTGAGAAGGTCGATCTGCCAATGGGCCGCGACGACCTGGCGCAAACCCCTGTGTTTCATGGCGGGCCGGTGCAAACAGAGCGCGGATTTGTGCTGCACGAGGCGATCGACGTGGCCGAGGGCGAGTCGGTCTACGCCTCCACGCTGTCGATCCCGGGCGGGCTGGAGATGACCACCTCCAAAGACGTGCTGGAGGCCATGGCCTCGGGCGCTGGGCCGCGCAAGGTGTTTGTGTCGCTGGGCTACGCCTCGTGGGGCGAGGGCCAGCTTGAATCGGAAATCACCGAAAACAGCTGGCTCACGGTGGAGGCTGATCCGAAGGTGATTTTTGACACCCCGGTGGAAGAACGCTACGACCGCGCCATGGCCTTGCTCGGTCTGCAGTCTTGGATGTTGTCGCCTGACGTCGGTCACGCCTGAACGGTCTTTCATGGATTCAGCGGTCACCCCAGCGCCCCAGCCACCGTCCGCGGTCCCGGTCTCTTGCCAGATTTTTTTGGCCTTCGATTACGGCTTAAAACGCACCGGTGTCGCCAGTGGCAACCGCATCACGCGAACCGCCACGCCGCAGTCCACCATCGCTGGCACTGGCGAAGCCCGGTTTTTGCAGATCGCTGGTCGCTTGAAAACCTGGCAGCCCGATGCGCTGGTGGTGGGCGTGCCGTTTCATCCCGACGGCGCAGCACATGAGAACACCGTGCGCGCGCGCAGGTTCGCGCGCCAGTTGCGCGGCCGCCACACCGTGCCGGTGTTTGAAGTGGACGAGCGCTACAGCACCACCGAAGCGCACTCGCTGGGTGCGAAAGACGCTGACGCAGCCTCGGCCTGCATCATCCTGGAACAGTTTTTGAGGAGCTTGCCTTGAACCTTGCCGCTATGGCCACACCCGATGTCGCGCCCGACGCCACGCCCCCTGTGGCGCTGGACGCTGAGGCGCTTTACAGCCAGCTGCTGGCTCTTTTGCGCGAGCTGCTGGCGCAGAGCGCACACCCGCTGCATCTCGCGGGCGTGGCTTCCGGCGGTGCCTGGCTGGTTGAACGGCTGCAGCGCGATCTGGGCTTGGCGGGCGAGGCGGGCGTGATTTCCTCCAGCCTGCACCGCGACGATTTCGCGCGCCGTGGCTTGGCAGTCGGTGCGCACACCCACCTGCCGTTTGAGGTCAATGGCGCGCATGTGTTGCTGGTTGACGATGTGCTCTACACCGGGCGCACGCTGCGCGCGGTGATCAACGAGCTGTTCGATTACGGGCGCCCGGCGATCGTGAAGCTGGCGGTGTTGGTGGACCGGGGTGGGCGCGAGTTGCCGATCGAGGCCACCGTCTGCGCCGCCCGTATCGATTTGCCCGACCACCAGTCGCTCGAACTCGCGCGCGATGAGCGCGGCTCGTTGAGCTTTGTGCTCGAACCTCGCAGAGACTGATCCGTGGCTGGCAATCCCCAACTCAACCGCCACGGCGAGCTGATCCACCTGCTTTCCACCGAGGGCCTGTCGCGCGCCATCCTGACGCAGATTCTGGACACCGCCGAGCGCTTCGTGGGCGTGAGCGACCGCGAGGTAAAAAAGGTGCCGCTGCTGCGCGGCAAAAGCGTGTTCAACCTGTTTTTCGAGAACAGCACCCGCACCCGCACCACATTCGAGATCGCTGCCACGCGTTTGAGCGCCGACGTGATCAACCTCGACATCGCACGCAGCTCGACAGCCAAGGGCGAGTCGCTGGTGGACACCATCGCCAACTTGTCTGCGATGGCGGCCGACATCTTTGTTGTGCGCCACAGCGAGAGTGGTGCGCCCTACCTGATCGCGCAGCATGTGGCGCCGCATGTGCATGTCATCAACGCCGGCGACGGGCGCCACGCGCACCCCACCCAGGGGCTGCTCGACATGTACACCATCCGCCATTACAAAAAAGACTTCACCAACCTTTCGGTGGCCATCGTCGGCGACGTGTTGCACTCGCGCGTGGCGCGCTCCGACATCCACGCACTCACCACCCTGGGCTGCCCCGATGTGCGTGTGGTCGGCCCGCGCACCCTGGTGTCCACCGACATGGGTCACATGGGTGTGCGCGTGTGTCACACGCTGGAAGAGGGCATCAAAGATTGCGACGTGGTGATCACGCTGCGGCTGCAAAACGAGCGCATGAGCGGAGCTCTGCTACCGTCCAGCCAGGAGTACTTCAAGAGTTTTGGCCTGACACCCGAGCGCTTGCGCTGGGCCAAGCCCGATGCGATCGCAATGCACCCAGGCCCCATCAACCGGGGGGTAGAAATCGACTCGGCGGTGGTCGACGGACCGCAGAGCGTGATCCTGCCGCAGGTCACATTTGGCATTGCAGTGCGCATGGCGGTGATGGGAATTGTGGCGGGAAACGAAGCATGAATATGGCCCCCACGCTGCCCCGCTGCGCGGGTCGCTGCCCCCCGAGGGGGTTGGGCCTGCCTTGGGGCGGCCCGGCGGCTGGCCGGATGGCCCCCACGCTGCCCCGCTGCGCGGGTCGCTGCCCCCCGAGGGGGTTGGGCCTGCCTTGGGGCGGCCCGGCGGCTGGCCCGATGGCCCCCACGCTGCCCCGCTTCGCGGGTCGCTGCCGCCCGAGGGGGTTGGGCCTGCCTTGGGGCGGCCCGGCGGCTGGCCCGATGGCCCCCACGCTGCCCCGCTGCGCGGGTCGCTGCCCCCCGAGGGGGTTGGGCCTGCCTTGGGGCGGCCCGGCGGCGAAACCAGCCGTCTCAAGGTGAAGCCATGAAAATATTGATTCAAAACGGCCGTGTGATGGACCCGGCCACCGGGCGCGACGAGACAGCTGATGTGGCGATTGCGGCAGGCCGCATCATCGCCATCGGTCAGGTGTCTGCCGACTTCTGCCCGAACCGAACGCTCGACGCATCCGGCTGCGTGGTGGCACCGGGTCTGGTAGATCTCGCGGTGCGCTTGCGCGAGCCTGGCCAGGAACATGCCGCCATGCTGGAGAGCGAGATGGCGGCGGCGGTGGCTGGTGGCGTGACCTCGCTGGTCTGCCCGCCCGATACCGAACCGGTGCTTGACGAGCCGGGATTGGTGGACATGCTCAAGTTCCGCGCAGAAAAGCTGCACCAGGCGCGGGTCTTCCCCATTGGCGCGCTGACGCGTGGGCTGAAAGGCGAGGTGCTGACCGAAATGGCCGAGCTCACCGAATCGGGTTGCATTGGTTTCGGTCAGGCTGAGGTTCCAATCGTCAACACCCTGGTGTTGCAGCGCGCGCTGCAGTACGCGGCCACCTTTGGCTACACGGTCTGGCTGCGCCCGCAAGACTTTTATTTGGGCAAGGGTGTGGCCGCCAGCGGCCCACTGGCCACGCGCATGGGCCTGTCGGGGATTCCGGTGCTGGCTGAGACGATCGCGTTGCACACGCTGTTTGAGCTGATGCGCGCGGCCCAGGGCAAGGGCAAGGCCAACGCGGGGCAGGGCGCGCAGGTGCACCTGTGCCGCCTCAGCAGCGCCGCCGGGCTCGACCTGGTGCGCCAGGCCAAGGCCGAGGGGCTGCCGGTGAGCTGCGATGTGAGTGTGCACAACCTGCACCTGACCGATGTCGACATCGGCTACTACGACAGCCGCTTTCGCTTGCAGCCGCCATTGCGCCAGCAGCGCGACCGCGAAGCGTTGCGCGCCGGTCTGGCCGATGGCAGCATCGATGCGCTGGTGTCCGACCACAACCCAGTTTCAGCCGATGCCAAGATCCTGCCGTTTGCCGAGGCCGAGCCGGGTGCCACCGCGGTTGAGCTGTTGCTCGGTCTGGCCTGCAAATGGGCGCAGCAAGATGGTCTGCCGCTGATGCGGGCGCTGGCTGTTGTCACCAGCGGTCCGTTGTCGGTGCTGGGCCAGAGCCTGGGCACCTTGCAGCACAGCATCGGCCAGCTGGCGGTGGGCGGGCAGGCCGATCTGTGCCTGCTCGACCCCAACAGCAGCTGGCGGCTGGAGCCCGCCGCTTTGCACAGCCAGGGCCGCCACACGCCGTTTGCGGGGCACGAGCTGCCGGTGCGGGTGCGCGCCACGCTGGTCGGCGGCCAGATCGCCTACGAGCAGGCTGCGGCCGCGTGAGTCGCCAGCGCCGCAGCCCGCCAGTGGCGCTGTGGCGCTTGCTGCGCGCCACCGTCCATGTGCTGCGTGGACTGTGGACCATCCGCAGCGAATTCGGCCGCCTCACGCCCGACCAGTGCGCGCTGCTGGTGCGCGAGTGGTCGCGCCAGATGCTGGGCATCATGGGTGTGACACTGGTGGTGCGCGGCACACCGCCGGCGCGCGGCCCGTTGCTGTTGGCGGCAAACCACATTTCCTGGCTCGATATTTTGGTGATGGACGCGGCACACCCAGCGCGCTTCGTCTCCAAGGCCGATGTCAAACACTGGCCGGTGCTCGGGACGCTGATCACCGGCGCCGGCACGCTCTACATCGAGCGCGCCTCGCGCCGCGACGCGCTGCGGGTGGTGCACCAGATGGCGGCCGCTCTGACCGCTGGCGACACGCTGGCTGTGTTCCCCGAGGGCACAACAGGCGATGGGCGCAGTTTGCTGCCGTTCCACGCCAACCTGATCCAGGCTGCGATCTCCGCCCACGCGCCGGTGCTGCCGGTGGCTCTTCAATACCTCGACGGGGCGGGTGGTGGGGTCAGCGACGCGCCGCTGTTTCTGGGTGAGACCACCTTGCTGCAGTCGGTTTGGCGCAGCCTGCGCGCCAACGGGTTGCAGGCCTGCGTGCAGTTTGGTGAACCGCAGATGGCCAACAACCGAGACCGCCGCACCTGGGCTGCCGATTTGCAGCAGGCGGTGGGTGCGATGCTGGGGGCAGGCAGCGCGTCAGACCGCTGAATCTGGGCTGCGGCGGGGTCCAGGTGGGTGAGCTGAGCGCGCAGCGTCTCCATCTTGTCGAGCCGCTGCAAGACCAGCGCCGCGCTGGCTGGCTTCATGCCCAGATCGCGTTGCAGGCGCCAAGCCGTGGTGACGCGGCGTACCGGCACCCTGCTGAAGCGCCAAGTGGCTGTGGCCTTTCCCTGAGCCCACTGCGCCACGCCTTCTTTCAGCAGCGTCATCACAAGCCCGGTCTGCGCCGCGCAGTGTTGGCAGAGACCATCCAGGGTCAGCATCGGTTTGGTCTGATCGCTGACTGCCACGGGTTTCGGTGTGGTCATGCGGCACCTCCCAGCTCACGCCGTGGCTTGAACAAAGCGAAGGCTTGTGCCAGGTTTCGGTAGCTGGTTTTCTCGGCCTCGCTCTCAGCCAGTGGCAACACAATTTTGAGCACAAAATAAAAGTCGCCTGGCGTTTTGCCCGGAATGCCGCGCCCTTTGAGCCGCAGCTTGCGGCCCTCGGCCGAGCCAGCGGGCACCGTGAGTTCAACATGGCCGCTGGGTGTCGGCGCTTCAATCACCGCGCCGAGCGCCGCCTCCCAAGGGGTGACCGGAAGATTCAGGTACACGTCGTGTTTGTCCACGCTGTAGTGCTGGTGGGGCAGGAATTCCACCTCCAGGTAAAGGTCGCCGCGCTGGCCATCGCCCCTGCTGGGGCCCCCTTGCCCGGCCAGCCGAATACGCTGACCAGCGCGCACGCCGCGCGCAATGGTGAATTCGATCGGGTGCTCGCGCAACACCACGCGCCCGTCTGCATCCACCTGGGGCATTTGCAGGGTGACCTGGCGCCCGGCGCCGTGGTAGGCCTCTTCCAGGCTGATCTGAATCTTGGCGTGGCTGTCTTGCCCGCGGGTGTGGTAGCCCTGGCCGCCCGCCGCAGCGGCTTGTTGGCGGGAAAACCCCCGCCTAAAAAGAGACTCAAAAAAGTCGCTCTGCTCGCCCGCGTCCTGGGCGCCAAAGCCTTGGCTGCTGGATCCAAAGTTCGTGTCCCAGTCGGGCGGTGGCTGGAAATGCTGACCCTTTTTCCAGTTGGCACCTAGACGGTCGTAGGCGGCCCGCTTCTCTGGGTCTTTCAGCACCTCGTTGGCTTCGCCCAGTTCCTTGAACCGCGCTTCCGCGTCGCTGGCCATGCTGACGTCGGGGTGGTGCTTGCCCGCGAGTTGCCGATAAGCGCGTTTAATCTGGTCCTGGGTGGCACTGCGCGCCACGCCCATCACCTGGTAATAGTCTTTGTATTCCATGCACATCCTCCTGCGGATGTCCCACTTTACCCCTGGGTGTTGGGGGCGCTCGCTGTCGGCGCGACCGGATGTAGGGTGTTGATGAGCCGCTGGCGGCAGCGCTGGCGGCAGCACTGGCGCTGCGCGGCGCGGCTCAGCCGGGGGCGCGCTTAGCCCTTAGCGGCTGCGACCGCAGCTGCGGCTTTTGCCCGCGCCATCATCAGACCGGTGCTGACCTTGCGGTCGGTGTTCACCTGCTGCACCGCTGGCCGCTCACCCACCATCTTGAGGTAGTCGCGCAAAGGCAAATCAGCCAGGCAGTCGCGGCCATAAATGATTTTGCTGGCGCTGCTCACCAGCGGCAGGTGCACCGCAGCGGCGCAGTCGGCCATTGTGAACTGCTCGCCAGCGATGAAGGGCGAGAACTTCACCAGCTGTGCAAAAGCTTTTGCGTTTTTCTCCAGCTGCCGGCCGATTTTTTCTTTGGCGGCATCGCTCACCTTGCCGCCGAAAAACGCTTGCGGGTACAGGTCGCGCGCCACCAGTTCCAGGTGCAGCTCGATGTAGCGCAACAATTCGCGCACCTTGGCCTTTTGAAAAGTGTCGGCTGGCATCAGTGGCTTGGCGGGGAACTGGTCTTCGATGTATTCCAGCAACACGATGGACTCGCTCAGCGACCCATGCTCTGTCTTGAGATAGGGCACCTTGCCCAGCGGGCTGGCGCTGGGGTCGGTCTCGCCGACCCAGCTCTGCTCCTCCTGGAAGGAAACGCCTTTTTCCAGCAGCGCGAGCTTGACCTTGTTGTAGTAGTTGCTGGCTGAAAAGCCGCAGAGGGTAAGCATGGGTGTCTCCTGGGGGTTGGTAAGGGAACCCTTGATGTTAGGCGGCTCCCACCGCTGCTGCGGGTCGCCCACTTGACGCCGGGTCGCAAATTGTGCCGCCAGCAGACCGATTCCATTTTGTTCACCCGCTTTCAACGCCGACTCACCGCTTGGCTGGCTGTGCTGGTCCTTGCCTCGGCAACGCTTGCGCCAACGCTGGTTCAGGCGGCGGTGTCCGCAACGTATCGCGGCCTGTGGGTTCAGGTGCGCAGCGCCAGTGGCATGGTCTGGATTCAGGCCGACGGTGCCGGGGCTGACGGTTCTTCGTCTGCCCCCGGGTGCTTGCCTGCGTCCGACATGGGCATGCAATGCCCCTGGTGTCAGCGGCACAGCCCGGCGGCCAGCCCGCGACCGGCACCCGCCCCGCTGCTGGTCTTCGCAGCCGATGCGGTGCCGGTTGGCCACGCCATGGCTGCGCCACCGCCGCCCAGCGTGTGGTCCACCGCATCGGCCCGCGCGCCCCCGCAACCCGCCTGAAGTGAAGCATTGGCGCACCCCAGAGAGCCTTGTCTGGGCTGGCGCATTGCCGCCAGCGCTGCGCCACATTTTTCGCCGTTGAGATCGCCCACCAGGGCTTTGCTTGCCTCGACAATGTCCAGGCGCTGCCTCAGTTCTGGGCCTGAGCGGCCCGAATTGCCACCTCCCCCCTCTTTGCTGTTTTTTATCGGAACTCCCATGACCAAACTAACTGTTGCTTTCCTCCTTGGTCTGTCTGCCACCGCTTGGGCCCAGTCGACCACCGTCAAGGTGGAAGACGCCTGGGTGCGTGGCACCGTGGCCACCCAGAAGGCCACCGGCGCCTTCATGCGCATAACACCCAGCGCCAACGCGCGCCTCATCTCGGTCAGCTCACCGGTGGCCGAGGTGGTGGAAATTCACGAGATGGCGATGGACAACGACGTGATGCGGATGCGCCAGGTTCCAGGCGTGGATCTGAGTGCTGGCAAGGCCACCGAGCTAAAGCCCGGTGGTTTCCACGTGATGCTAATGGGGCTCAAGGCGCCGGTGGCGGGCGGTGAAACGGTGCCGCTCACGCTCACTTTCGAAGACGCTGCCAAGCGGCGCTTCACGCAGGAGGTTCAGGTGCCGGTGCGCGCGCTTGGCGCGGGTGCCCCGATGCAGCACGATATGAAGCCGGGCATGGGGCACAAACACTGAGCCTGGCGGCAGCGCGCCAGGAATTCGCAAACCCGTAACCGGTGACCTCAGTGGGTGGGTAAAACGGCAGGGTGGCGCGCCACACCCGGCACCGGCGGGCTGCTGGCACTGCCGCCGCGCGCGAAGGTCACCACGTGGTCAACCTCGGCGCGGATGCCAATCCATTCGCCCACGCAGTGGTTGTGGTGCGAGGGCACATGCGTCATCAGCGTCTCGCCGCTGGCCAGACGCAGTGTGTAGAGAAACTCGGAACCGCGAAATGCTTTGCGAATGATCTGCGCCTTCACCGGCGCGTGGTCGTCGTGAACGATGTCGTCGGCGCGCAGCAACACGTCGCACAAACCGGCCTCGTACGCACCGGGCAGCGCGCATTCGTCCACGTCCTGCAACGCGCCCAGTGCCGTCTGTACCGAAACCTCACCATTGCGCTCCTGGCGGATCTGCGCCGGCGCAAACACGCCGTGGCCGATGAACTCGGCCACAAACCGCGTGGCCGGGCGGTGGTACAGCGCGTAGGCCTCGTCCCACTGGTGCAGGTGGCCCTCGTGCATCACGCCGATCTGGTCGCCAATGGCAAACGCTTCCAACTGGTCGTGGGTGACGAAGAGAGCGGTGGCGCCAGCGGCCTTGAGAATGACGCGCACCTCATGTGCCAGGCGTTCGCGCAGATCCACGTCGAGGTTGGAAAACGGCTCGTCTAGCAGCAGCAAATGTGGCTTGGGGGCCAATGCACGCGCCAGCGCGACCCGCTGCTGCTGACCGCCGGACAGCTCGTGCGGGTAGCGCGTTTGCAGCCCGTCCAGCCCCACCAGTTTCAGCACCTCGTTCACGCGCTGTTGGCGCTCGCTGCGCGGCAGCTTGGCGATGCCAAACGCCACGTTGTGGCCTACGCTGAGGTGCGGAAACAGCGCGTAGTCCTGAAACACCATGCCGATACGCCGTTGCTCGGCGGGCATGTGGTGGCGCGCATCGCTGACACACTCGCCATCCAGCGCGATGCTGCCAGCGCTGGCCCGCTCCAGCCCGGCCACCGCGCGCAGCAGCGTGGTCTTGCCACAGCCCGAAGGACCGATCAGCACGCCGATATCACCCGCGCGCAAACCGAGCGACACACCATCGACCGCAGCACCGATCTGGCCGGGGTAGCGCACGCTGAGCTGAGCAATGTTGAGAAACATGGTTTTATTCTAGATGACTACAATTCTCATTTGTATTGTTACTGGCTCTGCCGCTGGGTGTAGCTGCTTCTTTTCCCCCCCCGGATTGCTCCCCCATGCTGCGCTGGCTGGCCCCCGTTCTGTTGTTGTTGTGCGCGCTGCTGTTGACGCTGCCAGTGCTTAGCATCTTGGCCTCGTGGCTGGAGTGGGACGCGGCTTCGCGCGATGTGCTGGGTCAGATGGCTCAGACCGTGTTGCCCGAGTACGTGTTCACCTCACTTGCGCTGTGTGTGAGCGTGGCGATTGGCGTGGGCTTGGTGGGCATGGGCACGGCCAGCGCTGTGACGCTGTTTGACTTCCCCGGGCGGCGCTTGTTCGAGTGGGCCTTGCTGCTGCCGCTGGCCATGCCGGCTTACGTGGTGGCCTACGCCTACACCGACTTTTTGCAGTTCAGCGGCCCGCTGCAGGTGGGCCTGCGGGAGACCTTTGGCTGGCAAGGGCGGGTGTTTCCCGAGATCCGCAACCTGCCGGGCGCGATCTGGGTCTTCACCTTCACGCTCTATCCCTATGTGTATCTGCTCGCGCGAACCGCGCTCACCGAGCGCGCCGCGCAGCTGATGGAGGCCGCGCGTCTGCTGGGTGCGCCGCTGGGTCGGCGCATCCGAGAGGTGGCGCTGCCGCTGGCGCGTCCCGCCGTGGCCGCCGGTGTTGCGCTGGCGCTGATGGAAACCCTGGCCGACTTCGGCGTGGTGAGCTATTTCGGCATTCAAAGCTTCACCGCCGGCATCTACAAAGCCTGGCTGGCGATGGACAACCGGCTGGCCGCCGCCCAGCTGGCCAGCATGCTGCTGGCCACAGTGGCCCTGCTGCTGTGGCTGGAGCACCGCTCGCAGCGCCGGCTGCGCTTTGCTACCCTGCGCGGTGGCCGGGGTGGCAGCAGTGAGGCGCAGCCGGTGCGGCTGCACGGCCGGCGTGCCGCGTTGGCGGTGGCGGTGTGTGCGGCGCCGGTGCTGTTTGGTTTTGCGCTGCCGGTGCTGTTCATGCTGCGGCCCCTGATTGGCGGTTGGGACGAGCTGCCCTGGACGCTGTTTGTGCAGTGGTCGCGCAACAGCGTCTCGCTGGCGGCGTTGAGCGCGGTGCTGGCCACCGGGCTGGCGCTGGCGCTGGCGTTTGCGCTGCGCGCCCGGCCCAGCTGGACCACGCGGGCGGCGGTGCAGCTCACCGGCCTGGGCTATGCGGTGCCGGGCGCGGTGATTGTGGTGGGCTTGCTGCTGCCGGTGGGCTGGATCCAGTCGGCTTTTCCCGACGCCGGCATCGGCTACCTCATCACCGCCACCGCGCTGGGCATTGTTTGGGCCTATCTGGTGCGCTTCACCGCCGTGGCGCTGCAAAGCGTGCAGGCGGGCTACGCGCGCGTGCCTGTGAGCCTGGACGATTCGGCGCGCATGCTGGGCAGCACCGGTTTTGCACTGGCCTGGCGGGTACACGCGCCGCTCCTCAAGCGGGCCACCATCGCCGGTGCGCTGTTGGTGTTTGTAGACGTGATGAAAGAGTTGCCGGCCACGCTGGTGCTGCGCCCGTTCAACAGCGACACCCTGGCGGTGATGACCTACCAGCTGGCGCGCGACGAGCGACTGGGCGAAGCCGCGCTGCCGGCGCTGGCGCTGGTGCTGGTGGGTCTGTTGCCGGTGATTTTGCTGAGCCGCACGCTGAGCCGGCGTTGACGTGAAAGGCAAACGCCATGGCGAATGTCAGTGAAGCAATCCAGGTCGGCAAACCCCTGGATGGCCGCGCTTCGTTCGCTGTGACGGTGGGTTGACATGGTCTTTGGTGGCTTCGTCGCCACAGCCATTGCGCATCTTTGGAGTCGGCGCGATGAGGTGGTGCGGTAGCCAGTCGCGGCGGTGCCGCTCGCTGCGGGGGTCGGGATCGGCAGGTGCGATGTCGCGGCACCAGATTTTGTCGGCGTAGCATCCGCACACCATGTCCCCAATGCGCTGCTTTGTTCACGCCCCTCGCTCGCAGCCGCTGCGCGCGGTGGTCGTGGCGACGCTGCTGCTGGTGGCCCTGTCCACCGGCACAGCGGCACAGGCACAGGCACAGGCACAAATGCCGACGCCCGCTGCGCTGCCCAGCTTTGCCGAGCTGGAAGCCGCGGGGGCCACGGTGGGCGAGATCCGGGTGCTGCCGCTGGAAATTTTCGACACCAACGACCCGGCCGAGAACCACGCGCTGTTTCGCCTGGCCAACCGGCTGCACATCCCCACCCGCGAAGGCGTGATTCGGCGCGCCATCCTGTTCCAGACCGGTGAGCCGGTGTCGGTGCGCCTGATCGAGGAAACCGAGCGCCTGCTGCGCAGCAACCGCTATCTCTACGACGTATCGTTGCGACCGGTGGCGCTGCAGGGTGGTGTGGTCGATATCGAAGTGACCACGCGCGACACCTGGTCGCTCAGCGTGGGTGCCGGCGTGGGCACCAGCGGTGGCGAGAGCTCCAGCAACGTGGAGTTCAGCGAATACAACCTGTTTGGCACCGGCACCACGCTGGGCTTCAAGCGCAGCAACGATGTCGACCGCTCCAGCACCGAGCTGGCGTATGCCAACAACCGCGCCTTTGGCAGCTGGGCTTCGGTGGCCGCCAGCCACGCCAGCAACAGCGACGGCGAGCGCAGCGCGGTCTCGGTGGTACGGCCGTTTTACGCGCTCGACTCACGCTGGACCGCTGGCTTTCGGGCCTTGTCGGACGACCGCATTGAGCCGCTGTACCAAACTGGCGAAATCGCCAGCAAGTACCGTGTGACGCAGTCGCAGGCCGAGGTGTTTGGCGGCTGGTCCGCTGGCCTGGTGCATGGCTGGGTGCGCCGCCACACCCTGGGCTGGAGCGCCAGCCCGGTGCGCTACGCCGCCGAGCCCGGGCGGGCGGCGCCGGTGCAATTGCCCGAAGACCGCCGCCGCGCTGGCCCGTACTGGCGCTACGACCTGATCGAAGACCGCATCGAGCGCGAGCTCAACCGCAACCTGATCGGACGGCCTGAATTTTTCCAGCTTGGCCTGCTCGCCAGTTTGCAGCTGAACTGGGACAGCCTGGCCTTGGGCGCTGACCGCGACGCGCTGCGATTCAGCGCTGCGATCAGCCGGGGTTTCGTGCCCCGGCCTGGCGATACCCTGATTGCCCACGCCGCCTGGAGCGGCGAGATGTTGCGCCATGGTGCGGGCAGCCAGCTTTTCAGCACCGGCGCGCAGTTCTACCGGCCGCAGAGCAAGCGGCGCCTGTTTTATGCGTCGGCCGAAGCCGCCTGGCTCACCCGCCCCGGCCCGACCGACCAGCTGGTGCTCGGCGGTGACAGCGGCCTGCGCGGGTATCCCCTGCGCTACCAGAGCGGTGCGCGGCGCGTGTTGTTCACGGCCGAGCAGCGCGTCTACACCGATGTGTATCTGTGGCGGCTGTTCCGTCTGGGCGGCGCGGCGTTTGTCGATGTTGGTCGTGCCTGGGGTGGCGTGCTGCCCAACACCGCCCACCCCGGCTGGCTGGGCGATGTCGGGCTGGGTCTGCGCATCGTGAGCGAGCGCTCGTCGTTTGGCACCGTGGTGCACATCGACGTGGCGCTGCCTTTGAGCCGCTCAGGCGACATCAGCAAGGCGCAACTGCTGGTCAAGACCAACAGCAGCTTCTGAGCGGTGAGCCGGCCCGGTAGCATCGGTCTGTTTTTCACCTCGCCCATCCTGCCTGCCCATTCTTCCTGCGCTTCATGCCGGGCGCGGAGACCCGCCATCAGCCCGTCCGCCACCCCCACACCCGCCGCCTCGCTACGCGAGATCACCCTGGCCCACGCCATCCGCCTGATGGAAGAGGCGGGCGCGCTCGACGACGCCAGCGAGATGGCGCAGGCCCTCGCCCGCCAGTCCAGCGAGCAGGGCCGCATTCTGCAACGCGCGCGGCTGCTGGCGCGGCGCCTGGGCCTGCTGAACGAGTGGGATCGGCTGCAGACAGGGCTGTGGATCGCCGCCGGCCTGCTGCTGGTGCTGGCCTATTTGCTGGCCGGTGGCCTGCTCACCCGCGTGCTGGGCAGCGGGCAGACGGTAAACGCCGCCTTCGCTTTTGTTGCCATGCTGGGTGTGCCAGGGCTGGCGTTGCTGGTCTGGCTGGTGTGGGCGCTGGCGTCTGCGTTTTCGCGCGAAGCGGCCCAGCCTTGGTCGCTCGGGCAGGGAATGCTCTCGCTGGCCGCGCGCATTCCCGGGCTGCGCGGGCCGCACACGCTGACCCTGCTGCGCGGCGCCCGCGCCATGCTGCGCGAGCAGCGCCTGGGCCTGTGGGTGTTTGGCGCCATCAGCCACGCGCTGTGGACGCTGGCCTTTGGTCTGGTGCTGGTCACGCTGCTGCTGCTGTTTTCGTTCCAGGCTTTTCAGCTCAGCTGGGAAACGACCATTCTTGATGCGCACTTTTTCGAGCGCTTTTTGCAGATCACCGGCTGGCTGCCGAGCCAGCTGGGCTTTGCCGTGCCAGCGCAAGCGCTGGTCAAGGCACCGCCGAGCGCGGCGGGCTCGCAAGCCATCGCCTGGTGGTTGCTGGCCAGCGCGCTGCTCTATGGCCTGCTGCCCCGCGTGGTGGCGCTGGTGGTGTGCCTGGTGATGTGGCGCCGGCGCGCCAGTCGCCTCGCGCTGGACACCCGCGATCCTTATTTCCGCCGCCTCGTGGCCCGCTTTGCCGCGATGGCGCCAGCCCCGGTGATCAACACCGAGCACGCAGCGCCGCGCCCACCAGCCAGCCAAGGCCTTCGCGCCCGCTCGCCGGGGCAGACAGCGCGCACCGTGTTGATCGGCTACGAGCTGCCCGATGATTTGGGCGGCCCGCCCGCCGATTTGCTGGCGCTGGCCGACCACATACACACAATTCGCGGCAGCATGGCCGAGCGCCTTGCCCTGCTGGGCGCGCTGGCGGCCGAGCCCGGCGCCGACGCGCTGGTGTTGTGCTCGGCCGCCGCCAGCCCAGACCGTGGCGCCGAGCGTTTTCTGCGCCAGGTGGGCGAGCAGACCGCCAGCTGCGCCTTGCTGCCCCTGGCCCTGGAAGCTGCTGGCGCCGACAACAAGCCGCAGCGCTGGGCCGACTGGCTGGCGGCCAGCGGGCTGAGCGGCGTCACTTTCTGCGCCACCCTTGAGGACGCGCGCCACTGGCTGGAGACCCACCGTGGCTGACGCTGCAAAACCCCAAGCCGCCATCGACATCGCGGTGGTTGGCCACACCAACGCTGGCAAAACCTCGCTGCTGCGTACCCTCACGCGCCAGGCCCGCTTTGGCGAGGTGGCGGAGCGCCCGGGCACCACCCGCCATGTGCAGGCGATCGCGCTGGAAACCGATGGCCAGACGCTGGTGCGCTACTTCGACACCCCCGGTCTGGAAGACTCGGTGGCGCTGCAACACCACCTGAAGCAGCTGCCCGAAGCGCTTACACCACCGCAGCGCCTGCGCGCCCTGCTCGACGGGCCGGAGGCCCGCGGCGTGTTCGAGCAGGAAGCCAAGGTGCTGCGCCAGATGCTCGCCGCCGGCGCCGCCATTTATGTGATCGACTGCCGCGAGCCGCTGCTGCCCAAACACCGCAGCGAGATCGAGGTGCTGATCAGCTGCGCCCGGCCCCTCATGCCGGTGCTCAACTTTGTGCGCAGCGCCAACAGCCGCGAAGCCGAGTGGCGTGAGGCGCTGGCCGGCCACGGCCTGCACGCCGCCGTGCTGTTCGACGCGGTGGCGCCGTTTGTAGGCGCCGAGCGCCAGCTCTACGAAGACCTGAGCGTGTTGATGCGCCAACACAAAACCACGCTGCAAGCTGTGCTGCTCGATCTGGAGCGCCAAGCCGCCGAGCGCCGCGCCGCCAGCGCGCAGCGGGTGGCCGACACGCTGATCTCAGCCGCTGCCATGCGCCGCGAGCTCAAGCCCGAGACCGTGGCCGATGCGCGCGCCAAGGCCGCTTTCGTCCAGGCTTTTCGCGACGAGCTGATCGCCAGCGTGCGCCGCTGCGTCCACGACCTGCTGCAAATGCACGGCTTCGCGCCCGACGACGCCACGCTTGAGGTGGCGCCCTGGACCAGCGAGCGCTGGGCCTACGATCTGTTCCACCCCGAAACCCTGGCCACTGTGGGCCGGTTGCTCGGCAAGGGCGCGGCAGCCGGCGCGGCTGTGGGCCTCACGCTCGATCTCGCGCTGGCCGGCCTCTCGCTGGGTGCTGGCACCGCGCTCGGTGCGTCGATTGGCGGCGCCCTCAGCCAGGGCTGGGGCCAAGCGCCGCGCATGCTGCGCAACAAGCTCATGGGTGTGGAAGAACTGACGCTGGACAACAACGTGCTGGTGCTGCTGGCCGACAACCTGGTGCACCTGTGCCAGGTGTTGGAGGCGCGCGGCCACGCGGCGCAAGACACCATTGAGCTGCGCATGGCGCCGGCCAGCTCTTACCGCAAAGCGCTGTTGCAACTGCTGGAGCCGCTGCAGCAGGCCCGGGCGCACCCGGCATGGGAGCACCGGTCCGGACAGGCCCGCGACCACAGCCGCCGGCGCGAGGCGCTGGTGCAGGAACTTGCCCGGTCAATGCAAGCAGCGATTGATCACGAGTCAGGCTAGAACGTCGGTCTTAGACCAGTTTTGCACAGCACGAGAAGGCGCGGCGCCTTGGCTCCCAGCGCATCTTGTGTTCATGCAGCCGAACAGCAGATTCGTGGCCTCGTCGGCGTCAAAAGTTGCCCTAAACCAAGCCCTGCGCCGACGCCTTGAACACCACCCGGATGCGGCGCGAGGTCCGCAGTTCTCGGGGGGTCACCAGCCAGATCGGGAAACGCACCGGCGGCACATCGTCGAGCACACGGGCGATGCCCCGGGTGTCAAGGGCGATCTCGTCCATCATGGCGCCGATGCCCATGCCCTGGCGTACCAATGCCCAGCGGGCCACCGAGTGGTCTGCGTAGCAGCTGAAGTTGGCCTCGCTAAGGGGCTGGCCGTGCTGGCGCAAACAGTTCAGGAACTGGTGCATACGACGTGGCGCTGGCCTTCAACCTGTTGCACCTGGTGACCGAGCTCGACCATACGCTGGCGCTTGCCATGCAGGCATTGCGGCCGGGCAGTTTGATGATTTCCAACACGCCCTGCATCGCCGAGATGAATCCGCTCATTCCCTACCCCGCGCTCCAGTTCATGCGCGCCATCGGCAAGGCGCCGCACGTGCTGTGCTTCACCGGGGAAGCGCTGTATGCGGCCATCACCCGCCAGGGCTTGGAGATCGTCTCAGTCGAGCGGCACGGCACCCGGGGCAAGAACATCCGGGTCTTCACCGTGGCCCGCAAGCCAGCCTGAGCTTCCCCACGCCCCATACAGCCCTTGGTCCAGATTGGTGCTGGGGTTGTTGTCCGCCAGCCCTGTTTTAAATGGTCTGGGTGGCACCCTGACAAGGGCCGCGCCCGTCACAGGAAACCCCGCTTGCCTGGTATGGGGCCGACCCGTTTCTACCGCACACCAGCCTGCCGCAAGGCTGCGCACCTTGCTGGATTCATTTGTCCCCACTGTCCCCACTCAGAATGAGCGATAGCCGGAAGGAAACAAGTGCGGTAGGGGAACTGATCGCCTGATAGTTCTGTACCAGCCGGAGCGAGTGCGAGGTATTTGGCGTGTTGTCGGACAGCTGGAGCCGACCCCGAGCAGCCTGTCGCCACTCAGCGTTCAACGGCAGCATTGCTGCGTTTGCAGCCGGTCAGGTTGTTGTGTTGGAATTCGAGAACGGGCCATTAGCGTTCCTTGATACACATTTGTGAGATTTGATTCTGCAGTTTGTTTTTTTATACTGCAAAGGTTTACGTGGAGAAGATCAGCGTCTGAGTCGCGAATTGTCCAAAATACTCGTTTTGTGACTGAGATTCTTGCAATGCAACGCCATTAAAAAAATAGTCAGGTACGTAGCGATCAAACCCATCTAACCCTTCAATTTTTGAAAAACTTTCCGGTTTCAATCCGCGTAGCTGGTCGATCGCAGAATGCAGGTCAAGATTTTCTTCTTCAAAATTGATAAGCCCAGGTGCATGGATTCGTTTCGCCAACATTCGCAGCAATCCGTACCCTTCCAATTTCATTGCACAAGCTGGTAAAAATGCCTTTGATAGTTGTGCTATGAAGCGGGATATATCGATCCTGTTTTCAGGTACGAACTCCTTTTGGATAACGTTCACGTCATTCAACAAAGCTGTTAATTTGAACGTCGCATTGCGCTCCATCTTAAAGAGCTCTTCGATTGTAACGTCTTGCTCAGAAAGTTGGTCTAAAAGTTCTGGAATGGAGCGAATCCAATTGCTCGACAGAACTCGCACAAATTCTGCAAATTTTGTGTAAGTGACATCCCAGCCGCCGGGCTTTTGTACTCGGCGAAAAACTTCTTGCTCAGTCTGCGTTTAGTTTCATCCGTCAATGCGATCGTGGGAACCAAGATCAGAACGTTTGAGGGTTTCTTGATTGCGATGAAGGCATCAATGACCAAGTTTTTCCCAAAACTTGTCGGTGCGCTAATTGCAAGACTGTCGCCATCCAGCAGGTGCTTCAGGACCAGCGATTGTTCGCTGTGAAGCGTGACGGGCGCGTCCCGTCCGATGTCTACTTTGAATGATTCAAATACGAACTGGTCTTGTCAATCCGATGTTTCTAGATCGAGATATGGGCATGGCCCAATTTTTTATCAGATGGTTACTAAGAAATTAAGTATCCTTCTTCACATAGGAGGAAAATCGAATGACAGTCCGTAAATGGGCTCAAAATTAGACTATTACCCAATCTTTAATAGCCACCGCAAAGAGCAGGAAGCCAATCTAATGCAAGGCGTCAAAATGTACAAGAATGGCATGTCTGCTGGTGAGATTGCAAGTACATTGGGCATGTCGCCGCGTGCAGTCTTTCGGTGGGCGACGGCCTTTGTCAATTATGGGCAAAATGGACTTGTTGCCAAAGTGTCGCCCGGTCGTCCGCCAAAGTTCAATGAGGATCAAATGCGCCGAATTGTATTTTGGGTGCGTGAGTACAGCTCCAATCAATTGTCTTTTGATTTTGGCCTGTGGACGCTGCAGTTGATCGGGCTTTTGATTGAACGAGAGCTGAAGGTTAAACTTAGCTTGCCCACTTTGGGCAAGGTCATGCACACCCTGGGTTTGAGCCCTCAGCGTCCCTTACACCGCGCTTGGGAGCAAGACGCTGCCTTGGTGCAGGCTTGGCGAAGCGAAGACTTGCCCGGTCTGCTGGCCCGCGCTCAGCACACAGGAGCACAGCTGTACTTTGCCGACGAAGCTGGTGTGCGCAGCGACCACCACACTTGCACCACTTGGGGGCCGGTTGGCTGTACGCCCGTGGTGCACAAGATGGGCTCTCGCGTGAGCGTGCAAATGCTCTCTGTCATTAGCATGACCGGCTCCATGCAGCTCATGATTCATGAAGGCATGGGCAATGCCGAGGTGTTTGTCCGATTTCTGCGTCAATTGATGGTGGGGGGTGCAGTACCCCATTATTTTGGTGGTAGATGGGCACAGTATTCGCAAGTCCAATCTGGTCAAGGCGCACGTAGAGGAAACCGCTGGTCTGCTGGAGTTGGTGCACTTGCCGCCTTATTCGCCACAGCTTAATCCTGATGAGCAAATTTGGAGGCATGTCAAGGCTGAAATCGCCAAGAAGCTTATAGCCAACAAGGTTGATTTCCGACTGGCGGTCGCCGCAGCGTTACTTCAATTGCAGTTCATGAAAGAGACTGTTGCAGCATTTTTTCGGCATCTTGAATGCGGGTTCGTGTGAACCACCCTACTTTACGGCTTAGGATACTGACAATTTCTGAGTCTAGGGCTGTAAACTTAGTTTCAACAACCGTCCGCTGCTGCCATCTTCCAAGACATAAATGTCACCGCCGGCGCTTTGTTCAATTTCTCTTACTCTGCTGCCCCATTCATAGCGAGCAGCTTCTTTTGCGTCCAAGGTAGAAGGGCTGTCGTTGGTAAAAAAGTTTACCCGAACCAGTGCTTCGGCGGACAAGCTGCCCATAAATCCATTTCCGGCCCAGTCGGCAAATTTTTCTCCTTTATATATAATAAATCCTGCAGGACTTATCGCAGGCACCCAATTAGCAATGGGTGAGTAGTATATTGGAATTTCTTCATGATTAGGGATTGTGACGCCAGAGTAGTGGTCACCTTGGGATACTACCGGATAGCCATAGTTTCTGCCGCGCTCAATTAAGTTGAGCTCATCGCCGTGTTTGGGACCCATTTCATGTACCCACAATTTTCCGTTAGCATCAAAATCGATACCTAAAGGGTTACGATGGCCCAAGGTCCAAATTTGATTGGTTACCTCGCCATTGCCGTAAAACGGGTTATCTTTTGGCACACTGCCGTCTTGATTAATTCTGACAACCTTGCCTAAGTTCATTGCCATGTTTTGCGCAGGCGCGAATTTTTCGCGCTCGCCCGATGTGATGAAAAGGTAGCCGTCGGGCGATACCGCTAGCCTGTGGCCATAGTGTCCGTTTCCCGTTATTTTTGGCGATTGTGTCCACACGACTTCTCGTTCATTAAGTGTTGCACTATCAGCGGTAAGTGTAAGTGTAGCGCGTTCAACAAGCGCTCCGCTAAACTTGTCGTCTTTTGGATCGCGCTCAACATAAGACAAAAACACCACGCCATTGTCGGCAAAATCAGGGTGCACAATAATGTCACCAAGGCCGCCTTGCCCTTTGGCATCAACGCTGGGAACGTTGCTTACTTGGAACTGCTTTTTCCCACTTTCATCAATTAGCCATAGGGCGCCGGTCCTTTCAGTTACCAAACCTTGGCCACTTGGCAGTAAAGCCATGGCCCAAGGCATACTAAATGTTTCTAGGACCTCGCCATAAATAGTGGTGTTATCAGTTCCTTGCATGACAACTTTGTCTTGTGCCATAGACAGCGCCGATGCCGCTACTAATAAGCCTGCAAGTGAAAACTTAATCAGCTTGTTCATAATTTAACCTCTTATAAAATTGCGCTTGTGTTTGAATTTCCCAAGATTACGGTCTACGAGCACTCGACACTAATATTAAAAGTTTATTAAGAATAAGGAGTTTTTATGGCAGTCGTGGTCGTTAGTGGCGCTGATCGTGGCATTGGCCTTGAGTTTGCAAAGCAGTATTTAGCTAAAGGCGATAAGGTGTACGCACTGTGTCGCAGCATGAGTATTACGGTTACTTTTTGCATTCAAACGGTGAAGTTTTGCTTTGGTAGTCAAATACCACCTATTTCAATATACAGCATTATTCTGGCCTACAGATCTGGGGGCGGGCGCTTGCGTTCTCGCAAATCGGGGTGGCCGGGGTCGATCTCTCGACAGCGGAGCCAGGTCTGCAAGCCTGATTGGCGCAGGGATGGCACGGTGAGATGGGCTACATGGCGCGTCACGGCATGGCGCGCGCGCGCCCGGCCGAGCTGGTGCCGGGCACTTTGAGCGTGATCACCGCGCGCATGGACTATTTGCCGCGCGACACCGCGCCCGATTGGCAGGCGCTTGAGCTGACGCGCTTGGAACACCCTCAGGAGGCGGTGGTGTCGGTTTATGCGCGGGGTCGGGATTACCACAAGGTGTTGCGCAGCC
>Ga0105053_10004141_pt1 | contig 21578 bp, 13 predicted proteins | sample BON01_FD_78093 | JGI IMG/M metagenome (GOLD analysis project Ga0105053, IMG submission 78093) | Freshwater microbial communities from Lake Bonney liftoff mats and glacier meltwater in Antarctica - BON-01 | ecosystem: Environmental > Aquatic > Freshwater > Ice > Glacier meltwater | place: Lake...
CCTAAATTATTGTCCGCCTTGACCGATAGAAGAATTAGTGATGCAGCGTCGATTGTTATCAATAAAACTGAGTTTTGCTCTCATTGCTGGGTTCGCTATCGGTGTGGCGACGTACCAAGCGGTATTTGGTGCGACTGGTATGTGGATGTTAGATACCGCGGACCTTCCGTTCTTATTGCTCGCGCTGGCAGCAGTAGTCATCTGCGTGAGAGTCTCAAGAAGGTCCGTCGGCGCTGCAGTGCTGTTTTGGAGACTGGTTGCACTATCAGCTGCATGCAATGCGATTGCAGATACCGCGTGGATCGGCGCTGAGGTTCTTGGCCTGACACCTTCTGGTTCGGTCATCGACCTGATCTATCTGGTGGGGTATCTACTACTACTTGCTGCTCTGATTGCTCTTGCTAGGGCCCGTGACCCGCGCAACGGTGTTGAGCAAGCAATTGATGGTCTAGCAGTGGTTGCAGGCCTGGCCTTGTTTGTTTGGCAGGCAGTGATTGTGGCCCCTGGAGGCCTGAGCCAGATTAGTGGCGTCACTCAGAAGCTGGTATTGGTGGCCTACCCCTTCCTAGATTTGTTATTGCTCGGAGCGCTGGCTGGGTTGATGATGAACTCTTCAAGGCGTAGCCGTGCATTGTGGGGGCTCGTTGCGTACCTAGGGGTATTTTTAGTGGCGGATTTGGTGTACGCCGTTTCCCAACGCGGCACCGGAACAAATAGCTTGGTTGATAACGCCGACGTTGGTTTTGCAGTGGCCTATGCGTTGTTAGGTGCCGCTGCACTCGGGCGCTCAGCGGCACACATCACAGATGAGCAGCCATGTAGCGAACCCGGGGTGAGCCGCTTTGTGCTCGTTGGTGCAGCAGCTGTGATCCCTTCCATTACAGCGGTAATCTCCATCACCATTCTCGGCGGAGTTGACCCGCGGGTCTTTGCGTTATCGGCAGTTGTGGTGGCGCTAGTGCTCATGTTCAGAGTGGCCCGGACTATGTCTGCTGAACAGAGCGCGCGGCGCTTAGCTGAGGGTGCCCAACAAGACCTGTCTCGTTTGGCATTAGAAGACAACTTGACTGGGCTCCCTAATCGACCTGCGCTACTGAGAGCTTTGGACAGTATCCCACCCCAGAATTTTCTAGCGTTGCTCTTTATTGACCTCGATCACTTCAAAGTAGTGAACGATACGGCGGGCCATTTGGCTGGAGATACAATTTTGCAAACGGCCGCATCAAGAATCTGCTCTGCCGTTGAACCTGCCGGGCAGGTGTTTCGGCTGTCTGGGGATGAGTTTGTGGTTCTGTGCACTCAGAACGGTTACCTAGTTGGCTCCCAAGGTTCGCAACTTGCTGAGAGCACAGCTACAAGAATTCTCGGCGAGTTAGCCGCAGTCTTTGTTATTGAAGATTTGCGGTGGTTTATTGGGGGGAGTGTAGGAATCGTCCTGAGTCAACCCGGGTCACCGCGAGTGGCTGATCAATTGATTCGCGACGCAGATGTTGCGATGTACGAGGCGAAGCGTCAGGGGGGCGGACGGTTCCGTACCTTCGACCAAGACCTTCGTGAAAATATCCGCCTACGCCATGAACTCGATAATGAGATTCGTGTGGCGGTTGATCGAAATGAGATTGAGGCTGCCTTCCAGCCGGTGGTGCATCTTGATGGCCATGAGATAGCTGGGTTTGAAGCCCTAGCCCGCTGGCGTGACCCTTCGGGCCAGAATCGTTCTGCGCAGGAGTTCATTTTTGTAGCCGAACAGATCGGCCTAATATCGCAGGTTGACCATCTGATGCTGCAAAAGGCCTGCCGCTTTATTGCCGAGTTCAACGACCAACGACTCGACCGAGAGCCAGCTTGGGTTTCGGTCAACCTCTCGGCTCAGGAACTTGCCTCCCCAGACCTGAGCACGCGCATAGGCTCGGTACTTCTAGAGACTGGGATTGACCCATCTTGGCTAACTATTGAGCTAACCGAGGGGGCGCTCACCGTCGATCCAGATGTGGCGGTCCGAAGGTTGACCGAGGTTCATGACCTTGGCGTTTCACTTGCCGTGGATGACTTCGGAACGGGATATTCCTCGCTAGCGCATCTACTGCGCTTTCCAGTAGATGTGCTCAAGATAGACCGTATATTTGTCGAGGGGCTTACCTCAACCACTGCTAGCAAAAGTGTTGCCGCTGCGGCCTTGCAGGTGGCAACCACACTCGGAATAGTGGCTGTGGCAGAGGGTGTCGAGACCACGACTCAGGCGGATGCGCTACTTGCGCTTGGGTGCGACTTAGCACAAGGGTATCTTTTCGCTCGGGCGTTGCCAGCTACAGAGGCGCTCCGATTGGCGCACAACGCCTCGTTTACTCGGCACTGAGCCAACATTGGGCGTTCCCTTTTTTGGGCAAGTAGTTTACTGTCGACTCAGTACTTCCTTGCGCTAGAGGGTTACAGGTCGGTGTAAGGGCAACTCGGAGAAAGGGCGAAACGTTGGATAGGCGGAATCTCTTGCGCGGCGGGGCGCTAGCAATCGGTGGGGTTGCGGCTACGTCTTTAGTGGCTTGCGCTCCGGGCTCATCAATGTTGCCCCTACCCGAACCAGTAGATTTGGGTCCCTTTAGCTGCGGCATTGCCTCGGGAGTGCATAGTGATACCGCCGTGGTGCTATGGACCCGCTTTGCGCCTGCTTCGGCTGGTGGCCCCGTCGAGGTTTCTTGGCAAGTGGCAGGTGACCCTAGTTTTTCTCAGATAGTTCTGTCCGGAGTCGGTGTCGGTTCGGCTCAGACAGATGGCTGTATCAAGGTGCTCGCACAGGGCCTGGACTCAGGACAAACTTTTTGGTATCGGTTCACGGCGGCCGGCTTGACGAGTCCTATCGGCAGAACCAAGACTCTGCCGGCACCTGGCTCAGCTCCGCCTTCTGTGCGACTCGCTGTAGCGAGTTGCCAAAATTACTCCGTGGGCTATTTTCCGGCATGGCGAGCAATCGCGGCCGCAGAACTAGATGCAGTGGTCTTTCTTGGTGACTACATCTACGAGTACGAAGGTACATCTAGCCCCCTAGATATTCGTGCCGACCCAAGCGTTGAGGCGACCGACCTGCCCTCGTACTGGGCTAAGTACAAGCTGTACAAGTCAGACCCTGATCTGCGAGCTGCGCACGCGGCTCATCCCTTTGCTCCAGTTTGGGACGATCACGAGTTCGTCAATGATTACGACCGCCTCAGCATCTTGAACTACCCAGAGCGCGCGGCGGCTGCCTACCAAGCCTGGTTTGATTACCTGCCAGTCTGGCGAATTGATGCAGACCAGATTTACCGGCGCGCCCGCTGGGGGACTTTGTTGGATCTGTCTTTGCTCGACACCCGGCAGTACCGCGACCCGCATATCACTGGTCCAAACGGTGAGCGGCTCTTAGTTGGCAGCTCGGCAGACTTGCCGCTGAGGCAGGTTCACGATGCTGGCCGCACAATTTTGGGTACTGCGCAACGTGACTGGCTGCTCGACGGTTTTGGGCAAGCTCAGAGTGACAACGTCACTTGGAAGTTGGTTGCCAATCAGGTGATGATTAGCCCAACACGCATTCTTGATTTGGACGAGCCAGTATTTCGGGCGCTGCGGCCGGATCTTCCCAAGCACGCCGGCGTGTACGCAAACTTTGACGACTGGAGCGGCTACACCTGGGAGCGAGATCAGCTGACTCAGCGAGTAGCGGCAGACGGAATTTCTAACTTGGGCTTCCTTACCGGAGATATCCATTCCTTCTGGCAGTCGCAGGTTTTGAGAGATTTTGATGAGCCCTATAGTCCCGTTGTGGCTCAAGAATTTGTCTGTGGTTCAATCAGCTCAAAGGGGATTGACTACGTTGGGGATCTTGCCCGGGTTGTTGAGGGCGCCGTCACCACACTTCGCCCCGGATTCCGCTACGCGGACTTCACAAGACGCGGTTTTGGATATGTGGAGTGCACCCCCTCTCAGACAACAGTCGAGTACCGCACTGTTAACGCATTGACTCGTGACTCGAGCGCCCTGAGCGCACAGCCAAGGCGCAGAGTTCGATTTGAGTGGCCGGCGGGCACACAAAAGGTGAGCATTACTCGCGGATGATGCGGACTTGCTGTTGAATGGACGATATGTCTGAGCAGGGGTCGCAACCTATTTGGAGGCCGCTCTCTGCCGGCCTACCCTTCTTCGCAGCAGTGAGCAATGCCAAAAGGGTACGGTCCGTTTCGGACTTGCTCGCCCTTGTCTTGACCTTGCTGCCTGCAGCACTCCTTGCCGAGGTGTCGGTTCCGACCTCTGGATTCGAACAGCAACTAGTGAACCTGATCGAAGCCATCCCAAGCTTCTTCGATGTGATCTGGCGCATTGGCGTTGCCAGCTTGGTGCTATGGCTAGTAACTATTCTTGTTGCCTCAGTACTGCGCCTACGAGCAGAAGTGCTTGTAGATGTTGCGGCAGCACTTCTAGTCGCCATTGTGCTTGCGCTGCTTTTTTCTCGTCAGGTCAATGGTGTCTGGCCATCGTTCTCTCAGGCTGCTTCGGGTGGCTCCGCAGGTTCGGTTCCGCTAATCTCTCTGGCCTGCGGCGCGGCTGTTTCATCTGCTGTTTCGCCGCACCTATCGTTGCCGTTTCGGCATTTCGGACGTTGGGTAGTACTGCTCGCAGCCTTCTCGGTGGTATTGCTCTCTTCTTCAACACCCTTTGGTGGCGCACTCAGTTTGTTGCTCGGAATTGCTGCCGCCGCCGCAGTCCACTTGGCGCTCGGCTCGTCTATGGGCGGCCCAAATCTGGCTGGTGTCGCCATAGCCCTTGAGCAACTGGGGTTGCATGTTGATGACCTTGTTGCCGCACCGCGTCAGAGCAGCGGTGTGTTTGTGGCCGATGGAACAAGCCCCACGGTTGGTCCGGTTCATATCAAGGTGTATGGACGAGATGCGAGAGATACCCAACTAGTGAGCCGTCTTTGGCGTGCTATTTGGTATCGCGGTGATGCTCGGCCGGCAATGACTCGTGAGCAGCAGATCGAACATGAGGGTTTTGTAACCCTGTTGGCGGCAAGCCGTGGTATTGCCGTCCCCAAAGTGTTGGTTGCAGGTATGACCGACTCGGGCGATGCACTCCTCGCTGTTGCTCAGCGTGGTACGGCGCTTGAACCGGGAGAGCAGGTTCAAGCTGAAGAACTCTGGCGGCTTGTGCGCTTGATGCATACAAATGATCTGGCCCATGGCGCATTAGACTTAGACAGCTTTGCTGTGTTGGACCATGAGATGATCATGACTGACCTCTCTAAGGTCACTAACACTGCGTCTCGTGATCAGGAACTGACTGACCTAGCGCAGGTCATGGTCATCACATCACTGCTGGTTGGAATCGAACGATCAGCGGTGATTGCCGGAGAACAACTTGCCACTGAAGATATCCAAGACATGTTGGCTTACTTGCAACTGCCGGCCCTTGGGCGGTCGCTGCGAGCGGACCTTAAAGACTCTGATATCGGTATTGAGGCAGTGCGATCAGCCCTAGCTGCTGTAGTTGGAGTTGAGGTTCCCGAGATTGCGAAACTGCGGCGAGTTTCACTGCAATCAGTGGTGATGCTTGCGCTGTTATTGCTCGTAGCAGGTGCGCTCATTGTGAGCCTAGGAGACGTGAGCATCCCAGAGCTTGTGCAGGTGCTCAAGGCTGCTTCTCTCGGTGTGGCGCTACTAGCAGTGGTAGTGGGCCAAACCCCATTCTTCACTCAAGCCGTTGCGACGCGTGGGGCCTGCCCCCGCCCCATTGCATATGGCCCTGTTGCCCTACTTCAGCTCTCGATTGGCTTTATGGCACTTGCAGTACCATCTACGGCCGGTCGGCTTGCACTAGATATTCGCTTCTTTCAGCGACAGGGAATCTCGGCAGCTTCAGCAGTATCGATAGCGGCTATCGATAGCTTCACCGGGTTTTTGGTGCAGGTCTTCTTACTTATACTCACCCTAGTTTTTGGCCTAGGACGCGTAGACCTGAGTTGGAAGACCCCCACGCTAGGCGGCTCTGATGAGCTGACCTTGCTGCTGATGTTTGCCGGAGTGGTGTTTGTGCTCCTAGCTGTAGTTTCTGCCGCACTGCCAGCAATTCGCAACCGTATTCTGGCTCGTGTCAGGCCCACGCTGGGCGGGGCGAAACAAACCCTTCGGTCACTTCGTTCGCTGTCAAACCTGCTTCAAATCTTTGGCGGCAACTTGGGCAATCAGTTGCTTTTTGCAATCACACTCGGTATCTGCTTGCGAGCTTTTGGCGGCAGTCTCAACTTGGCCACGCTGCTAGTGGTCTATGTGGCGGCCGCGCTCTTTGGCGGCTTAATGCCTGTGCCTGGCGGAATCGGAGTGATGGAAGCTGCACTTATGACTGGACTGATCGCTGCTGGGATCGATACCACTACAGCCGCTGGCACTGCATTGCTATTTCGTTTAGCTACTTTCTATTTGCCACCAATTTGGGGCTGGATTGCTCTTCGCTGGCTGCAGAGACATAGCTACTTGTGAGTCGAATGCAGTTCTCCTAGGGTCAGCGCTGAATAAGCTGACAAAGGGTCCACCGCAGCAGTCCGCTAGCGAAGGAACATGGACAGGTGAGTAAACCGCACCTTCGCCTAGAGCAGAACACAACTGACGAGCTCGAGGCCTATATCCGGCGGACCGAGTCGACTCTTGACCTTATTGCCTTACTCACCTTATGGGTTGTGGTCATTCCGTTCCGCAGCTTTGGGTCGGGAACCACTGCATTTATGGTCGCAGTTTTGACCAAGCTTTTGGTCTCACTGGTATTTGCTATCGATATGTTTCGCCGGGCCCGCTTGGCCCCGCAGCCTTGGACGTATGTGTGGGCGCACCCGATTGGTTTGCTTGCCGTTATCTTGCCGCCAATCCGGGTGCTGTTTAGCCTGCGCCTTGTCACCTCGCTGTTCCGGCGCGGGCACCTTTCCAAGTTTCTAGCCGCAGACTTTTTGTTGCTCGTCAACGGGGCTCTCATCGTGTACTTCTACGAGCGGCAGGCCCCGGGGGGCAACATCACCACCCTTGGTGACGCTGCTTGGTGGGCAATCGTTACAGTCACAACGGTTGGCTACGGCGACCTCTACCCAGTTACTCCAGCAGGACAAATTGCAGCTGGGTGCGTTATGGGTGCCGGCATTCTGACGCTCGCGGTTATCACTGCTCAGGTTTCTTGGAGCTTTACTCAGCAGGCGGATGACAATCCAAGGCATGAAAGCTCAACCACCCTCGAGCCCGAAGATCTTGCGATTCGCCCAACAGTTCTGCCGACTGATCTTGCCCGACTGCATGGGCGACTTGATTCAATTGAGGCGCAGCTTAAACGCCTGCTTCAAACCTATGACCCCGTCACCAAATCTGCCCTTCCTGACTCGCAAGCTTCAGGCGATGATCAGGCCTTATCAGACCCGCAGCCGCCCTGAAGTAGAGGTGCTTAGGCGCATCGAAGCGCTTAGGCACGAAAGAGCGCTTAGGCAGAGCCAGACTGCAGCGCTACCCAAGCTTCGCTCAGTACTGTGCGAAGCACCGATTCGATCTCGGCAAATTGGGTTTCTCCAGCAATGAGTGGCGGCGACAAAACAATCAGGGGTTCCGCTCGGTCATCAGTTCTGCACATCAGACCCTCTTCGAATAGGCGATGAGAGATCAACCCTTTCAGCAGCGATTTGCATTCCTCAGGCGAAAACGTCTCGAGAGTTACCGGGTCTCTCACTAGTTCTACGACCTGCAAGTAGCCCTCGCCGCGAACATCGCCCACGATTGGAAGGTCTTCAAGGCGCCGCAAATGCGCAGTCAGGCTGGACTCGTTGTCCAGCACATTTTGCAGTAACTGCTCCCGTTTGATGAGTTCAATATTGGCTAGCGCAACGGCCGCAGAAACAGGGTGGCCGGCAAAGGTCAGGCCGTGCAGAAACATGTCGTCTTCTCCAAGGAACGGCTCTGCGAGTGCTTCGCTGATCATCATCCCGCCCAGCGGGGAGTACCCCGAGGTGACGCCTTTAGCAAAGGTGATTATGTCTGGTTGATACTCGTAGCGCTCCGATCCAAACCAGTGGCCGAGTCGACCAAAGGCGCAGATCACTTCGTCTGAGATGAGCAAGACCCCATAGTGATCGCAGATTTCTCGAACTCGAGCAAAATACCCTGGCGGTGGAACAAGAGCGCCTCCGGTGTTTTGAACGGGTTCCAGAATCACTGCTGCGACTGTCGATGGACCTTCCATCTCAATTCGAGTCGCAATGTCTTGCGCACAACGCAACCCAAATGCTTCAAGATCTTCCGCGTCTGGGTCTCTAAAGCTGTTGGTGTTGCGAACCTTGACAGCGCCCGGGACGAGCGGCTCAAACACGTTCTTGATTGCCGGTAGGCCAGTTATAGACAGTGCGCCCATCGTGGAGCCGTGATACGAGAGATAGCGGGAGATAATTTTGCTGCGAGAGGGCTGCCCGATTTGGGCAAAATATTGCCGTGCAAGCTTCCATGCCGACTCCACCGCCTCGCTACCACCGGTGGTAAAGAACACTCGGTTCAGGTCGCCAGGGGCAAGCGCTGCTAGCTCGGAGGCCAACTCTAACGCTGGCTCAGTTCCATATGACCAGATGGGAAAGTATGCAAGTTTCTCTGCTTGTTTGGCGGCAGCTTCGGCTAGTTCTTTGCGGCCGTGTCCAACCTGGACAGTGAACAATCCAGAAAGCCCGTCCAGATACCGCTTGTCGTTCTGATCAAAAACGTAGCAACCTTCGCCGCGCACCATAACTGGCAATCGTTGCTCTTGAATTGATGTTAATTGGCTGAACTGACCCCATAGATTGGACATTGCTGTTCCTCGTTTGTTGGTCGCTGCTGCCTGAACTCTGAAATGCCTAAAGCAGCTGGACTTATAGTACCGAGTCCTAACTTACTAGGGCATTAACTATTGGGGCTTAAACTACAAACTTCTCCGACCCGTCCGTGCAGCGCTGCTTCTGTGAACAGCAACTTCGTTGTTATTGCAAATTCTCTATGGTGGTTGGCTTTGGCGTGAATGACGTGCAGAGGTAATCCTTGGCCAGCCCGATACCACCCGAGGAGTTCGTTAAGCTCCCGAGGCCGGAGCAGGTCGTGCACCCGCAGAGAGTTGATACCAACCATGAATAATGCGAGTGCTACACAGGGCGAGGCACCCATAACAGAAGCTTCTACTGTTCCGCAATCGTCTACGTGGGTCCTTGTTTCGCTTGTTTTGGTGGCAGCGGTGGCCAACCTAAACCTGGCTGTTGCTAACGTTGCCTTGCCAGATATTGGCAAGGCTTTCACGGCTTCGCAGACGCAACTCAATTTGGTAGCGATTGGATACTCGCTGGGATTAGCGGCCTCGGTGATTTATTTAGGAGCCCTTGGCGATCGTTATGGCCGGAAGCTGATGCTGCTACTTGGCACCGGATTGTCTATTCCTGCCTGCATGGCTGCCGCAGCTGCACCGAGCATTGAGGTGCTGGTTTTCGCGCGGTTGCTGGGTGGACTTTCGGCTGGAATGGCCTTTCCCACCACGCTCGCGCTCATCACGGCGTTGTGGTCGGGTCCGGCGCGTACCAAGGCAATTGCGTTGTGGTCGGGTGTTGGCGGAGCGGTCTCGGCGCTCGGGCCGCTGCTTGCAGGGTTCTTGCTGCAGTACTACTTCTGGGGATCTGTATTTCTAGTGGCCTTGCCTCTTGCAGCAGTTGCTCTGGTATTGGCAATCAAGTTTGTTCCGGCCCATGTAAACGAGGGTGTCGACCCAGTGGACAATTTGGGCGGAATGCTGTCTATCCTCATGGTTGGAGCGCTAGTCCTTGCCATCAACTTTGCCGCCGTGCCAAATGCCGCTGCATTGGCTATTGGGCTAGCAGTGTTGGCCGTAGCATCAGGAATCACCTTTGTGATACGTCAGCGACGAGCCGAAGTGCCACTGTTTGATCTTCACATAGCTGGCCGGCAAACCTTCTGGGTTGCAGCAGTGGCAGGAATCGTGGTTTTCGGCTCCCTGATGGGCGCAATGTTCATTGGTCAGCAATTTCTGCAGAACGTACTTGGGTACTCAACCTTGGCCTCTGGAGCGGCGATTTTACCCGCAGCAGTTGCCATGGTCATAGTGGCACCGCTTTCGGCCAAGCTGATTACTCGCCACGGTTCACGGTTCACGCTGCTGCTTGGCTATGGATTTTGTCTGCTCAGCTTTTTAACCATGCTGCTGCTGTGGAATGAGAACAGTGCTTATTGGCATATTGGACTGGCCTATGCGCTAGTCGGTGCAGGCGTAGCTCTTGCTGGCACCCCAGCCTCTAGCACGCTTACGGGGTCGGTGCCTTTAGACCGCGCCGGTATGGCTTCTGGAACTGCAGACCTGCAACGAGATTTGGGTGGTGCAATCATGCAGTCCATCCTTGGGGCCGTGCTCACTCTTGGCTATGCATCGGCTTTTGCTGCAGACATAACTGCAGCAGAGACATCAAGTCAGCAGCAGGTCAGTGAGCAAGTTCAGGCTGAGTTACAGAAATCATTTTCGAGCGCCGAGGCAGTGGCTGAGCAGTACCCGCAGTACGCCTCTCAGATTACAACTGCGGCAAAAACCTCGTTTAGCCAAGGCCAGAATTGGGCGTTTTTAGCTGGGAGTATTGCCATTGCGCTGGGCTTTATCTTGGTGTACTTCAAATTCCCGAAGCACAATCAGGAGAGCGAATTGCTTGAGCAGTACCGGCGCGAAGATACTGCTTCTCTATGCTAATTCGTTTACTTCGAAGCTTTCTAGTTCGCTACAAACGGCCACTACTTGCAGTCTTGGTCTTGCAATCGGTTCAGACTGCCGCTGCCCTAGCCCTGCCAGCGCTGAATGCAAAAATTATCGATAACGGGATTCTGCTAGGCGACACCGGGTACATCTTGAAGGCTGGCGGAGTCATGCTTTTGCTCACCTGTGTGCAGGTTGCTTTCGCGATTGGTGCGATCTACTTCGCATCCTCTGCCGCAATGGGGTTTGGCCGTGACGTTCGAGAAGGGCTATTTCATCAGGTCACAGGTTTTTCAACTCAGGAAGTAGCGCGATTCGGTGCGCCTTCGCTCATCACTCGAATTACAAACGATGTGCAACAGGTGCAGATGTTGGTACTCATGTCGTGCACGCTGCTAGTGACTGCTCCAATCACCATCGTGGGCGGAACAATTATGGCAGTGAGAGAGGATGGCCCGCTGTCACTTTTGCTGTTAGTGAGCGTGCCAGCGTTGGTCATCAGCGTGGGCTTAGTAGTTGTTCGCTTGGTTCCCCAGTTTGCGGTGATGCAGGTACGAATAGACAGGGTAAATCAGGTGCTCCGAGAGCAGATCACCGGCATGCGGGTAGTGCGGGCTTTTGTGCGTGAACCCTATGAGGCCGAACGGTTTGGGCTAGCAAATCAAGACCTAACTAATACCTCCTTGCGCGCTGGACGCCTCATGGCGTTCCTGTTTCCTGCTGTGCTGTTTGTGCTCAATACCTCGAGCGTGGCCGCAATCTGGCTTGGAGCAGATCGCATCGGTTCGGGGCAGATGCAGATTGGCGCCCTGATAGCTTTTCTGAGTTACCTAGTGCAGATTCTGATGTCGGTCATGATGGCCACATTTGTAGCTGTGATGGCACCACGAGCGGCTGTTTGCGCAGATCGAATTCAAGAAGTACTCGATACTGACTCAACCGTGGTCGCCCCGGTGACTCCAATTAGAAAGCTGGCATCGAAGGCCTCATTAGAGTTCCGCAACGTTGGTTTTTGTTATCCCGGTGCAGAACTGCCAGTACTGAGTGGCATCTCATTTTCTGCAGCAGCAGGAACCACAACTGCAATTATTGGTAGCACCGGCTCAGGTAAGACAACGCTCATTAACCTGATCCCAAGGTTGTTTGATGCAACCTCTGGGTCAGTACTTGTGGGTGGGGTAAACGTTGCAGAACTTGATCCGGAATTGCTCTGGTCACAGGTTGGCCTGGTTCCACAGAAGCCCTACATGTTCTCGGGTACCGTCGCGAGCAACCTTCGTCATGCCGACCCAGAGGCAACCGATTCCGAACTTCTCCAGGCCCTCGAGATTGCGCAGGCTCGCTCATTCGTCGAGCAAATGCCCGATGGCCTGAACTCTGTAATTACCCAGGGCGGCACAAATGTCTCGGGCGGGCAGCGCCAACGGCTTGCTATTGCTCGGGCGCTAGTTCGTAAGCCGAAAGTGTTTCTTTTCGATGACTCTTTCTCGGCCCTCGACCTTGCAACTGATGCAAGGCTGCGAGCCTCACTTGCTCCAGTGACTCAAGATTCTGTGATGGTTGTGGTTGCGCAACGGGTGTCAACCATTGCTAGTGCTGATCAGATTTTGGTGCTCGACGATGGCCAGCAAGTTGGACTGGGTACTCATGAGCACCTGATGTTGGAGTGCCCGACCTACGCTCAGATTCTTGCCTCTCAGATGACCAATGAGGATGCGGCATGACTGATGATCGAACCACGGGGGAAGACTCGACTCGGCCACCAACTACTGACTCGTTGGCTGCAGATATCGGTGGGGCTGAGCTAGCTGCTGAGCGAATTTTACAGGTTGAGCAAGAGTTGCCAGCGGAGGATCAACTTGAGTTGTTTCGCCCCCCGGCATCCGATAGCAGATCCGTCAATAATCGCTTTACTAACGCAGGTATGCCAGCAGAGAAGCCGAAGGATTTTAAAAACTCAACAAGCCGTTTACTGTCTCAGCTCAAGCCGCAGCGCAGCGGGATGGTTGTTGTGTTGCTGCTCGCCCTTGGCAGCGTGACGCTCTCTGTTATTGGCCCCAAGCTGCTTGGTGGCGCAACGAACATCATCGTGGATGGGGTGATGGGCGGTAGCGGAATCGATTATTACAAACTGCATCGCCTGCTGGGCGGAGTCCTGATTCTGTATGTGGTCTCTGCGCTGATGGCCTATGGGCAGGCCTATGTCTTGGCAGGGGTGGTGCAGCGCACCATGCAGCATCTACGAAGTGAAGTTGAAGACAAGCTGCATCGGTTGCCACTCGGCTACGTAGATAGTCAGCCGCGAGGCGACCTGCTCAGTCGAGTCACGAACGACATCGACAACGTGGCGCAGAGCATGCAGCAGACGCTCAGTCAGATGCTGACCTCGGTGCTCACCATTGTGGGGGTCGTGATCATGATGTTTACAATCTCGCCGCTTTTGGCCGTGGTTGCACTCATCACTGTTCCTGCCTCGCTCTACACCGTCAAGCTAATTGCCGGAAAATCAAAGACCAGATTCGTAGCGCAATGGGCTCATACTGGTGCGCTCAACGCGCAGGTTGAAGAGGCCTTTACGGGGCATGCGTTGGTCAAGGTATTTGGTCGAACAGCAGATGTTGAGAAGTCATTCCAACAAAAGAACGAGCAACTCTTTGAGGCCAGTTTCGGCGCTCAGTTCATCTCGGGAATCATTCAGCCGGCAATGATGTTTTTTGGCAATCTGAACTACGTGGTCATTGCCGTAGTCGGTGGTTTGCAAGTCACCTCTGGAGCAATGACTATTGGCGGGATCCAGGCGTTCATTCAGTACTCCCGGCAGTTCACTCAGCCGCTCACCCAGTTGGCCTCAATGGCCAATGTCTTTCAATCTGGTGTGGCCTCGGCGGAGCGCGTGTTTCAGTTGCTTGATGCGACCGAGCAACAAGCCGAGGTTGATTTCCCCGGCCAAGAACCGGCTGGCGAAACTCCGGCTGCTCTAGTAGCCACATCAGCACATGCCTCTGTTACCTCCGGTCGCGTCGAGTTCGACCAAGTCAGCTTTTCGTATTTAGAAGAATCTCCGCTGATTCAAAACCTGTCGCTAGTTGCTGAACCGGGGCAGACGATTGCAATTGTTGGCCCGACGGGTGCTGGCAAGACCACCTTGGTCAACCTGATCATGCGCTTTTATGAGCTGAACCAAGGAGTCATTCGCCTAGATGGGCGAGATATTTCGCAGATGCCACGGGCCGAGTTGCGCTCACAAATAGGCATGGTGCTTCAAGACACCTGGATGTTCGGCGGAACCATTCGAGAAAACATTGCCTACGGCAACTTAGGTGCCTCTGAAGAGCAGATCTTGCAGGCCGCTCGGGCTACTTACGTCGATCGTTTTGTCCGTTCTCTGCCCCAGGGGTATGACAGCTTGGTTGATGATGAGGGCGGCAGCATCAGCGCTGGAGAGAAGCAATTGATGACTATTGCCAGAGCTTTCCTTGCTGACCCGGCGATATTAATTTTGGATGAGGCCACAAGTTCGGTAGACACTAGAACCGAGGTGCTGATCCAGAATGCGATGGCCGCTCTGCGGTCGAATCGAACCAGTTTTGTGATTGCTCATCGCCTTTCAACTATCCGTGATGCTGACACCATCTTGGTGATGGAGGCAGGCCAGATTGTTGAACAAGGGAACCATGAGCAACTCTTGCTTGCAGGTGGGGCATACTCCCGACTGTATAACGCCCAATTTGCCGCAGCGGTGGTCGAGGTCGCTTGAGCTGAGGTGAGTAAAGCGGCGCAGTGAGGTCGATTCTAGACTTGACTAGAGTACGAAGTGAACCATGTGCAAGCTTGGGCTGCCAACGACTGAGGAGACTTGCCTGTGAGTGAAAATGACAGTGCTGCTAGCGAGGCCAGTACTACTAACACAGAAGGTGCCCCTGGCTCAGCCCCCGAACAGGCTGCCACACCTACCAAAGATGATGTGGAACATGAGATCGATCGCTTACGCGCAGAGAACGTGCGCTTGCATAACCAGATAGACCAAGTAAATGCGGATGCTTCCAAGAAAAAGTCGCGGCGCAGTCGGGGCATCTTGTCAGTCTCACTCGTAGTGCTTGGCGCTTTGCTTCTGCCCCTGGCCGCATTAACTGTTTGGACTCGAAACCAGGTGCTCGATACTGACCGTTATGTAGAAACAGTTGCGCCTTTATCGAGTGACCCTGCGGTGATTGATGCCCTGACTACGCGGATTAGTACTTCCATCGAGAATGAAATCGACGTCGAAGCAGTAGTTAAAGAAAAGCTGCCAGATAATTTAAAGATCCTCGCTGCCCCGATTTCTGCGGGAGCGGATGGTGTGATCACGACGGTCACGGCTAGGGCGCTGAAGTCAAAGCAATTCGATTCCTTCTGGCTCACAGCCAACCGCAGCGGTCATGACGCACTTGTGGCCCTGCTCACTGGCAAGCAAGGCAAGGTTGTCGACACAGAGAACGGAAAGGTTGTCATTTCGCTCGGGCCACTGGTTGAGCAGATCCTTAAGGACGTCGACAAGAAGTTTGGTCTTGACTTAAGTTCAAAGATTCCTGCCGAAAAAATAGACATCAAGTTCACGCTTATCGACTCGCCTCAACTGGCCTCATTGCAGAGTCTCATTAAGTTGCTCAATAGTCTGACTTGGGTGATGGTGATTCTTGCCCTTGGTTGCTTTATCGGGGCAATCTTTGCAGCGCCAGAGCGACGCAAGGGTGTGTTGAGGGTCGGTGTGGGCGTCGTTGTCTCGATGACGCTGACTCTGGTTGCACTTTCATTGGCTCGGTCTGCCTACTTAGCTAATCTGCCCAAGGGAGTAAACATCGCGGCAGCCACCACAGTTTTTGAGACGCTGACGAGGTATGTGCTGCAGGCCTTCCGCACTCTGTTCGCAACCGGGGTAGTGCTACTGCTAGCTGCTTGGGTGGCTGGGCCATCCTCAGTAGCCACGTGGATTCGCAACGTGTGGAGCCGAGTGCTTGGTAGGGGTGGTGTAGGCATTGGTAACAATGTTGACCTTGGCCCAGTGCCAAACTGGGTTGCTGCACACCTATTAGCACTGCGCGCTGTGATTCTTGGTGCTGCGGTACTGCTACTGGTGCTTTGGTCTCGCCCGACGGGCAAGGTGGTGCTGTTGATCGCTGTGCTCACGCTGATACCGATAGCCCTAGCTCAGTTGCTAGCTAGCAGCGCTGCACCGGTATCAAAGGACTCTACTCAGAGTGATGATTCTGGTGATTCTGGTGATTCTGGTGATTCCGATGGTGTCGATGGTGTTGAAGCGTCAGAAGAAGATCAAGATTTAGCTAAAGAACTCAGCTAAAGCTCAACGACCTGCCCAAACGGCTCAAAGAACTGCCTAAAGAGGGTTGTAACTCGTTGGCATTCAAGGTAACTTCCTGCATTGGTAAACGGTGTTTATGGCTCGTGAGACCTTGGGGGAATATGAATCAGTCCGGCAAAAACCTGCGCTTTGCCTTCGCTGCGGTTCTGTGTGTTTCAATCCTTGCATTGACTGCATGTAGCGAGGATCGCAGCTCAAACGGAAGTGGGAATGAGAACTCAGAAACCACAGCAGTTCTGACTGATTTGTGTAATAGCCCAGACTTGATTGCCTGCGCTGCAGCATCTTCGATTTCTGCGCAGGTGCCAACTCAGGAAACCAAAGCAACGGGTGAGACGTTGGTGATCGGCATGATCAATCAAGAGAACACCCCGGTGGGATCGTTTCCTGAACTCAGCCAAAGCGTTCAAGCGGCCATGGACTTCATTAACAACCAGCTCGGCGGGGTTGATGGTCGCCCGCTGCAACTCGAAGTGTGCAACACCAAGTTTTCTGCCGAGGGCTCAACAAGTTGTGCTCAGCAGTTTGTAGCTGAATCAGTTCCAGTAGTTCTGGGTGGGATTGACGTATTCGGCAACGGAATCGACCTGCTGGCAGACAATGACATTCCCTTCGTCGGCGGAATTCCAGTCAGCACCCAGTCCATGACCTCTCCCAACTCCTTTCAGTTTAGTGGGGGTTCTTGGGGGGCCATGGTTGCATTTGCCGCCTATGCAGCAACCGACCTGAAAGCAAAGTCAGTGGCTATTCTGTACGGAGACTTCGGTTCGATAGCCGATGGTGCGAACTACGGAAAACAGACATTAGAAAAGTTGGGCGTCACGCAAATACAGATGGTGCCCTACCCAATCCTTGAAACAGATCTGAGCTCGGCTATTCAAGCAGCCGCTGCCGGCAACCCCGATGCAGTCATCCTTCTCACAGCAGATACTGGTTGCACCTCGGCCTTCGAGGGGATTGCTACCGCAGGCATCACGGCGCAGACTTTTTATACCGGAGCCTGCGCTGCTCCAAAGATTATTGCGGGAGTCTCAGCAGAGGATTCTGAAGGGTCGATCTTTAACGTCGAGGGGCCAATCAGCCGCACAACTCCAGATGCAGACTCCAATCTGTATAACGCTGTGATTGCTCAATACGGCAAGGGTCTTGATGCGATTGGCGCAGCGAGTGTCACCTTTAGAGCATTCATGAACCTCTATGTGGTTCTGAGCGAGCTTGGAGCAGATGGTATTAATGCAGGCAGCGTGACTAAAGCGTTTCGCGGCAAAGTCGATGCTTCGAGCTTTATGGGTCACCCTTATACCTGTAACGGCAAACAGTTCAAAGGGCTGCCCGCTGTGTGTGCTCCACAGCAGATGCTGGGCAGCATGACTGATAGGCAACTCAACCAGATCGGTACTTGGGTCGATGTCGGCAAGATCTACGGGATGGGTTGAGCAACCCTGGTGATTGGCGAGTATCTGGGCTACATCTTGGCCGGCCTTGGCGGAGGAGCTGTCGTTGCAGCGCTTGCGCTCGGACTTGTGTTAACAAATCGCGCGACTGGAGTAATTAACTTTGCCTTTGCTGCGATGGGTATGTACATCGCATTTGCGTACTTTGAGTTTCGAGATAACGGCGACCTAATCCTTCCCGTGATCGGCATTCCCTCAAGAATCCACCTGCTTGCTACACCCACTTTGTCGGCAGCGATTTTGATGGCAGTACTGCTGTCGGCGGTATTAGGTGCAGCTACCTATTGGCTGGTGTTTCGTCCGCTGCGAAGAGCCCCAGCGTTAGCTAGCGTTGTTGCCTCGCTCGGACTGATGTTGTATCTGCAAGAGGTTGTGAGGCTGAACTTTCGAGCAGGAAGCGCCGCTACGGTTGTTCGCATGCATGTGCTTCCCGAGCACCCGGTTCGCTTCTTGGGCACTGCAGTGACGGCAAACCGGCTGCTGCTAGTTCTGTTTGTGATTCTTGCTACTGCGGGACTAGCCGCGCTCTTTCGCTACACAAAATTCGGAATGCAAACAAGGGCAGCAGCGGGAAGTCAGAAGGGGGCGATGTTGATTGGCATTTCGCCCGATCGCATTGGCTTGGTCAACTCTATGGTCGCCACCGTGATTGCAGGAATTGCAGTCATTTTGATTGAACCAATCTCGGGGCTTGACCCGATTACAACCAGTTTGCTGGTATTGCCTGCGCTTGCCGCAGCGCTGCTAGGAGGGCTGAGTTCCTTCACCGTTGCAGCCTGTGCCGGACTGGGAATTGGCATGATGCAATCGCTGATCCTTGGCTACACGGTCAGGCCGAGCACCTCGTGGATTCCAGACTGGATCCCTCGAACTGGCATACAGCAAACAGTGCCCGTGATTATTGTTTTGATTGCTCTGATGTGGCGTGGAGATTTGCTTCCAGATCGGGCGTATTTAGTTGACAAAAGACTCTCCGCATCTCCAACTCCAAGACATGTAACGCTGTGGACTATCGCCCTAGTTGGGCTGGCCTCTGTTGGCTTATTGAGCTTTGATGCCGCCTATCGTCAAGCGCTTATTGTGACCATGGTGAGCGCGTTGCTGGCCCTGTCTGTGGTGGTGATCACTGGCTACGTCGGGCAGATCTCGTTAGCTCAACTCGCTTTTGCTGGTGTGGCGGGGTTCACTGTGATCAACCTTGCCAATGATGGACTTCCCTTTTTGCTAGCTGTGCTGGCCGCAACGATTGTTGCCACAGCGGTGGGGGTGATTGTGGCTCTTCCAGCGGCACGCGTCCGGGGCATGAGTTTGGCGATCGCAACCTTGGCCATGGCTGTTGCCCTTGAACAGCTGGTCTTATCGAGTCGAGCATTTTCTGGGGGTGTAGCTGGAAGGTCTGCACCTAGGCCGATTCTGTTTGGAGTGGACTTTGGAATTTCTGCTCGTGGTGACGCAAACTTTCGGCCAATCTTTGGATTTTTTGTTCTAGGTGTTCTCACCCTGAGTTGCTTGATGGTTGCAAACCTTCGCCGAAATCGCACTGGGCTGCGTTGGCTAGCTGTTCGCTCCAATGAGCGGGCGGCTGCCGCAGCAGGGATCAATGTTGGCAGGTCAAAGATTGGTGCCTTTGCGGTCTCTTCATGTATTGCTGGGCTAACGGGCGTGCTGCTGGCATATTCCACTTCGACGCTGTCTACAAATTCATTTATGGTGATTGGTGCTTTGGTGGCCTTGGCGCTGACGTACCTTGGCGGTATCGCAAGTATCGGCGGAGCCTTGGTGGCCGGGTTATTAGCTCAGGCTGGCCTTTTGACGCTGCTGGCAAATGGCGGCACAGGTGGCCAAGCAGGAACCTATGTGTTTGCTCTGAGCGGCCTAGGTCTGATCGTTATGGCAATCTTTGCTCCCGACGGAATTACAGGCGCTGTTAGAAACGGCGCTTTGCGGCTACAAAGAATTGCGCGCAACACATTGCAAAATCACCCTGCGAGCTCAGTGGGGAATGTTCATGAGTGAACCGATTTTGCAGGTTCGCGATTTGAGTGTGAGGTACGGGGGAGTGTTGGCTCTGAAATCTGTCAGCTTTGACGTGGCCGAGGGTAATATCGTTGGACTGATTGGGCCCAACGGTGCCGGTAAGACCACCTGCATTGATGCTCTCAGTGGATTTACTGCATCTGCCAATCGCAATACAGCCTTTACTCATGTTCGTTTTTTGGAGCGCTCGATTGATCGCTGTTCACCTCAGGCGCGGGTGCGCCTTGGCTTTGCGCGCACCTTTCAGTCCCTTGAACTATTTGACGACCTCACGGTGCGAGACAACCTTCGGGTTTCGGCAGCTACCCCATCTTGGGTAAGCACTCTGACTGATGCATTATGGCCAAAACGAAAGGTCGACGCAGTAGTCGATCAGACGCTAGAGATGCTTGGTCTTGAGCAATTTGCTGAAGAACGCACAGAGAACTTGTCGAACGGGCAGCGACACCTAGTTGCAGTTGGGCGTGCGCTAGTGGCAGAGCCTCGTTTACTTTTGCTCGACGAGCCTGCCGCTGGACTTGACCCAACCGAGACGGCGGAACTTGCCAAGTTGCTCAAGCTGCTACCAGAACTTGGTGTGAGTGTTTTGTTAGTTGATCATGATATGAGCTTGGTTCTAGGAGTATGCGATCAGGTGCATGTTCTGGACTTTGGAACAATCATCGCGAGCGGAACGCCAGAACAGATTCGTTCGAATCCGCTAGTGATTTCTGCATACTTAGGGCAGGAAGGCTTGGCTGCTGGAACGACTACTACTGACAGTCCGGCTGGCGAGATTGCCGATTCACAAGCCCGGGATCGGGATCGGGATTTGGGTGTGGACGTGGACCTCGGCGAGGCGCTGGAGCCAGGTTCATGAGCACACCTCAACCACTTGACGCTCAGACTCCAATTCTGCGTTGCACCGGGCTGATAGCGGGTTACCAAGGGGTGGCTGCAGTCAAGGGCCTAGATCTTAGTGTTGCAGCCGGCGAAGTCGTTGCGCTGCTCGGCGCAAATGGCGTTGGTAAAACCACCACATTGCTGAGTATCTCAGGGTTAATTCCGCTAATCGGTGGCAAGGTCGAACTACTTGGCAACGACCTAGCGGCTCTGAGTCGCAGCAGAGTTGGTCTTGCACGGCGATCCTCTAGTTCGCGAAAAGTAGTTACTCGGGCTCGGGCTGGAATTGCCCACGTCCCAGAGGGCAGGGCTTTGTTCTTTGATCTCACGGTTCGAGAGAACCTGCGTCTAGGTGCTAAGCGCAAGACCACCAAAGGAGATGCAAACTCGCTAGGCGAAGCAGAGGTTCTGAGCCAGGTGCTGGAGTACTTCCCAGCGTTAGTTGGGCTTTTGGATCAGCCCGCTGGTTTGTTGTCTGGTGGTCAGCAACAGATGCTGGCAATTGGCAGAGGGTTGATGAGCCAGCCGAAATTGCTGATGGTCGATGAGTTAAGTCTGGGCCTTGCTCCGATATTGGTAGAACAGTTGCTACCGGTTCTTCGCACTATTGCTCAGACCACTGGTGCAGGCGTGCTTATCGTTGAGCAACATGTGCACTTAGCGCTAGCAGTATCCGATCGGGCGTACTTGTTGCGTCGCGGAAAAGAGGCTGTGTCAGGCAAGTCTGCTGAGCTTGCGGCAAGAGCGGACCTAGTCGAAGCCGGATATTTCGGCGACTAAACCCACCCCTCCCCCCCCCCCGACAGACACACTCGTTTTGTCATGCGTGGGACCCCCTATCGGGGGTCCCACGCATGACAAAACGAGGGTTAGTGAACCGTTGAGGCTTGCATCGGGATTCCCTCGTCAATCTCTCGGGCCACTTGACGCGCAGCGGCGGCTAGTTCTTCTGGAAGTTCGTCAACTCGACCAAGCTCATCAGAAAACTTCACGCGGGGTCGATCCTCTGAGGCAACCACTCGTGGCATCCAAGCCGAATGTAAAATGAATGGAACTGCCACACCAGAGCTACCTGCAACCGAGCCAGC
>Ga0105053_10004144_pt1 | contig 21572 bp, 18 predicted proteins | sample BON01_FD_78093 | JGI IMG/M metagenome (GOLD analysis project Ga0105053, IMG submission 78093) | Freshwater microbial communities from Lake Bonney liftoff mats and glacier meltwater in Antarctica - BON-01 | ecosystem: Environmental > Aquatic > Freshwater > Ice > Glacier meltwater | place: Lake...
TCGAGTCCTACAAGGACGCCCTGCTGAACGAGGCGGTTTAGGCAGCCAGAGCCCCCGCCAGCCTCAAAAACCCTGCCCCATCCACCACTTCCGCCCGCGCGTCCGGCTCGATCCCCGCCGCCTCGCACAGGGCCGCGCCGCCCAGCGTCTTCAAGCTGGACCGCAGCATCTTGCGCCGTTGCCCGAACGCCGCCGCCGTCACCCGTTCCAGCCGTTTCAACGTCGTCGCGTCCGGTCGGTCAGGGCGCGGCACCAGATGCACCACGGCGCTGGCCACCTTGGGCGGGGGCGTAAAGGCGGCGGCGGGCAGGTGCATCACCAGACGCGCCTCGCACACGGCCTGGCTGATCACCGCCAGCCGGCCATAGGCGTCATCGCCCGGGGCGGCGGTGATCCGCTCGGCCACCTCCTTCTGGAACATCAGGGTCATGGCGTGGGGCATCCACGGCCCGGTCAACCACTTGATCAGCAATGGCGTACCGACGTTATAGGGCAGGTTGGAGACCACATGGGCCGGTCCCTCGACCAGCTCGGCCTCGCGCACCTTCAGCGCATCGGCCTCGACCACGACCAGTTGCCCTGAGCCGTCATCCAGCTCGGCCAGCAGCGGCAGGAAACGAGGGTCCTTCTCGACCAGCACCACCCGCCCGGCGTCGCTCTCCAGCAGCGCCCGCGTCAGGCCGCCGGGACCGGGGCCGACCTCGATCACCGCCCGCCCCTCGAACGGCCCGGCCAGACCTACGATCTTGCGAGTGATGTTCAGGTCTAGCAGGAAATGCTGCCCGAAATTCTTCTTCGCCAGCAGGCCATGGGCGTCGAGGCTTTCGCGCAGGGAGGGGAGGTCGGTCACAGGGATTCCACAATTTCGAACCCTTCTCCCCTTGGGGGAGAAGGTGGCCCGGCAGGGCCGGATGAGGGGTAGGCCAGCCACGCCCCCGGTGCCAACCGTTTTCCACGGCACCCTACCTCGCCCGCATCCCCGCCATCTCCCCCGCCAGTCGGATCGCCGCGATCAGACTGTCGGCCCGCGCCATACCCTTGCCGGCGATGTCGAAACCGGTGCCATGGTCGGGCGAGGTGCGGATCACCGGCAGGCCCAGGGTGGTGTTGACCCCGCCCCAGAAATCCAGCGTCTTGACCGGGATCAGGGCTTGGTCGTGATACAGGCACAGGACGGCGTCATAAGTGGCGCGGGCTGCGTCGTGAAACAGGGTGTCGGCGGGCCGGGGGTCGGTGATGGCGATGCCCTCGGCGCGCAGGGCGGTCGCGGCGGGGATCAGGACTTCGATCTCCTCCATCCCGATCGCGCCGCTCTCGCCTGCGTGCGGGTTCAGGGCCGCCAGCGCCAGTCGCGGGGCGGCGATGCCGAAATCGCGCTGCATCGCCTGATGGACGACGCGGGCGGTGCGGCTGACCCGCTCGGCCGTGACCCGTTCGGGCACCTCGGCCAGGGGCGTGTGGATGGTCACCAGACAGGCGCGCAGGTCGCGGGCGGTCAGCATCATCACCGGGCCGCGCGTGCCGATGAACGGCGTGTCGGCGGTCAGTTCGGCGATGAACTCCGTATGGCCCGGAAAGCGGAAACCAGCGGCATACAGCGGGGCCTTGGCGATCGGGGCGGTGACCACGCCCGAGGCCTCGCCGGTCAGGGCCAGATTGACCGCCTGTTCGATCCAATCGGCCACGGCACCGGCATTGGCGGTCTCGGGTCGGCCCGGAGTCACGGGCGCGGGCAGGGGATGGTCCAGAACCGGTATGGCCCGGCTGAACACGGTGTTGGCGTCGGCGGCCGACAGCACGGTCTCGACCGGCTGGCCCTGGGGGCGCAGCAGGGCGGCGTCGCCGATGACGACAAAGGCCGGCCCTTCGGCCCGCAGTGCGGCCCAGGCCTTGGCGATGATCTCCGGCCCCACGCCCGCCGGTTCGCCCATCGACAGGGCCAGCGGCGCGGAGACGGCGGTCATCATTTCATCTCGATAAGGGCGTCCTCGCGCAGGTCGCGCATATAGCGGCGGCCGAGGGTGGCGAGGTTCTGGCGGAACAACTGGCTCTCGACTTCCTGCGGATTGGGGGCCTCGGTACCGCCGACGCGGCGTCCGCAGACGCCCAGCAGATGGACCCCCAGCGGGGTGCGCACGGCGGTGCTGACCGAGCCGATTTCGGCGGACCGGGCGACCTGCTGGAACTGCGGGGCCAGGTTCTGCACATCGGCCTCGCCCAGATCGGCACCGAGCAGCCCCTGTTCGGATGTCGCACGGGCCAGCATGGTGTCGCAGGTCAGTTGGGGCCGCAGGGTCTCAAGCCGCCGCGTCGCCGCCGTCACCTCTGCCTCGCTCGCCGTGTCGGGCAACTCGATCATCACCTGTTTGATCTGCACCAGACTGGCCGACGCCCCGTCCCGCTTGTCACGCATATAGACGATGTAAACCCCGCCATCGACCGGGATGGGCCGCGACAGTTGCCCGACCGCCAGCTGATCCAGCGCCTGCTGCAGAGCCGGCTGTATTGTGCCTTCAACGACCCAGCCCGCATCTCCGCCGCGGGTCGCCGAGGGGGCGGCCGAGAACTGCTGGGCTACGGCCTGGAAGGGGGCTCCCTGGACCATCTGCTGCACCAGCTGATTGGCACCGCTCAGCGCGGCCTGCTGACCGCCGACGCGGGCGGACTCGATGTAGATTTCGCCGATCAGATATTGCTTTTTCGATGCAGCCTCCGAGACCTGACGCAGCGCTGCGGTGACCGCAGAACTGCTGACGCGGGCGCGACTCTGGAACCGTCCGCCGACCAGCTGCGACCAGCCAATCTGTGTCCGTAGCTGCTCGCGGAGGGTACTGGGGCGAATGCCACCCTGGGCCAGGAAGTCGACATAGGCTTGCGGCGATGCTCCCACTTCCTGGGCCATGTCTGTGATTTCCCGCTCGACCTGCGCGTCGCTGACGACCAGGTCTTCAAATTTGGCCAGTTCCTGGACCTGCAGGCGCTCATCTATCAGGGCGTTCAGCGCCTGCTGCTGGATGGCCGGAATGTTCTCGGGGGTGGGTTGGACCTGGGTCATGGCGATCAGCAGCAGCATCCGCTGACGCAGGTCGAATCCGGTGATGACGCTGTCGTTTACCGTGGCCAGAATACCGTCCGACATCTGGAAGGCCGGCGCGGCGGGCGGCGCGGCGGGCGCAGCTTCGGCGGCAGGGTTCAGATTGCCGGCGGCAGCGGGCTGCACCGGCGGCGCGGTTTGGGCCGTGGCCGAACCGGCCAGGAGGGCGGCGATCGCCACGCCCGTCATGTAACGCTGCAAACCCATGTCAGTCCTGGTTCCTCAAGCGGCGCTGATCCGGATTTCGTCCCGGAATTGCGGACCACGCAACCCAGGCTGCACAACCGTCAGCGCCTGTCGCTGCGTCAATACCCTGTACCGCCGAAAGTGGCGAGGTTTAGGCGCACATAGATGCCCTCGGACGGTCCGGTGGGCCTGACCCGGGTGTTGTCGCGCCTATAGCCGATCTCGAATCGGAAACAGTCATCGTCGAATAACAGGCCCACCTCCGACCGGGTGATGATGTCCCGCTCCAGGTCAGCGATGCCCGAGACGGCCAGGCCCCAGTTGCCATGAACGAACTGCTGGCCCGAAAGCTGGACGAATTCGTAGTTGCGGTTAAGCGGCCCGGCCAAGGGATTCGAGCGATCCACAATATAGCTGAGGGTCGCCAGATTGCGCCGGTCCCAGCGACCGTCGATCGCGACCTCTCCCCGCCGGATTTCACCGGCGGAATCTATGGTGGCGTGACCCCAGCCACGAATCCGATCCGAAGGCGATAAACTGCCCTGCACCACCCAGTCCGAGGACTGGGTGGCCAGTCCGGACGGGTCGTACAACTGCGTCGGTGCGTCCGGCACCGGCGTCAGGAAGGCGGGCTCCTCGTCGGCGCGATAGCTGCGGCCGATGAACAGACTGGCTTGGCGGCCCTCGTCCCAGCGCAGGGTCGTCCGGGCACCGATCGTCAGCCGCAGACCGCCTTCGAAGAGATCGTAGCCCGGGAACCGGTCAGTCTGGAAAAGCGAACTCTCGTCCAATTCGAGGGTCTGGCTGTCCTCAATGGGAATGCGCGGGTCGAGATCCGAAGTGGTCGAGGCCGACAACTGGGCCATCGGCTCCAAAATCAGGTCCGCATTGGGCCCGACCTGACGAAAGAGGGGATAGCCGATATCCAGACCCGCCGTGGCGCGCCCGCGTGCGATGGTCTCGCCATCGAAACCCGGAACGGGTGGCAAGTCGCCGACCGAATAGAGGTCGGCACGCACGTCGATGAAAGGCTCCCATCGAACCCCCAGTGGCGAGATCAGTGGCCGACGCCAATCGGCCTGACCGGAGACCCGGCGGCTATCGACGCCTGGCAGTCCCAGGGTCGGCCCTGCGGGAATGATTTCGGGACGCAGGACGGGCCCGCCGACATATTCGGCGCGATAAAGCGAAACGCTCGAACCCCGCAGGCGCAAACGGCCGCCGAAAATGGGTCCGTCAGGCTCCCATCGCGCCTCGATCAGGGGAGCGACCGTGGGCAGGGCCCCGTCGGGCTCAAATTCGTTGAGCGCCGGGGTGACGGGATCGAAGCGGGAGACCCGCAAACTCTGCAGGGTGAAGGCGGCAATCGAGACATAGGACCGCGCGGTTTGCCGCTCGGCGTACAATTGGGTGATCAGGCGTCGCTGGTCGCCATAGTAGAGGCCATTGTCCTGATAGGGTGCGCGGACGTCATAGCGGTCGAACAGGGTCTTGTCAGACACCCGCTCGGCGGTGAAGCCCCAGCGCCAGGGACCGGCAGGATCGAACCGGCCATGGCTCAGAAAATAGCTGCGGCTGGTGCGTTCGCCGTATTTCACATTGCTCTCGGCGTCGCCATCGCCGTCGAGGTCAAAGTCTCCGAAGCTGCGCTCATAGGTATAACCACTGCGCACGACAACCATCCCGTCGCTGAAACGGCGACGCCATTGCAGATTCAGCAACGGGGCGACGTGAGTATTCAGCTGCGGGCTGATCAGCCAGTCTTCGGACGGCGAAATGACCCGCAGATAGGGGACCTCAAGGCTCAGGCCGCGCCCTTCGTCATAGCTTGGAGTCGGCACCAGAAAGCCCGAAGCCCGCTCGACGGTCGGATCGGGATGCGAGAAGAAGGGCAGGTAGAAGACCGGTACGCCGCCAACCCGGAAAACGGCGTTTCGGTACAGGACCGCACGCAGCGCCTCGTCCTGTACGACCGTCTCCGCCTGGATGGCGATACTGGGTTCCGTGGGATTTCCGTCGGCGTCGCAGATCGGGCAAGGGGTAAAAAGGGCGTAGTTGAGTTCGTTGACGTTCTCGCTGCGGCGCACCGCTGTGGCTGCCATCAGGCTGGAGCCGTTCTGGAAGCGAGTGGCGAAATCCACCGCGACCCCGGCCCTCAGGTCCGAGTCGATTTCCAGATGGCTGGCGAAGACGACGTTGCCTTGCGGGTCTATAAATTCGACTTGCCGATCCGCCGTGGCGATGCCGAGCCCGAGGTCATAGCTGACCGCTCCGGCCCTTAGGGTCGCCTGACCAAAACGTGCCAGGACACGGTCGGCTCCGGCGCCTTCTGCCGTGATCAAATCGCCAGCGCGCGAAGCGGAATCCGCCTCGATATAGACGGCATCCGGCGTCAGGCCATCGGCTCCCCTGACGGGCGGCCCCGACGGCGAGGGTGCCACCTGCGCCTCGGCAACACCGGCCAGCGAAGCCAACGCGATAGCCGCAGCTCCGGCCAGAAGCCGGTAGCGCAAATCTGCCAGATCGGGCGCGCGGCGGACACGCAGCATGGAGGGGTTCACTCTGGACGGCGGAGAGACGGATGGGCCGGATCGCTTAGCCGTCTTCTGTATAGAACAGCAAGGTGAAGGCGGCGAGCGCCGTGAGCAAGGGTGGCAGCCATGCCGCCAGCCACGGTGGGATCACCTCGGCCGAGCCGAAGGCCGAGGCGGCCTGGTTGACGAAGAAGAACCCGAACCCCAATATCACCGCCGCCACGCTCATTCTGGCCAGATCACCCAGCCGCACCAGCCTCAGCGAAAAGGCGGCCGCCAGGATGGACATGGCCGCGAACATCAGCGGGGTCGCCAGCAGTTGCTGCAGTCGGAGGCGGTAGGCGGTCGATGAAAACCCGGCGGCCTCAACCCTGTCAACCTGGGCCGGCAGCGACCAGAAGGATGTGGCCTGTGGTCGGGCGAACCGCTCGAATGCCTCCTCGTCGGCAAGGCTTGAGGGCAGGTCGAGGGTGGCATAGCCGACGGCTCGCTGGCCGATCTCGGCCCCACGGCATCGACCAGCCGCCAACTGCCGTTCGACAGCGACGCCGAGGTGGCGTCAATACGTTCGGAGAAGGTCCGCATCCTTTCGGCGTCGTTGGTGTAGATGAAGAAGGTGACGTCCAGCAGCCGCGCGTTCGAACGGTCCTGACGCTGGGCCCGGATCACCATCTGGCGGGTGTCGTCGCCCTCGCGAATCCATACCGTTGGGCTGGCCTCGGCACCGGCGGCAGAACCGGACAGGCGGGCGCGCTCACGCTGGAACAGGCCATCGGCCGACGCCGCCAGCGGTCCCAGGGCTGCCACGGTGATCACGCCCAACATCAGGGCGGCTCCCGCTGCCGGGAGAACGAACCGCCAGGCCGAGACACCAGCCGCCCGCATGGCAATCAGTTCGCTGCGCCGGTTGAGACCCACGAAGGCGGCCAGCGTTCCGAACAGAAAAACGAATGGCAGCAACTGGATGATCACCTGCGGCGACTTCAGCAGCATCAGCCCGAGGATACGGACCCCGGACAGATCGACGTCAGAGCCGACCCCGCGGGAAATCTCCACAAAGTCGATCAGCATGATCAGGGCGGCGATAACGCCCAGGGCGAGGCCCATTGAACGCGCCTGCTGAACCAGCACATAGCGCTCGATTCGGCCCAGCCGCAGCCGGGGTGCGGGCAGGGCGGTACGGCTTTTCATGCGAAGCGCGCCCTCAAATGCTGAATAGACCGCCAGACCGGGCCGCGACGCGGTTTCAATGCCTGGAAAAGCAGCCTCAGGGCGAGGACGGTCGCCATGATCGGCAGCAGATACTGGAATACGTTCAGCCAGCCGTTCCAGGCGCTGGCCGAGACCACGCCGTAGCCCGCGACGCGGACGATCAGGAATACGGCCGCCGCCTTGGCGATGCGCACGCCATAGCCGGTACGGCTGAACGGCCCGCCCATGATCGCGGTCAACGCCATGGCCATCGCCATCAGGGCATAGAGCGGCGCTGACAACCGCGAATGACCCTCGGCCATCAACTCGCCCGCTGATCCGACCCGCTCAAGATCGCCAGGCGACGGATTAAACAGTTGGGTCAGGTAGAGATCCGACGGCTTGTAGCGAACCTGATCGGTCACTGCCGAATACTGGGATAATGGCACGTCCTGGCGGCCGAACGAGAAATACTCCAGCACGCCACGCGAAGAATAACGCTGCCAAGACCCGTTGATCAGGGTCAGATAGGGCTGGCCGTCGATACGGCTGAACCGGGCCTCGGCGGCGTCCCAGGTCGTGACCTTGTCGCCGTCTTCCAGATAGACGAACAGATTCTTCAACAAGCCGTTCTGCTCGATCTGCTGGACATAGACCGTAAGGCCGTTGGGCCCTTCGACGAACTGTCCCTCCTCGACCAGCAAGGCCGCGAGGTCGGTGCGAACCGCGAAGGCTTCAGCCCTGGCCTGACGCTGGGCCCATGGCTGGCCGAGGGTCGTGACCAGCAGCGTGAGCAGTGCCGCGATGGCGGCGATCCTGACGGCCGGGCGAATCGCCGACCAGCGGGTGACCCCCGAGGCAAACACCGCCGTCAGCTCCTGCTCCCTTTGCAATCGGATCAAGGCGACCAGGGCTCCGACGAACAGGCCGATCGGAATGATGACGGCCAGCAATTGTGGCACGGCCAGCAGAGTCAATTTGACCATGACCCAGACGCTCTGGCCCCGCTCGACGATGAATTCCAGCTGGTCTAGGCTCTGGCTGAGAATACCGATTCCGGCCAGCGCAGCGCACGCGCCCGCGACGGGGCGAGCGATCTGCCGGAAAAGATAACCTTGGATCAGCGTCATGTACGGAAAGAAATCACCCGTTGCGGGCGGCGGCGAGGGGGAGCATCTAATACACACACCATTGCGCCGGTGAAACCGCGCGCGCTCTACCATCGACACAGAGCCGGGGCGTACCGCCCGGCGGGAGTAGTAAATGAAGATCGAGTTCATCGCGTCCGCGGGCGCTGCTGAGGTTCTGGCCGTTCTGGTCCACGAAGGTCGGGTTCTGTCCGGCATGGGCCCCCAGCTCGACACCGCCACCTCCGGTGCCCTGACAAAGGCGATGGCCGCCAGCCGGTTCACCGGTGCCACGAACACCACCCTGATAGTGGCCGCCCCGGCCGGAGTCGACACTGGCATTATCCTCCTCAGTGGGGCCGGCGAGGTCGCCAAATTTGATGACCTGGCTCTGGAGGCTGCTGCGGGTGCCGCCTATCAGGCCGTCAAATTGTCGGGCGCTGCCGCACTGACCATCGACGCCCACTCCCTGACGTCCGACCAGGCCGCCCGAGCTGCCTTTGCCGCGCGACTGGCCGCCTACCGTTTTCTGAAATACCGCACCAAGCTGAAGCCCGAAAAGACACCCTCAATCGAGACCATCAAGGTCGTAGCCGCCGATCCGAAGGCCGCACAGTTGGCCTATGACAGCTTGTCGCCGGTGGCTGACGCGGTTGAATTCGCGCGCGATCTCGTCGCCGAGCCGGCCAATATCCTCTATCCCGTCGAGTTCGCCAATCGCGTAAAGGCCTTGGAGAAACTGGGCCTTGAGGTCGAAATTTTCGGCGAGAAAGAGCTTGAAAAACTCGGTTTCCGCACCCTGCTCGCCGTCGGCATGGGCAGCCGCCGCGAGAGCCAGGTCGCCATCATGAAATGGAACGGCGGCAACAAGGGTGATCAGCCCATCGCCTTCGTCGGCAAGGGCGTGACCTTTGATACCGGCGGGATTTCCATCAAGCCGTCGGACGGCATGGAAGACATGAAATGGGACATGGGCGGGGCCGCTGCCGTGTCGGGGCTCATGCACGCCCTGGCGGGGCGCAAGGCGAAGGTGAACGCCATCGGTGTCATTGGTCTGGTCGAGAATATGCCGGACGGCAACGCCCAGCGTCCGGGTGACGTCGTCATGTCACTGTCGGGTCAGTCAGTTGAAATCCTGAACACTGACGCCGAAGGCCGCCTCGTTCTGGCCGACTGCCTCTGGTACACTCAGGAGCGGTTCAAGCCGAAATTCATGCTTGACCTTGCCACCCTGACCGGTGCCATGATCGTGGCTCTGGGACTTGAGTACGCCGGCGTGTTCTCGAACTCCGACGAACTGGCGAACAATTTCCTCGCTGCGGGACCCAAGGTCGGCGAGAACGCCTGGCGGATGCCCGTTCCGGCCTTCTACGAACGTCACATCGACACCCCGATCGCCGATGTGAAGAACACCGGCAACGGTCGCGCCGGCGGCTCGATTACCGCCGCTCTGTTCCTGCAGCGATTCACCAACGGGACGCCTTGGGCTCACATCGATATCGCTCCAACCGCCTGGGTCAAGGACAGTCGCAACCCGACTGTGCCGGACGGTGCCGTCGGCTGGGGCGTGCGCACGCTGGATCGAATGGTCGCTGACAGTTACGAGTCGTAAGTCTGTGAAAAGGCAGGGCCAGGTGTCTGACTTTAAACCGGAAATCTGGTTCTACCACTTGGAACGGTCGACCCTGGAACAGGTGCTGCCCGGCTTGATGGAAAAGACACGCGAGCGGGGTTGGCGGGCGCTGGTGCGCGCTGTCGATTCCCGTTTACTAGACGAAATCGACGAGCGGCTCTGGACCTGGCGCGACGACAGTTTTCTGGCTCATGGCCGAGCGTCCGGACCTGAGGCCGCGCGCCAGCCGATCCTGTTGACCGAATCGCTCGAGAATCCGAACGCCGCTCAGGCGCTGTTCATTGTGGACGGCTCAGAACTGGGCGACACGAAAGGCTTTGAGCGATGCTTCATCATCTTCGACGGACGGGACGAGGCGGCTCTGTCGGGTGCGCGGGTTCGCTGGAAGACGTTGAAGGACCAGGGTGCCGAACTGGCCTACTGGAAACAGTCCCCGGAAGGACGCTGGGAAAAGGCGGCCTGATCCTCGCGCTGCTGGCCGTCGCAGCCTGTTCGACACCGGTCTCAGAAGCCTCCGCACCGCGTGCGATCGAATCAGCGCAGATCAATCGACCCATCGGCTCGCGGCCCTCAAATCCCATGGCCGACCTGTGTCGGGCAGGAGAGCTGCAATGGCTGGTCGGCAGATCGAGGAGTGAGATCCCTGTGCCTGTCGATGTCGTGAACCGGCGCGTCACCTGCACGACCTGCCCGGTCAGCCTCGACTATTCGCCCTACCGCCTGAACATTTTTTTCAACGATCAAAACGGGATCGTCGAACAGGTCCGCTGCGGCTGAGCGTAATGCGGGAAACTCCGCCGACGACCATCCTGTCTGTCAACCTGGGGGCTTCGGGACCGTGTGTTTTGGGACGGACAACTGGGGTGGCATATGATCCTAGGGCGGGTTCGGCTCTTGGCGACGACCGGCTTTAAGGACAAGGTGATGACACGGCAGGGGGAGAACACATCATGCGTACCATTCTGATGGCAGGGGTCGCGATGGCCGCCGTCATGATCGGCCCGGCCGCCGTTGCCGATGCGACGGCTGAACGTGCTGTGCTCGACCGGATTGAGCGGCCCCAGGTCTGTGGCCCTGCGGTGACGGCCATAACCGGAATGCCGGTTGCCGATATGGTCATGGTCGACGGGTTTGGCTCCGGTGGCTTCGCCGTCGATACCGCCGTGCCTGAGGCCCAGGCCTGGTTCAACCACGGCGTCCGCCTCCGCTGGGCCTTTGAACACAAGGAATCGGTGCGGGCCTTCCGCAAGGCGCGGCTGCTCGACCCGACCTGCGGTATGTGCGCCTGGGGCGAGGCGTGGGCTCTTGGACCCAATCTCAATGGCGGCGGCAATGACGACGAGAGCCAGGCGACCGCCCTGGCCGCTGCGCGCGACGCCCGCCGCCTGGCACGCCATGCCACGCCAATGCAGCGCCAGATGATCGACGCACTGGTCCAGCGCTATTCGGGCCTCAAGGGATCGCGGGACCGGCGTTTTGCCGGAGCCATGGACCGGATCGCGCGCCGCAATCCATCAGACATCACTGTCGCAGCCATCACCGCCGACGCCTGGATGCTGAAGGCCGATGAATGGTGGGACGATGACGGCAAGGCCAAGGATCCCGGCATTACACGCGCCATGACTATATTGGAGCAGGCCCTGGCGGCGGCTCCCGATGATCCCGGTGCCATCCACCTCTACATCCACCTGACCGAGTGGTCAGATGACCCCCACAAGGCCATCCCTTACGGTGAGCGTCTTGCCATTCTGGCGCCGGGTGCCAGCCATCTGGTCCACATGCCGTCGCACACCTTCTACCGGGTCGGCCGGTACAAGGACGCCATGATTTCCAACGTCAACGCCGTGGCGCTGGATCTGCAGTACGACCGCCTCGCGCGTCCGCCCGGCGGCGTGCCGGGTATGCCGCTGCATGGCCACAACATCCATTTCGGCATGGGCGGTGCCCTGATGGCCGGCGGGGCTGAGGAGGGTCTCAAACTGGCCGAATGGTTCCTGGCCACCTATTCGGACATACCGGCAGATAACATCTGGCGTCAGATGACGGCCAACAATGCCTATGCCAACTACGGGCGGTTCGGCTCGACTGAACAGGTGGCGGCACTGCCGGAACCGGCCGCGACCCACCCGATGCTGCGGGTCAGCTGGCACTATGCACGGGGTGAGGCAGCGGCGAGGGCTGGCGATACTGCGGCTGTGCGGGCCGAGGCCGAAGCCATCATGGTCTTGCGCGCCGAGCCGTCGTTCGCTTCAGGTCCGAGGGCCAGTGAGCGACGCGATTTCACCGAACTGTCGCAGCGCGTTCTCGAAGGTCGCGCAGCGATGATTGAAGGCGACGCTACCGCTGCCATCGCTGCCTATACCCGCGCCGCCGAGATCCAGGGTCAGGGACCGGAGGGGGGTGACCCGCCGATCATCTGGTATCCGACCCGTCGCAGTCTCGCTGCGGCGCTGTTGCTGAAGGGTGACGCAGCAGGCGCTCGCGCCAAGGTGCTTGAACTGATCGAGGACTGGCCGAACGACCCCTACAGCTATTTCGTTCTGGCCGAAGCCGAGGCGGCGCTCGGGCATTCGGAGGCCTCGGAAGAGGCGCGCCGCCGCTCTCGCATCGAGTGGATCGGCGGCACAATGGATCTGACTCTGGCCTGACCGGCGGGTATTACGCTGGTGCCGCCACGGCCATGTTGTCGATCAGGCGCGTCCGACCCAGCCAGGCCGCCGCCAGGATGCGGGCCGGCGCGTCCATCACGCCGTTTCGGAACGGTGTGAGGTCATCGCTGCGCCGCACGGCGACATAGTCGATCCGTTCGAACCCGACCTTCAGCAGGGTGGCGTGGGCGTCGCGCTCGACGGCTGCCAGCGGACGCCGCGCCGTGGCCTCAAGAGCAGCCGTGGCCAGTACGCCGTTCAGCCGCCGGGCAATGCCCAGTTCTGCTTCGGACAGGTAAGCGTTGCGTGAGGACAGGGCCAGGCCATGGCCGTCCCGCATTGTCGGCGATCCGATGACCTCGGTCGGAATGTCGAGGTCACGGACCAGCCGTCGCACAACCATCAGCTGCTGCCAGTCCTTTTCGCCGAATACGGCCACGTCCGCCTGGACCTGGTTCAGCAGCTTGGCGACCACCAGGGCCACCCCGCCGAACATCTGTGGTCGGAAATCGCCTTCCAGTCCTTCGGCCGGCCCAGCAACGCTGATCGTTGTGGTGGTGCCCGCCGGGTACATTTCATCCACCGACGGCGCAAACAGCAGGTTACAGCCCGCACCGGCCAGCAGTTCCGCGTCCCGGGCCTCCTGCCGGGGGTAGGCCCCCAGGTCCTCGTGGACTGCGAACTGGGTCGGATTGACAAAGACGCTGGCGACGACCCGGTCGCTCCTTTGCCCGGCCTCGCGCACCAGGGTCAGGTGGCCCTCGTGCAGCGCTCCCATGGTCGGAACAAAGCCGACGGTGAGGCCATGCCGACGCCAACCGCTGACGGTCTCGCGCAGGGCCGTCACGCTGCGAACGACAGGCAGGGAGTCGGGCTGGGCCATGATGAACGGATTAACCTTTCGGCTTAAGCCTGCTTGTGAACCGGGCGGCAAATCATGCCGTGCGAGTGTCGGCTTATGACGCCCAGCTCCCTCACTCGTCCAGTCATGGTGTTTGTCGCGGCCGCCGGCTTGAACGCCTGCGGCATGGTCGATAGCGATCCGCATCGTTTCGAGAACCTGGCCAACTCCGTCGCGGCCATCAACCTGGACGGCACGCGCGCCGCCGCTGTGCCGCCCCGCTCCGCAGCTGAGGCCGGTCTGCGTCCGGCCCTGCGCGTTGAGGTGATGGACCCTCACGCCCTTTGGGACGCTCGCGACGGGCTCGATGCGGCCATTGAACGCGCTGCGCCACAGCTGCTCGCCGCCGCCGCGCCGGTTGTCGCGGACGCCGTGGTGCAACAGGTGTCCGCTCGTATCGACGCGGCTTCGTCTCGCGCCGGCCTGCGCCCCGCAATGGCATCGCGTCCGGTCACCGCGCCCCGTGTGCTTCACGGTCTGGTTCAGCTCGGCGCCTATTCCAGCGAGGCTGCGGCCCGCTCGGCCTGGACCCGGCTCAAGACCGGCGAGGCCGCCTGGGCCCTGAACGGTCTGTCGCCTGTCTATGAGGGTGTCGATGTGGGCGGACGTCGTCTCGTCCGGCTCAAGGTCGCCACGCCAGCCGCCGGAGCCGCCGCAGTCTGTGCCGCCGCCGGCATTGCCGACCCATGGTGCAATCGGGCGGCCTGATCGCCGAATCCACAGCCGTCGTTCATCCTGTCGTTGACGTCCGCCTCCCCGGACGCGATTTTACGAGCCAGTGGCCGCCCGTCTGAGTCGGGGGTCGCCAGAGAGGCGTGAACATCCATGGCTGACCCTGCGGTCATTGTCGTCGGCAACGAAAAGGGCGGGGCGGGCAAGTCCACCCTCGCGATCCACATCGTCTGCGGCCTGCTGCACGCGGGGCGTCGCGTGGCGATCATTGATCTGGACCTGCGTCAGCGGACGATGGCCAAATTCTTCGCCAACCGCGCCATCTGGATGGCCGGGAACAACCAGAGTCTACCGATGCCGATCGAGCCCGACATGGGAGACGGCATGGCCCTGGCCAAAGCCGATCAGCAGGAACAACTGAACCGTTTCGAGGCCGCCCTGGCCCGGGCCCGGGCCGAGGCTGACGTCATCCTGATCGACACGCCCGGCGGCGACACCCTGCTGTCGCGCACGGCCCACGGCGTCGCCGATCAGATCGTCACCCCGATGAACGACAGTTTCGTCGATTTCGACCTGCTGGGTCAGGTCGATCCCGTCACCCTCGATCTGCTCATGCCCTCGATCTACTCCGAGAGCGTCTGGGAAGCCCGTAAGCACCGCGCCATCACTGAAGGCCGCGGCGCGACCATCGACTGGATCGTGGTCACCAACCGCCTTGCTGTGGCCGCCGCTCGCAATCGCCAACGGCTGGAAGAGCGCATGGACAAACTGGCCCGCCGGGTCGGCTTCCGCATGGGACCGGGTCTGCGGGATCGGGTAATCTACCGCGAGCTGTTCCCGTTCGGACTGACGGTCGCCGACCTGTCCAATGAGATCCGGCCCGTCGCCGTCTCCCTGGCCCATGTCGCGGCGCGGCAGGAGATGCGCAGCCTGATGCTGGCCCTCGGGCTGGACGGCAAGGCGTTGGACGCCCCGCTGGACGCGGCGGCGTGACTCCTTGATCGCCTGGTTGGTCCTGGCGGCCATTGGCCTGTGGACTTTGATCCGTCTCGGTCGTCACAGCGAGCGACGCGGCCGGGCCCAGTGGCGGGTCGCCGCCACCCTGTTCAGCGCGGTGCTGATCGGTACCGGTGTACTTGTGGCCTTACGGGGTGCCTGGCTGCCGGCGGTTGGTCTGATTGGTGCGGGACTTTGGCTCACCCTCGCCTCGCGTCAGCGCCCCGGAGCCCCACGTTCAGAGGCCCCGCGTTCAGAGGCCATGAGCGAGTCCGAGGCCCGATCCCTGCTAGGTGTCGCCGCCGCCGCCACGCCGCATGAGATCAATACCGCATGGAAACGGTTGATGGGTCGAGCCCATCCCGATCAGGGTGGCACCGAGGGTCTGGCCTCCCGCCTCAATGCAGCGCGTGATCGGCTGTTGAAGCCTTAGATTTCCGCCTTCTTCGCTGCGGCTTTTTTGGGAGCCGCCTTCTTCTTGGCGGCCGGCTTTTTCGTCGCTGCCTTGGGTGCGGCCTTCTTGGCCGCCGGTGCTTTCTTGCCCTTGGCCGGAGCCGCAGCCGCGCGGGCCGCCAGCAAAGGCAGGGCCGCCTCCATGGTCAGATCCTCGGGCACAGTCCCCTTGGGCAAGGTGGCGTTGATCTTGCCCGACTTCACATAGGGTCCGAAACGCCCGGCCATGACGTGGACCGGCTCGCCGGTTACCGGATGGGCCCCGAGGTCCTTCAGCGGAGCCGTGGCCGCGCCGCGCCCGGCGAATTTGCCCGCCCGCTTCTCGGCCAGTAGCACCACCGCGCGGTTCAGGCCGATGTCGAACACCTCGTCGATGTCGGCGACATTGGCATAGGTCCCCGCGTGCAGCACGAACGGCCCGTAGCGGCCAAGGCCCGCCGAGATCGGCTTGCCGTCCTCGGGGTGAATTCCGACCTCGCGCGGCAGGGCCAGAAGCCGCAGGGCCTGTTCCAGCACCAGGGTGGCGGGCGACCAGCCCTTGGGCAGGGACGAGCGTTTCGGCTTCTCTTCGCCGGGCGCAGGCGTCTCCACATAGGGTCCGAAACGGCCGATCTTCAGCGCCACCAGCGCGCCGGTCGCCGGATCGACGCCCAGATCGCGGTCGCCGCCGTCTTCGGCACCGGTCGCGGCACCGAAACCGCGCGTATAGCGGCATTCCGGATAGTTGGAGCAGCCGATGAAGGAAGACTTCATCTTGAAGCTGGCCTTCAGATGCAGCCGTCCGCTCTTGCACAGGGGGCACAAGCGCGTATCGGAGCCGTCACCCTTGTCGGGAAACAGGAAGGGTCCGATGGCCTCATCCAGCTCGTCGATCACGCCCTGACGGGCCGTGACGGCATCGGTGGCCGGCTTCAACTGGGTCCAGAATTCCCGCAGCACCACCTTCCAGTCGAGGTCCCCGGCGGACACTTCATCCAGTTGGGTCTCGAGGGCGGCGGTGAAATCATACTGCACCCAGCGGCCGAAGAACTGTTCGAGGAAGGCCGTGACCAGCCGTCCGTTATCCTCGGGAATGAACCGGTTCTTGTCCATCCGGACATATTCACGGTCCCGCAGGGTCGTCAGGATTGAGGCATAGGTTGAGGGACGGCCGATGCCCAGTTCTTCCAGCTTCTTGACCAGGGTCGCTTCCGAAAAACGCGCTGGCGGCTCGGTGAAATGCTGGTCGGTGCGGATGGCCTCGACCCGTGCCAGAGCGCCTTCCTTCAGCGCCGGCAGGCGGGTGGTGTCGTCTTCATCGTCACCGCCGTCCTTCGGCTTCTCGTCCCGCCCCTCTTCGTACACCGCCATGAAGCCGTCGAAGGCCACCACCTGACCGGTTGCCCGCAGGGCGGTCTGGCCCTTCGGTTCCTCGATCTCGACCGCCGTGCGGTCCAGTCGGGCGGATTCCATCTGGCTGGCGATGGTCCGCTTCCAGATCAGTTCATAGAGCCTCTGCAGGTCGCCATCGAGACGCAGGGTCTCCGGCGCACGGGCCATGTTGGTAGGCCGAATGGCCTCGTGTGCTTCCTGAGCATTCTTAGCTTTAGACTTGTAATATCGAGGTTGTTCCGGGACATAGGCTGGCCCGAACCGTTCGCCGATGACCTCTCGGGCCTGGGCGATGCCCTCGGGACTGATGAACAGCCCATCGGTCCGCATATAGGTGATCAGACCGCCCTGGTCGTCGACACCCTCATACAGTTTCTGTGCCGCCTGCATGGTGCGCTGCGCCGTGAAGCCCAGTTTTCGTGAGGCCTCCTGTTGCAGGGTCGATGTCATGAACGGAGGACTCGGTGCGCGTTTAACCGGCTTCTTCTCCACCGAGGTGATGGTGAAGGTGCCGACTTTGATGGCGTCGCGCGCCGCGCTGGCCATGGCTTCAGAGGTGATGTCCAGCCGCTGCACCCGCTTGCCGGCATGTTTGACCAGCCGGGTGGTGAAGGGCGGACTGTCAGCGGCCAGGTCAGCTTCGACGGACCAATATTCCTGGGCCCGGAAGGCCTCGATTTCCATCTCGCGGTCGACGACGATCCGCAGGGCGACCGACTGCACCCGTCCGGCCGAACGCGCGCCCGGCAGCTTGCGCCATAGCACCGGCGACAGGGTGAAACCCACCAGATAGTCCAGAGCGCGGCGGGCCAGATAGGCCTCGACCAGTTCCATATCCAGCTGGCGTGGATTGGCCATGGCTTCCAGCACGGCGCTCTTGGTGATGGCGTTGAAAGTGACCCGCTCAACGTGGGTGTCCTTCAGCGCCTTCTTCTTGGTCAGAATTTCCAGCACATGCCAGCTGATCGCCTCACCCTCGCGATCGGGGTCGGTGGCCAGGATGACCCGGTCGGCCTTCCTGGCGGCCTCGGCGATCTCGGACATCCGCTTGGAGGCGCGGGCGTCGACTTCCCAGCTCATGGCGAAATCGTCGTCGGGCAGGACCGAGCCGTCCTTCGACGGCAGGTCGCGGACATGACCGTAGGACGCCAGGACGGTGAAGTCCGGACCCAGGTATTTGTTGATGGTCTTGGCCTTTGCGGGGCTCTCGACAACGACGAGGTTCATGCGGGGAGGGGGCCTTGCGCGGGCTCGGAAAGGGGGCGGAACGTGGTTGGCGCGAGCGCCGCTGTCAATCGTGCGCGGAATTCAGGGTGTTCGAGCGGCGGTCAGACCGCCTGACAACAGGGTCGCCCGGCCCACCAGATTGAGCTCCAGCAAGGCCGCCGCCACCGTCCCGATCGGCAGGCCAAGCGCCCGGGCCAGTTCATCGCGTGGTGTCGGCGTGGGCGACAGCAGGGCGGCGACCTGTTCGATTACTGCCGCCTCGATCTCGTCAGGCACACCCTCAAAGGGATGGCCGGCGAAGGGCTCGCGCAGGGTCCGCAGGGTCGAGAAGGCCCGCTCCACATCCTCCAGCCCCTCGCACAATATGGCCCCCTGCCGCAGCAGTTCGTTCGGTCCTCGTGACCGCGGGTCCAGCGGTGAGCCCGGAACGGCAAACACATCGCGTCCCTGCTCACCCGCCAGCCGGGCGGTGATCAGCGAGCCGGAGCGCAGCTCGGCCTCGACCACGATTACGCCGCGCGACAGGCCGGAGATAATCCGGTTGCGGCGCGGAAAGTCTTTCGCCTGGGCTTTCGCACCCATCGGGCTCTCCGAGACGATACAGCCCTGTTCGGCGATCTGGTCATAGAGGTCGGCGTTGTTGGACGGATAGATATCGTCCACACCACCCCCCAGCACCGCCACCGTCCCAGTCGGCAGGGCCCCGATATGGGCCGCCCCGTCGATGCCGCGCGCCAGGCCGGAGACCACGACGTGTCCGGCCTCACCCAACTGTTGCGACAGGCCCCGTGCTATTCTCTGGCCACCCGCCGAAGCGATACGGGCTCCGACCACGGCGATACAGGGTCGCGCCATCAGGGCCACCTCGCCGCGTGTCCACAGAATTGGCGGGGGCGGATCGACCGCTGCCAGCATCTCGGGATAGTCGGCATCGCCCAGAACGATCAGCCGGGCCCCGGCGCGCTCTCCAGCCTCCATCTCGGTCTCGATCCGTTCGACCGGCACCAGCGAATGGCCGTGGGCACCGCCGCGCCGGATCAGGTCGGGCAGGGCCTCCAGCGCGCGTTCCGCAGAGCCAAACCGCTCCAGCAGTTGTCGAAAGGTCACCGGCCCGATCTGGTCGGTTCGCGCCAGACGCAGGCGCGCGAAACGCTCTGCATCGGTCTGGGTCACCCCTTGCTCGCGCCGATCCGGGGTTCGGTCCCCAACAGGATACGGGCGATGTTCTGATAGTGTCGGGCCCAGATCAGGCCCGCAGCCGCCACGGCCAGTACCAGCACGGGAGCCGCAGCGGGCAGACCCGGCAATGGCAGAGGCAGCAAGGCGAGCAGGGGGGCCATCGCTGCCGCGATCAGCGCGGCGAGCGAGGACATGCGGAACAGCAGCGCGACCAGCAACCAGCTCGCGATCGCCAGAAAACCCAACGGCCAGGCCGCTGCCAGCAGCAGGCCGAAGAATGTCGCCACGCCCTTGCCACCCTTGAAGCCGAGCCAGACCGGAAACAGATGGCCGAGGAAGGCCGCACCACCGGCGACGGCAGCCAGCGTCGGCACGCCCGGGAACAGGGCCTGGACAATCAGATAGGCGACCGCACCCTTGCCGGCGTCCAGCAACAGGGTGGCGATGGCCAGATCCTTGCGGCCGGTTCGCAGCACATTGGTCGCGCCGATATTGCCCGAGCCGATGCTGCGCACATCGCCTGCGCCGCCCAGCCGGGTCAGGATCACCCCGAACGGAATGGAGCCCAGCAGATATCCGCCCACCGCTGCGAGCGCGAATGTGCCGAGAGCGGGGGCGACCAGATCCTGCAAGTGATTCGTCCCTCTTAACGTGTGTCGTGGACGATGCGTCCGCTGACGACGGTGAGCAAGACCCTGCCCTGCAATCGCCGCCCGTCGAACGGGGAGTTTTTGGATTTGGACTTCAGTGAGTCCGCATCGATCACCACGGGCGCGCCGGGATCAAACAGGATCAGGTCCGCCGGAGCCCCGGTTGCGAGAATGCCTGCTTCCAGTCCCAGCAAGCTCGCCGGGCCCTGCGTCAGGGGCCTCAGTATGTCGAGCAGTTCCAGCCCGTCCTCATGGTGCAGGCTCAGGGCGGCAGGCAGCAGGGTCTCCAGCCCGACCGCGCCCGGTGTCGCCTCGGCAAACGGACGGCGCTTGTCCTCGGCCGGGGCGGGAGCATGGGCTGAGGTGATGGCGTCGATCAGACCGTCGCGCACTGCCTCGATCAAGGCCTGCCGGTCGCTCTCGGGTCGCAGCGGCGGGTCCAGCCGATAGAAGGTGCGATAGTCCCCGATGTCGATCTCGTTGAAGCACAGATGGTTGATCGACACCGAGGCGGCAACCTCCAGTCCCTTCGCCCGGGCCCGCGCCAGCGACTCCAGCGCCCCCTCGGTCGAGATCTGGTCAACCAGGAAGCGCGCGCCCGTCTGTTCGACCAGGGCCAGGTCGCGCTCCAGCTGGATCCGCTCGGCGATGGCCGGGGCCGAAGCCAGGCCCAACCGCGTCGCCAGCTCGCCTGACGTCGCCACCGCGCCCTCGCTCAACCATGGATCGACCGGGCGGCAGGAGATCAGGGCGCTGAAGGCAGCGGCATAGCTCATCACCCGTTGCAGGGTGCGGGTGTTGGCGATGACCTTGTCGACATCGGTGAAATACAATGCCCCGGCCTCATCCATCAGGCCGATCTCAGCCATGTGGACGCCGTCGCGCGCCCGCGTCGCCGCGCCGGCCGCGCGGACATTGACCAGCCCCAGGGCCGCGCCGCGGCGCAGGATAAATTCGATCATCGCCGGATCGTCGAGGGCCGGATCGGTGTCCGGCTGGATGACGATGGTGGTCACTCCGCCCGCCGCCGCCGACAGACTGGCCGACTTCAACGTCTCCTTCGGCTCCGCGCCCGGCTCGCCGGTCTTGACCCGGATGTCGATCAGTCCGGGCGATAGACACAATCCGTCCGCGTCGATGACCGTCACCCCCGCCGGTGCGACCGCGCCGAAGCCCCGGATGACTTCGTTGATCCGCCCGTCCTCGATCAGCACCGCGCCGGGGCCGTCATATTCAGAGGCGGGGTCAATCAGCCGGGCGTTCAGGATGGCAATGGCGGTCATGCCGCGTCTCCATCCAGCCGCACGGAAAGAGCCGCCAGCACTGCCATCCGTGCGGCGACACCCATTTCAACCTGATCCTGGATCAGTGAGACGGTCAGGTCGTCGGCCACGTCCGAATCGATCTCGACGCCCCGGTTCATCGGCCCGGGATGCATCACCTTCGCCCCCGGATTGGCCCAGGACAGTTTCTCTCGGTCCAGACCCCAGAAGCGGAAATACTCGCGGGTCGAAGGCACCAATGCCCCTTCCATCCGCTCCAGCTGAAGCCGCAGCATCATCACCACGTCGCAGCCCTTCAATCCCTCGCGCATGTCGTGGAACACCTCGCAGCCCCAGCGCTCGGCATCGCCGGGCACAAGGGTCGGCGGGCCGATCAGCCGGACCCGTGCTCCCATCATCGACAGCATCGAAACATTCGACCGCGCCA
>Ga0105053_10004150_pt1 | contig 21559 bp, 22 predicted proteins | sample BON01_FD_78093 | JGI IMG/M metagenome (GOLD analysis project Ga0105053, IMG submission 78093) | Freshwater microbial communities from Lake Bonney liftoff mats and glacier meltwater in Antarctica - BON-01 | ecosystem: Environmental > Aquatic > Freshwater > Ice > Glacier meltwater | place: Lake...
AATAATCATTGATAAAAAGGATTATAAACCAGTAACATAGTCTTTTTTGTAATTGAGAGTTTTGCGAAAATAACCTTTTGGTTATCGCAAAAATAATCATTGATAAAAAGGATTATAAACCAGCAGCAAAGTGATCTTTTAAAAGTAGTATAAGTTAAAAGCTATCTATTTAGATGACTTTATTTTTTTTAAATAAGATTAGTTTGTTTTCAAAATAACTTCGTATTTTTGCAGTCCAATTTAAAAAACAAATAGATAGAACAGATGAAAGGAGGTGCATATATATGTTAATTATACCAGTTAAAGAAGGAGAAAATATAGATAGGGCTTTAAAGCGTTTCAAAAGAAAATTTGATCGTACGAAGACAATGAAGAACTTACGTAACAAAAAACATTTCACAAAACCTTCTGTTGCAAAAAGAGCTCAAAATATTAAAGCAGCTTATGTTCAAAAATTAAGAACTCAAGAAGAAGTAGGTTAGTAATAACACGCTTTTACAATATAAAAATCCTGTTTTATTAAACAGGATTTTTTTTGTTTTATACAATTGCTAATAGATATATGTGTAAATTTGAAAATAGCAAAAAGTAAAAAATGATCACTTCTTTTTTAGAGTATTTAGTTTTAGAGAGAAAATATTCAAATCATACAGTTACTGCGTATAAAAAAGATATCAGTTCGTTTTATGAGTTTTGTAATGATGAATATGAACTCAAAAGTCTTAAAGATGTAAATTATAGTCAAATTAGATCTTGGATTATAAAATTGGTTGATGAAGGAATTTCTAACAACTCAATAAATAGAAAAGTAAGCTCTTTAAAATCATTCTATAAGTTTTTGCAAAAGGCAGAGCAAATAAAATCGAATCCACTTATAAAACACAAATCACTTAAAGTTGCGAAAAAAGTTCAAGTTCCATTTACATCAAAAGAAATAAATGAAGTTATAGATAACTTAGAAACCGAAAACGATTTTAAATCATTAAGAAATAAATTAATTGTAGAATTATTTTATTCTACAGGCATGAGAAGAGCAGAGTTAATTAATTTAAAACATGAAGCAATTAATTTTCAATCAAAAACAGTAAAAGTTTTAGGAAAAAGAAATAAGGAAAGATTAATTCCTTTAATTGCGTCAGTACTAAAAACAATCGAAGAATACCTATCCTTTAAAAAAGAGATCTTAACAGATACTGATTATCTATTTGTAACAGAAAAAGGAAAGAAAATATACGAAACACTTGTTTATAGAATAATAAATAATTACTTTAGTCATGTTTCCACGAAGGTAAAAAAGAGCCCGCACATACTTAGACATTCATTCGCAACTCATTTACTTAATCAAGGAGCAGATCTAAACTCGGTTAAAGAATTGCTTGGGCATTCAAGCTTAGCATCAACTCAAGTTTACACGCATAATAGTTTAGAAAAAATAAATCAAGTGTACAACCAGGCTCATCCTAGAAGCCATAAAAAGTGAAATTATATGAAAGTATACATCCAATCAGTAAATTTTAATGCAGATTCAGATTTGTTAAAATATATCGAAAGTAAGGTTGAAAGTTTATCCAAATTTCACGATAAAATTATTGATGCTGAAGTCTTTTTAAAAGTGCAAAGCACTAGCGATAAAGAAAATAAAATTTCAGAGATTAAAATCAATATTCCTGGTAGTGAATTGATTGTTAAAAAAGAAACAAAATCGTTTGAAGAGGGAATAAGTATAGGTGTAGATTCATTAAAAAGACAACTTAAAAAATAAAAAGAAAAATTACGAAATTCAGTATCGCTTTAAAAATTAAAAAAATAGACAAAAAAAGTTTTAGAAATAAAAAAAACTTTATACATTTGCAGTCCGTTAGAAATAGCGGATTGTTTTTTTATGCAATAAGCCGATGTAGCTCAGCTGGCTAGAGCAGCTGATTTGTAATCAGCAGGTCGGGGGTTCGAGTCCCTTCATCGGCTCAAAAAAACAAAAAAACGTTCATTGAAACACTGGTGAGATACTCAAGCGGCCAACGAGGGCGGACTGTAAATCCGCTGACTACGTCTTCGCAGGTTCGAATCCTGCTCTCACCACAGACAGTTTTTCAATTGAAAAACAAAGGATTAAAAATTAGAATGCGAGAGTAGCTCAGTTGGTAGAGCGTCAGCCTTCCAAGCTGAATGTCGCCGGTTCGAACCCGGTCTCTCGCTCTAAGTTTCAAGCCGGTGTAGCTCAGTTGGTAGAGCGCATCCTTGGTAGGGATGAGGTCACGGGTTCAACTCCCGTCGCTGGCTCAAATAAAAGAGAATAAAATAAACACTAAATATATTTAACTAAGAATTAAAATTAATAATCATGGCAAAAGAGACTTTTAATCGTTCAAAACCACACTTAAACATCGGTACTATTGGACACGTAGATCACGGTAAAACAACTTTAACTGCTGCTATTACTAAAGTTTTAGCTGATGCAGGATTCTCAAAAGCACTATCATTTGATCAAATTGATAATGCTCCAGAAGAAAAAGAAAGAGGTATTACAATTAACACATCTCACGTTGAGTATCAAACAGCTAACCGTCATTACGCGCACGTTGACTGTCCTGGTCACGCGGATTACGTAAAGAATATGGTAACTGGTGCTGCCCAAATGGATGGAGCTATTTTAGTAGTAGCTGCAACTGATGGACCAATGCCTCAAACATGAGAGCATATCTTATTAGGTCGTCAGGTAGGAATTCCTAGAATGGTTGTATTTATGAATAAAGTAGATATGGTTGATGATGAGGAGTTATTAGAATTAGAAGACATGGAAATTAGAGATTTACTTTCTTTCTATGAGTACGATGGTGATAACGGACCTGTTATTGCTGGTTCTGCTTTAGGTGCACTTAATGGTGAACAAAAATGGGTAGATACAGTAATAGAGTTAATGGAAGCTTGTGATACTTGGATTGAAGAGCCATTAAGAGAAATTGACAAACCATGCTTAATGCCAGTTGAAGATGTATTCTCAATTACTGGTCGTGGAACTGTTGCTACAGGACGTATCGAGACAGGTATTGCTAATACAGGTGATTCAGTAGAGATTATTGGTATGGGAGCAGGAAAATTAACTTCTACTATTACTGGTATCGAAATGTTCCGTCAAATCTTAGATAGAGGTGAAGCTGGAGATAATGCAGGTATTTTATTAAGAGGGATTGATAAAGAGCAAATCAAAAGAGGAATGGTAATCTGTAAGCCAGGTTCTGTAACTCCACACGATAAATTCAAAGCAGAGGTTTATGTTCTTAAAAAAGAAGAAGGTTGACGTCATACTCCATTCCATAACAACTATCGTCCACAGTTTTATGTAAGAACTACAGATGTAACAGGAACAATTACTTTACCAACAGGAGTAGAAATGGTTATGCCAGGTGATAACTTAACAATTACTGTTGAATTACACTCTACAATCGCAATGAATGTTGGTTTACGTTTTGCAATCCGTGAAGGTGGTAGAACAGTAGGAGCTGGTCAGGTAACTGAAATTCTTTAATTAGAATTAATTTAATAACATTTCAAGGTGCTTCTCAATATATTTTGGGTTAGCACCTTGTGTTTACGGGCGTAGCTCAGTTGGTAGAGCACTGGTCTCCAAAACCAGGTGTCGGGAGTTCGAGTCTCTCCGCCCGTGCAAATGCAAATAACTAATAATATGATAAAATATATCAAAGAATCATTTGAAGAACTAAGTAACCATGTTACATGGATATCTAGAGACGAAGCACAAAAATCAACAGTAGTTGTTGCTGTGTTTACTATAATTTTTGCATTAGCAGTTTTCTCTATTGATTACATTTTTCAATTAGGTTTAGATAACTTTTTTACCATGTTTAATAATTAATTATGGCTGAATCAATTAAAAAATGGTACGTAGTTAGAGCAATTGGCGGTCAAGAAAATAAGGTAAAATCTTATATCGAAACCGAAATTGCAAGACTAGGCTTGTCTGATTATGTTGATCAAGTTTTAGTACCTAAAGAAAAAGTTATACAAATTAGAGACGGAAAAAAATACATAAAGAAAGAGTTTATTTTCCTGGTTATATAATGGTAGAAGCTAATTTAGCAGGAGAAGTACCACACGTAATTAAAGCTGTAACAGGTGTTATTGGGTTTTTAGGCGAAACAAAAGGCGGTGCTCCAGTGCCATTAAGAAAATCAGAAGTAAATAGAATGTTAGGTAAAGTAGATGAGCTTTCAGTTCAGGGAGATAACATTGCTATACAATATATTATTGGTGAAACTGTAAAAGTTGTTGATGGACCATTTAATGGATTTGATGGTACAGTTGAAAAAATAAATGAAGAAAAAAGAAAACTTGAAGTTATGGTGAAAATTTTTGGACGTAAAACTCCATTAGAATTGAGCTATATGCAAGTAGATAAAATTTCATAATTGTTACACAAATAGAAATTGATTTTTTGATGAGCTTCCACGATTCAAAACATCTAAAACTAAAGTTTAAATAATGGCAAAAGAAGTAAGTAAGGTTGTTAAATTACAAGTGCGCGGAGGATCAGCAAATCCTTCTCCACCAGTTGGACCTGCTTTAGGTGCTGCCGGAGTTAACATTATGGAGTTCTGTAAGCAATTTAATGCTAGAACTCAAGATAAACAAGGGAAAATCTTACCAGTAGCAATTACTGTATATAAAGATAAATCTTTTGATTTTGTTGTTAAAACTCCACCAGCTGCAGTACAATTATTAGAAGCAGCGAAAATTAAAAAAGGTTCTGGAGAACCAAACCGTAAGAAAGTAGCTAAAGTTTCTTGGGATCAAATAAAAGTTATTGCAGAAGATAAAATGGTAGATTTAAATGCATTTACAATTGAGTCGGCAATGAAAATGATTGCAGGTACAGCTCGTTCTATGGGATTAACAGTAACAGGAAACGCTCCAGCTTAAACTTTAATAACGGTTATTCAAAATGGCAAAATTAACAAAAAAGCGAAAAGAAGCTAGCGCTAAATTAGATAGTACAAAAACTTATAATGTAATTGAAGCTTCTGCTTTAATTAAAGAAATAACAAATGTAAAATTTGATGCATCTGTTGATTTAGCAATACGTTTAGGAGTAGATCCCCGTAAAGCAAATCAAATGGTTCGTGGTGTTGTAACATTACCTCACGGAACTGGTAAAGATGTAAAAGTTTTAGCATTAGTTACTCCAGATAAAGAAGCCGAAGCTACAGAAGCTGGTGCAGATTATGTTGGATTAGATGAGTACCTTCAAAAAATTAAAGGAGGATGGACAGATGTTGATGTAATTATTACTATGCCAAGTGTTATGGGTAAATTAGGTCCTTTAGGTCGTGTTTTAGGACCAAGAGGTTTAATGCCTAACCCAAAAACAGGTACAGTAACAATGGATGTTGCAAAAGCTATTGCAGATGTAAAAGCTGGTAAAATCGACTTTAAAGTTGATAAAACTGGTATTGTACATGCAGCAATTGGTAAAACATCATTCGACGCTGAAAAAATTGCAGATAATGCAAATGAATTATTACAAACAATTGTTAAACTAGCCAACTACAGCTAAAGGAACATACATTAAAAGTGTATTCATTTCTAGTACAATGAGTCCTAGTGTTGCAGTTGATTTTAAATCAGTTTAATAAGCAGTTAAATTAGAAATTATGACAAGAGAAGAAAAATCACAAGTAATCCAAGATTTAACAGCGACATTAGCAAATACTAACATTATCTATTTAGCAGACATTTCAGGATTAGATGCATCAAGTACATCTAATTTAAGAAGAGCTTGTTTTAAAGCAAATGTTAAGTTGGCAGTTGTTAAAAACACATTGCTTTCAAAAGCAATGGAAGCATCTGATAAAGATTTCGGAGAGTTACCAAATGTATTAAAAGGTAATACTTCTATTATGATTGCTGAAGCAGGAAACGCGCCAGCTAAAGTAATCAAAGAGTTCAGAAAAAAATCAAAAAAGCCTTTATTAAAAGGTGCTTTTATTGAAGAAGCTATCTATGTAGGTGATGACCAATTAGATGCTCTTGTGAACATTAAGTCTAAAGAAGAACTTATCGGAGATATTATTGCATTATTACAATCACCAGCTAAAAATGTTATTTCAGCATTACAATCAGGTGGTCAAAAATTATCAGGTATTCTATCAACATTATCAGAAAAATAAGTACGCGCACTAATAAACTAAAATAAATAAAATTTTTAAAAACAATTAAAATGGCAGATTTAAAAAATTTCGCAGAGCAATTAGTTAACTTAACAGTAAAAGAGGTTAACGACTTAGCTACTATTTTAAAAGATGAATACGGTATTGAGCCAGCAGTAGCTGCAGTAGCAGTAGCAGGACCAGCAGCAGCTGGTGCTGATGGTGGAGCAGAAGAGCAAACTGAATTCGATGTAATCTTAACAGCAGCAGGTCAATCTAAGTTAGCAGTTGTAAAACTAGTTAAAGAATTAACAGGATTAGGATTAAAAGAAGCAAAAGGTATCGTTGATAGTGCACCAGCACCAATCAAAGAAGGTATTTCTAGAGATGAGGCTGAAGGGCTTAAAGCATCTTTAGAAGAAGCAGGAGCTGAGGTTGAGCTTAAATAAGCTTTAAAAGCTTAAACAAACTTAGGTTTAGGTCTTTAGAACAAACGTTCTAAGACCTAAACCATTTTGTGTATATATTCGTTTTATATTTTAATATCGATTTTAATTAAAAAAATTTTTCTTTTGACAACGAAAAACACTACTGAAAGAATAAACTTCGCAACAGCAAAATTGGGAGCCGATTATCCAGACTTTTTGGATATCCAAGTAAAATCATTTCAAGATTTTTTCCAATTACAAACAAAAGCTGAAGAGCGTGGTGAAGAAGGTTTGTATAAAACTTTCATGGATAATTTTCCAATTACAGATACACGTAATAATTTTGTGTTAGAATTCTTAGACTACTTTGTAGATCCTCCAAGATATAGCATTCAAGAATGTATTGAAAGAGGTTTAACACATAGTGTTCCTCTTAAAGCTCGTTTAAAATTATACTGTAGAGATCCAGAACACGAAGATTTCGAAACTATTGTGCAAGATGTTTATTTAGGTACTATTCCTTATATGACAAACTCTGGTACATTCGTAATCAACGGAGCAGAAAGAGTTGTAGTTTCACAATTACACAGATCTCCTGGTGTATTCTTCGGGCAATCATTCCACGCAAACGGAACCAAGTTATACTCTGCAAGAGTAATTCCTTTTAAAGGATCTTGGATAGAATTTGCAACAGATATCAATCAAGTAATGTATGCTTATATTGATAGAAAGAAAAAATTACCAGTAACAACACTATTTAGAGCTATCGGTTTCGAAAGAGATAAAGACATCTTAGAGATTTTTGATTTAGCTGAAGAAATTAAAGTTTCTAAAGCAGGATTGAAAAAAGTTCTTGGGCGTAAATTAGCAGCTAGAGTTTTAAAAACTTGGAACGAAGATTTCGTTGATGAAGATACTGGAGAAGTTGTTTCAATTGAAAGAAATGAAATTATCTTTGATAGAGATACTATTATAGAGAAAGATTATATTGATGAGATTATAGAATCTGGTGTAAAAACAGTTTTAATACACAAAGAAAATAATCAAATGGCAGATTATGCAATTATTCATAATACGCTACAAAAAGATCCAACAAATTCAGAAAAAGAAGCTGTTGAACATATCTATAGACAACTACGTAATGCAGAACCGCCAGATGAAGAGACAGCACGTGGAATTATAGATAAGTTATTCTTCTCTGAACAACGTTACAATTTAGGTGAAGTTGGTCGTTTTAGAATGAATACAAAACTTGGTTTAGATGAACCAATCGATCAAAAAGTACTTACAAAACTTGATATTATTACCATCATTAAGTATTTAATCGAATTGATTAATTCTAAAGCTGAAGTAGATGATATTGATCACTTATCTAACCGTCGTGTTAGAACTGTTGGTGAGCAATTAGCTGGTCAGTTTGGTGTTGGTCTATCAAGAATGGCACGTACAATTCGTGAACGTATGAATGTTCGTGATAATGAAGTATTTACTCCAATTGATTTGATTAATGCAAAAACATTATCATCAGTAATTAATTCATTTTTCGGTACAAACCAGTTATCTCAATTTATGGATCAAACAAATCCATTAGCAGAGATTACACACAAACGTCGTTTATCGGCACTAGGACCAGGTGGTTTATCTAGAGAAAGAGCAGGATTTGAGGTTCGTGATGTTCGCTATACACATTACGGGCGTTTATGCCCGATTGAAACTCCTGAAGGACCAAACATTGGATTAATTTCTTCTTTAGCAGTATTTGCTAAAGTAAACAACTTAGGATTTATTGAAACTCCATATAGAAAAGTTGTAAAGGGAAATGTTGATGTTAAGCAAGAACACATTTATTTAAGTGCAGAAGAAGAAGAAGGAAAGAAAATAGCACAATCTAATTTAGAAATTGACGCAAAAGGAAACTTTATAAGTGATAGAGTTATTGCTCGTGCAGAAGGAGATTTCCCAGTGGTTTCTCCAGAACTAGTTGATTATATGGACGTTGCTCCAAATCAAATTGCTTCAATCTCTGCATCGCTAATTCCTTTCTTAGAGCATGATGATGCCAACCGTGCGTTAATGGGATCAAATATGATGCGTCAAGCAGTTCCATTATTAAGACCAGAATCTCCAATTGTTGGTACTGGTTTAGAGCGTAGAGTTGCAAAAGATTCTAGAATCTTAATTAATGCTGAAGGAGCAGGAATTGTAGAATATGTAGATGCTAATGTAATTAGAATTAAGTACGATAGAACTGAAGAAGAAAGAATGGTAAGTTTTGATTCAGACGAAGTATCATATAACTTAATTAAATTTAGAAAAACCAATCAAGGTACTTGTATCAATCTAAAACCAATTGTAAAAAGAGGTGATAGAGTTACAGAAGGACAAGTTCTTTGTGAAGGGTATGCAACACAAAAAGGAGAATTAGCTTTAGGAATAAATATGAAAGTAGCCTTTATGCCTTGGAAAGGGTATAACTTTGAGGATGCGATTGTAATTTCTGAAAAAGTAGTTCGTGAAGATATTTTTACATCAATTCATATTGATGAATATTCTTTAGATGTTAGAGATACAAAATTAGGAACTGAAGAGTTAACGAATGATATTCCTAATGTTTCTGAAGAAGCTACAAAAGATCTTGACGAAAACGGAATGATTCGTATTGGAGCAGAAGTAAAACCTGGTGATATTTTAATCGGGAAAATTACTCCAAAAGGCGAATCAGATCCAACTCCAGAAGAAAAATTATTACGTGCAATTTTTGGTGATAAAGCAGGTGATGTAAAAGATGCATCATTAAAAGCTTCTCCATCATTAAGAGGTGTAGTAATTGATAAAAAATTATTCCAAAGAGCTGTTAAAGATAAAACGAAAAGAGCAAAAGACAAAGAAGCAATTATTGCTTTAGAAAGTTCTTTTGTTACTAAATTCGAAATTCTAAAAGATGAATTAGTTGAAAAACTTTTCGCATTAATTAGTGGAAAAACTTCTCAAGGTGTATTTAACGATTTAGGTGAAGAAGTACTTCCAAAAGGAAAGAAATTTACCTTAAAAATGTTAAATTCTGTTGAAGATTATACGCACTTAACGCAAGGATCTTGGACTACTGATAAAGCATTAAATAAATCTGTTGGAGAATTAGTTCACAACTATAAAATTAAAGTAAACGACTTACAAGGTAACTTACGTCGTGAGAAGTTTACAATTTCTGTAGGGGATGAATTACCAGCTGGTATTTTAAAACTTGCTAAAATTTATGTTGCTAAAAAACGTAAATTAAAAGTAGGAGATAAAATGGCCGGACGTCACGGAAATAAAGGTATTGTTGCTCGTATTGTTAGAGCAGAAGATATGCCTTTCTTAGAAGACGGAACTCCAGTAGATATTGTATTAAATCCGTTAGGTGTACCCTCTCGTATGAACATTGGTCAGATTTATGAAACAGTTCGTGGATGGGCTGGTCAGAAATTAGATACTAAATATGCAACCCCAATTTTTGATGGAGCATCTTTAGATCAAATTAATGAAATTACAGATGAAGCGGGTGTACCAAGATTTGGACATACGTATTTATATGATGGTGGAGCAGGAAAACGTTTTGATCAACCAGCAACGGTTGGTGTTATTTATATGATTAAGTTAGGACACATGATTGAAGATAAAATGCATGCGCGTTCTATTGGTCCTTACTCATTAATTACACAACAACCATTAGGTGGTAAAGCTCAGTTTGGTGGTCAACGTTTTGGAGAAATGGAAGTTTGGGCATTAGAAGCATACGGTGCATCTAGTATCTTAAGAGAAATCTTAACAGTAAAATCTGATGATGTATTAGGTAGAGCTAAAACATACGAAAGTATTGTTAAAGGTGAAGAAATGCCAGAACCTGGTCTACCAGAATCATTTAACGTATTAATGCACGAACTGAAAGGTTTAGGATTAAACGTTCAATTAGAAGAATAACAAACAGTGAAATGTCATCAAGTCTTTTTGGCTTGATGACAATCATATATTTAGAAGCCTCTTTAGAGGTCATTTTTACAATTTTGATTCGAATCCATTACCATGGCAAGAGACAACGAGAAGTACACTGTAAAAAAGTTTAATAAAATCTCAATTGGATTATCATCTCCAGAATCTATTTTAGAAATTTCTAAAGGAGAGGTGTTAAAACCAGAAACAATTAATTACCGTACACACAAACCAGAAAGAGATGGTTTATTTTGTGAGCGTATTTTTGGTCCTGTAAAAGACTTTGAATGTGCATGTGGTAAATATAAAAGAATTCGCTACAAAGGAATCGTTTGTGACCGATGTGGTGTAGAAGTTACAGAAAAGAAAGTACGTAGAGATAGAGTAGGACATATTAACTTGGTAGTTCCTGTTGCTCATATCTGGTACTTTAGATCGTTACCTAACAAAATGGGATACCTTTTAGGGTTACCTTCTAAAAAGTTAGATATGATTATCTATTACGATCGTTACGTTGTAATTGCTCCTGGTATTGCAAAAAATGTTGAAGGAGAACCATTGCGAAAAATGGATTTCTTAACAGAAGAAGAATACTTAGATATTTTAGAAACACTTCCGCAAGAAAATCAATATTTAGATGATACTGACCCAAATAAGTTTATCGCTAAAATGGGAGCTGAATGTTTAATTGATTTGTTAGCTCGTATCGATTTAGATGCGCTTTCTTATGAATTAAGACATAAAGCAAATACAGAAACTTCTAAACAACGTAAAACTGAAGCGTTAAAACGTTTAAATGTTGTTGAAGCATTTAGAGACTCTAATAAAACTAGAGAAAACAAACCTCAGTGGATGATTATGAAAGTAGTTCCGGTGATTCCACCAGAATTACGTCCATTAGTTCCATTAGATGGTGGTCGTTTCGCAACTTCAGATTTAAATGATTTATACAGAAGAGTTATTATCAGAAACAACCGTTTAAAAAGGTTAGTTGAGATAAAAGCACCTGAAGTTATTTTGCGTAATGAAAAACGTATGTTACAAGAATCGGTAGATTCATTATTTGATAATACACGTAAATCTTCAGCAGTTAAAACAGAATCTAATAGACCTTTAAAATCTTTATCAGATTCATTAAAAGGAAAACAAGGACGTTTCCGTCAAAACTTACTAGGAAAACGTGTTGATTATTCTGCACGTTCTGTAATTGTTGTAGGACCAGAATTAAAACTTTCAGAATGTGGTATCCCAAAAGAGATGGCAGCTGAACTTTACAAACCTTTTGTGATTCGTAAATTAATTGAAAGAGGAATTGTAAAAACTGTAAAATCTGCAAAGAAAATAATCGATAGAAAAGAGCCAGTAGTATGGGATATTTTAGAGAATTTTTTAAAAGGACATCCTGTTTTATTAAACCGTGCTCCAACGCTTCACCGTTTAGGTATCCAAGCTTTTCAACCAAAATTAATTGAAGGAAAAGCAATTCAATTACACCCATTAGTGTGTACAGCATTTAACGCCGATTTTGATGGAGATCAAATGGCGGTACATTTACCGTTAGGACCAGAAGCTATTTTAGAAGCACAATTATTAATGTTAGCTTCTCACAATATCTTAAATCCTGCAAATGGTGCTCCAGTAACAGTTCCTTCACAAGATATGGTGCTTGGATTGTATTATATGACAAAAGAAAGAATCTCTACTCCAGAAGTTTCAATTAAAGGAGAAGGATTAACTTTTTACTCTCCAGAAGAAGTAAACATTGCTTTTAACGAAGAAAAGGTTGACTTAAATGCTGGAATTAAAGTAAGAACTTTTGATGTTGATGAAAATGGAGAGCAAGTTCGAAAAATTATTAAAACAACAGTTGGTAGAGTATTATTTAACGAAGTAGTACCTGCAAAAGCTGGATATATTAATGACGTATTAACTAAAAAATCTTTACGTGGTATTATTGGTAATATTTTAAAAGTTACTGATATTCCTACAACAGGAGAGTTTTTAGATAATATCAAAAATATGGGATATAAGTTTGCATTCCAAGGAGGATTATCATTTAGTTTAGGGGATATTATTATTCCTGAGGAAAAAGCACAAATGATTGCAGAAGCCAATGAAGAAGTGGATGGAATTATAGCAAACTATAACATGGGAATGTTAACAAACAAAGAACGTTACAATCAGGTAATTGACATTTGGGGTTCTACGAACAACAGATTAACAGAATTATCTATGAAACGTTTGCGTGAAGACCAACAAGGGTTTAACTCAGTTTATATGATGTTAGATTCTGGAGCTCGTGGATCTAAAGAACAAATTCGTCAGTTAACAGGTATGCGTGGATTAATGGCGAAGCCTAAAAAATCTACAGCTGGCGGTGGAGAAATTATTGAAAATCCAATTCTTTCTAACTTTAAGGAAGGATTATCGATTTTAGAATATTTTATCTCAACACATGGTGCTCGTAAAGGATTAGCCGATACAGCATTAAAAACTGCGGATGCAGGTTATTTAGCGCGTCGTTTGGTAGATGTTTCTCAAGATGTAATTATCAACGAAGATGATTGTGGTACTTTAAGAGGTTTAGAAGTAATGCCATTAAAGAAAAATGATGAAATCGTTGAGTCATTATCAGAAAGAATTGATGGACGTGTTTCTTTACAAACAGTATATCATCCATTAACAGATGAAGAATTGGTTACTGCTGGACAAGAGATATCTTCATTAGTTGCAGATAAAATTCAAGAATCAGGAATTGATAGAGTTCAAGTACGTTCAGCATTAACGTGTGAATCAGATAAAGGTATTTGTGCTAAATGTTACGGACAAAGTTTATCTACTCGAAATAAAGTACAAATTGGTGAAGCCGTTGGTGTAATAGCAGCGCAATCTATTGGAGAACCTGGTACACAGTTAACATTAAGAACTTTCCACGTTGGTGGTGTTGCAGGAAACATTTCTGAAGAAAATAAATTAACAGCTAGTTTTGGTGGTGACGTTGTAATAGAAGATTTACGTACAGTAAAAGGAAAAGATGCAAACGGTGAAGTAATAGATATTGTTATTTCTAGAACAGGAGAAATTAAAGTTATCGATAAGAAAACAGGAATTATCTTAAGTACTAATAACATTCCTTATGGTTCTACTATCTTTGATATGGGTAGAAAAATAATTAAAAAAGGGATATAGTATGTCAATGGGATCCATTTAACGGTGTTATTATTTCTGAGTTTGGTGGTAAAGTTCGTTTTGATGATTTAAAACAAGGAATTAACTTCCAAGTAGAAATTGATGAACAAACAGGTTTCCAGGAAAAAGTAATTACAGATTCTAAGAATAAGAAAATTATTCCTTCTTTAATTATTGAAGATAAAGATGGTAATGCATTGCGTTCTTATAGTTTACCTGTTGGAGCTCACTTAATGATTAGTGATGGTGAAGCAGTTGAATCTGGTAAAACATTAGTAAAGATTCCTCGTAAATCAGGAAAAGCTGGTGATATTACTGGAGGTTTACCTCGTGTAACAGAGCTATTTGAAGCTCGTAACCCTTCTAATCCTGCAGTAGTTGCAGAAATTGATGGAGTTGTATCTTTTGGTAAGATTAAGCGTGGTAATAGAGAAATTATTGTTGAGTCTAGAACCGGAGATATTAGAAAATACCTAATCAAGTTATCTAATCAGATTTTAGTACAAGAAAATGATTTTATAAAAGCAGGTATGCCATTATCAGACGGAGCAATTACTCCTATTGATATCTTGAATATTCAAGGTCCATCTGCAGTACAAGAATATTTAGTAAACGAAATACAAGAAGTATATCGTTTACAAGGTGTTAAAATTAACGACAAACATTTTGAAGTTGTAGTACGTCAAATGATGCGTAAAGTTAGAATTATTGATTCTGGAGATACATTATTCTTAGAAAATCAATTAATTCATAAAAACGACTTTATGGAAGAAAATGATGCTATTTACGGAATGAAAGTTATTGAAGATGCAGGAGATTCTGAGAATTTAAAAGCAGGTCAAATCATTACTTCACGTCAGTTAAGAGATGAAAATTCTATTTTACGTAGAAATGATAGTAATTTAGTTACAGCAAGAGATGCTCAGCCATCAACAGCAGAACAAGTATTGCAAGGTATTACAAGAGCTTCGTTACAAACTAAATCGTTTATCTCTGCGGCATCGTTCCAGGAAACTACGAAAGTGTTAAATGAAGCAGCGGTTAGCGGTAAGATAGATACTTTAGAAGGATTAAAAGAAAATGTAATTGTTGGTAAAAGAATTCCAGCAGGTACAGGTATGAGAAAATACGATCATATCATTGTAGGTCCAAAAGAAGAAATAGAAGAAAATCTATAAATAATAAAAAGCCTACAAAATTTATTTTGTAGGCTTTTTAATGTTAGACATATGGAAGATAATAAGAACGAACAAGGACAACAATTAAATATAGAATTGGATGAAACTATTGCTGACGGAACCTATTCTAATTTAGCAATTATCAATCATTCGGTATCAGAATTTATTGTTGATTTTATTAACGTAATGCCTGGTGTACCTAAAGCAAAAGTAAAATCTAGAATCATCTTAACGCCACAACACGCAAAAAGATTAACCAAAGCTTTAGCAGATAATGTTCAAAGATTTGAACAAGCCCATGGCGAAATAAAAGACTATGAACAACCACCAATTCCACTGAATTTTGGACCAACTGGGGAAGCATAAAACAAAAAACCGAAACTAAATTGTTTCGGTTTTTTGTTTTAAAATTTCTAATTGTTATTAGCATTCACTTTCTTAGGCTTCAATTCCTCAAAAAAGAAATCATCATTGGGTATATCAAAATCAAAACCTGTAACTTTTAGATTATTATCTGTGTGTATTTTAATGGTTCCGAAACTGAACCAAGCTTGTGGATAATCCCAATTAATTTTCCAAACATCATAATTCCAATGTGTTAAAGTTGCAGATAATTGTGGAGAATGTGAAAACTCTAATTTTAGTTTTCCGTTTTTTTCTGTAATGGTAATTTTACCATACATATACGAATTATATTCCCCAACAAAATCTTTTTCTAAAATAAAAGGCTTGGTATTTAAGATTCTGCTGTTAATTCTGTCAGAAATACGGGTATCGTTTTTTATGCTTTTATTGGCGTCATTTAAATAATCTTTAGACCAATCTTTGTCTGTTTTTACTCCCATAAATTTATCTAACGCATAATAGGTTGCTGCCATAATTGGACTTTTTGGACCATTTGTTAATACAACAACTCCTAATTTTTCATGAGGAATTAACGTTACTGCGGTTATCATTCCGTCGTAACCTCCAGTATGCCCAACTTTCATTTTTCCTTGGTAATAACTTAATCCCCAACCTAATCCGTATGCATTAAAAGATCTATTAAAATCGTTTTTTGTGGTGTGGTCTACTATATGATTGTTGTGTGGCGTCCAAACTAAATTTCGTGTGTTTTTAGATAATAAAGCTTTGTTGTTATGAACTCCATTATTTAAATTAAAAATCATCCATTTAGAAATATCAGAAACACTAGAAATTAATCCGCCCGTGGCAGCAACATTATCCCATTTTGCCCATGGAATTGCGTAATTTTTTTCATCTTTTCTTGCGTGTGGAGTCGCATAATTTCCTTTAGAATCTAAATCATTGATCGTATAAATAGTTCTATCCATTCCTAAAGGTGTTAAAATGCGTTCTTGTACATTTTCTCCCCAACTTTTTCCGGTAATCGTTTCAATAATTTCTCCAGCAGTAATAAACATCAAATTAGAATATCCGTAGCCGGCTCTAAATTCATAAGCTTGAGGAACGTATTTTATTCTTTTGATAATTTCTTTAGCAGGTAAATCTGATTTATACCAAATATTATCTCCACTAAAAGTTCCTAATCCAATACGATGACTTAAAATATCTATAATGGTTGCATGATTACTAACCCATTCATCATACACTTCAAAATAAGGTAAGTATTTTTTTACTTTATCGTTCCAATCTAGCTTTCCTTCTTGAACAAGCATTCCAATCATTGCAGAAGTAAATGCTTTTGAATTGGATGCAATTGCATACAAGGTGTTTTCATCTGGTTTTTTGTTTTTTTCTACTTCTAAGATACCATAATTTCCAGTAAAAATCAATTTTCCATCTTTTACAATACCAATAGTTGCACTTGGTACGTCCCAATCTTTAACCATTTTGTTAAAGTATTGATCCATCTTTTTAAGATTGACTTTTGTTTCCGTTTGAGCTTGTAATGCGGTTGCAAAAAATAGCTGTATAACAAGAATGTATATGATTTTTTTCATTGAATGATTTTTTAATGATAGGTAACGAAGTTAACTATTTTAAAATGAAGATTTAAACGAAAAAATAAGTACGAAGAATTTTATGCTTTTCTTGTTCTGTCTAATAAATAAAAATCAGCTAAAACCAACGCCGTTAAAGCTTCTACAATAGGAATTGCTCTTGGAACCACACAAGGATCATGACGACCTTTACCATGAATTTCGGTAAGATTTCCTTCAGAATCTATCGTTTGCTGATTCTGCATAATGGTAGCAACAGGCTTAAAAGCAACACGAAAATAAATATCCATACCGTTGCTAATTCCACCTTGAATTCCGCCAGATAAATTGGTTTCAGTTTTACCATCCGCATTAAAAATATCGTTGTGTTCACTTCCTTTCATTCTAGTACCGCAAAATCCACTACCAAATTCAAAACCTTTTACAGCATTGATCGATAACATCGCTTTACCAAGTTCTGCATGTAATTTGTGAAAAATAGGTTCTCCTAATCCAACAGGAATGTTTTGGGCAACACAGGTTATGGTTCCGCCAATTGTATCGCCTTGTTTTTTAATTTCCTTGATTTTTGAAATCATTTTTTCGGCAGAAATTGCATCAGGACATCGCACAATATTAGAATCGGTTTTAGAAAAATCTAATTCTTGATAGGGTTTGTCAATAAAAATATCACCAACAGAAGATGTAAATGCATTGATGTTTATATGTGCAATTAATTGTTTTGCTAATGCTCCAGCAACTACCCAATTAGCAGTTTCACGTGCAGAAGTTCTTCCGCCACCACGATAATCTCGAGTTCCGTATTTTTTGTCATACGTGAAATCTGCGTGAGAAGGACGATATACATTCGTATTATGAGAATAATCTTTTGATTTCTGATTGGTGTTTTGAATCTGAAACCCAATTGATGCTCCAGTAGTAAATCCTTCAAAAATTCCTGATAAAAACTGAACGGTATCTTCTTCTTTACGCTGCGTAACAATAGCAGATTGCCCTGGTTTACGTCTGTCTAATTCTTTTTGAATGGCATTAAAATCAACTTTCATTCCAGCAGGAAAACCATCAATAATTCCACCAATAGCAATCCCGTGAGATTCGCCAAAAGTTGTAAGTTTTAATAAGTTTCCGAAAGAATTAAACATTGATTTTTTAATTTTAAAGATTTAATAGCGAAGTTACTTTATTTTATTAAAAAAACCACAATTTTACGGCCATAAAACTTACAATTACGACTAAAAATATTTTTATAAATCCATCGCCTTTTTCAACTGAAAACCTGCTTGCAAACCAGCCACCTAAAGAGGTTCCAATAGCCATTATTAATCCCATATACCAGTCAACTTTATCATTTAAAATAAAAATAAACAACGCGCCAGTCATGTAAATAGAAATGACAACAGCTTTTGTTGCATTCGATTTTACTAACGATAAATGGTTGAAATAATGCAAAAATAAAATCAGAATAAATCCTAATCCAGCATTGATAAATCCACCATAAATTCCAAATATAAAAAAAGCTAAACAGCTAATCCAAAGATGTTTTTCAGTAGTTCTTTCTAGTGTTTTTTATACATTCATTTTGGGTTTAAATACAATAATTAAAACCACAGCAATCATTACAAAAGACAATACTTTATTAAAAGTTTCTCCTTTAATATCTACAGCTATTTGCGCTCCAATGAGTGCTCCAGCTAATGCCGAAATCCCCATATAAATACTAAAAGGAAAGGTAGAAATTCCTTTACTTTTAAATCCTGCTGTACCCGCTAACATTTGTATTACAATTCCTACTCTGTTGGTTCCGTTGGCAACACTTGGTGGTAATCCCATAAAAATTAAAACAGGGAGTGTTAGTAAAGATCCACCACCAACAATGGTATTGATAAATCCAGCGATAAAACCAACAACAACCAACAAAATTAAATCTAACATATTTTAGAAATTTGATTGTAAAAGTATTATAATTATTAGACAATCATTCGAAAAAAATAATAGTAAAAAAGGTTGAAATTCTTTTACAAACTCGAAAAAGATATTATATTTGCATCCGCATTCAGAGAATATCTGATGAGACTTCTGGAGAAATGGCAGAGTGGTCGAATGCGGCAGTCTTGAAAACTGTTGACTGTAACAGGTCCGGGGGTTCGAATCCCTCTTTCTCCGCAATCAAGCGCAAGACTTGAAAATAAAAAACCACCAAGTTTACTTGAGTGGTTTTTATTTTTTAAGACTATGGCATTTGCAAAATGCCGTAAAAGGAATGTTGGAACAAAATCCCTCTTTCTCCGCATAGAGAATCACAATTCTCTCAAAACCCCACGAACATCAAATAAAAGTATTAAAACATCATTTTAGTTGGTTTTAAATAGAGAAGATAGTAGGCTTCTGTATAAATAAAGCAGATTTAGAGTATCATGAATCAAAAAAGAGCTTGTATTTATCCAAAAGACACCTAACGCATCACCGGAAGAAATGAATGTTATAGACATAAGTTATTAAAAGATATAAAATGTTTTTTAGATAAAGAACCTCATCAATTTATTACTATAAGTTCGTTTTTGGAAGAAATTTAAAAATTAGCATTATTTAAAGGCACAACGGGTGGGATTAAAATAAACCTACGGGACAAAAGGATGTATTGTTTTTTAATGTATACTAAAGAGTATAAATTAATTTGTATATAAGGTATTAAAGATTATATTTACAAGGCTATTGCACTATTTTTAAATTGTATAAAAGCTTTAAAAACTATTTCTATTTATATAATAATGAGCATTTTCATTAGTCATTAGAGAGTATGTAATGCCAAGTGATATGTATTATAAACGAGTATGAGAAATGAAATCAGAAATTTTAAAAAAGTTACATCACGAATAGGCCTCATCATAACACATGGTAATTTAGCCTTTTAAACTAGTTATAGAAGGTGTCTTTTTTATTTTTCTCAACCCTTGAATCACATGAATAATATAAAACCAAGAGTGAAACCAAACGTCCTTATAGTTGATGACGATGACGCTAGTTTATATTTGCTTGAAACCGTTCTGGAGGAACTGGATGTAAATCTCATCCTGGCACAAACGGGGTTAGAGGCATTATCGAAGATTGAGGATCGGGAGATTGCTATAGCCCTGCTTGATATCAACATGCCTGAAATGGAGGGAACTGAGCTTGCAGAGATACTCCAGAATGATAAAAGCAGGGGAAAGGTTCCAATCATTTTTATTACCGCATCTGCAAAAGATGAATTTGAACTGGAAAAATTTTATAAATCGGGAGTGGTCGATATTATCCTTAAGCCCTTCCGGAAAAATATTCTTCTCGGCAAAGTGAATGTTTTTCTGGAATTATACCGGCAAAAACAACAAATTATTGACGATCATCTGAAATTAGAAAAATTAAGACATGACAAAGCTTTACTTTCGGAAGTCGAAAATATATCACATATTGGCAGCTGGCAACAAATACCTAAGACAAACAAGGTTTACTGGTCTGATGAGATGTATAAAATCTATGGCATGGATAAAACCGTACCAGAAAAAAACTTGTGGGATGTATTTGTTCAGGCAATTCATCCAGATGATAAAGAAAAAGTTGGCAATGTCCTATCGAGAACTATTAGAGATAATCTTTTCCGAGTGATGGACTACCGCATTGTTCGGACTGACGGTAGTGTTAGATGGGTGCATGCGCAATGGGGGCCAGAATATGATGACTCAGGTCGGTTAATAAAGAATTTCGGTTTCCTTCAGGATCTTACGGAGCAAAAGAAAACTGAAAATGCACTTAAGGAGTCAGAAAAAATGTACCGTACCTTATTAAATGCCTCGCCAGAAGGCATTTTCATCATGGATCTGAAGGGTAATATTACAGAAATTTCGGATATTATCCTCGAAATATTTGGTGCTGGGGATAAAAACGAATTTATAGGAGTCCCTTTTTTTCATTTTATTCCCAGTAAAGAGGTGAAAAAAATGAAAGATATCATGAGTAATGCAAAATCGGAAGGATTAATTCAAAATATCGAATTTATCCTGACCAGGAAAAATCAGTCTCAGTTTATCTGTGAACTAAACATCACACTGATTCAGGAGGCTGATGGCAAACCAGATGCTTACATGATCATTCTTCGCGATATTTCGCAACGGAAGAAGATTGAACAGCAACTAATACGGTCTGAACGTATGGTTAGCCTTGGCGAAATGGCTTCAGGCATGGCCCATGAAATCAACCAACCTCTACTTTCCATTACGCTGGGCATTGAAAACCTGCTCATGAAAATACAGCAGGTAAAGTCTGTAGATGAATCGTATTTTCATAACAAATCGGAGAAAATATTCGAAGATATTTTAAGAATAGGGAGAATCATTGATCACGTCAGGGCTTTTTCACGAGATCATGACGAGTATATTTCTACCTCCTTTGATATCAATGACAGCATTAACAATGCCATTTCCATGATTTCGGAGCAATTTAAACATCATGGGATTAACTTGACCCTCCAACTTGACAAAAAAGTCCATCCCATCATTGGCAATACCTATAGATGTATGTAGTCAAATAAAAATGAACTTTTTCGCTCAAAATTTAAGAGAGGTTTCTGCTAATTTAGTTAAAAATTTTGATACTGTTTTTTTCTAGCTTTCAAAGTGCTATTTTTTGTCATT
>Ga0105053_10004154_pt1 | contig 21538 bp, 24 predicted proteins | sample BON01_FD_78093 | JGI IMG/M metagenome (GOLD analysis project Ga0105053, IMG submission 78093) | Freshwater microbial communities from Lake Bonney liftoff mats and glacier meltwater in Antarctica - BON-01 | ecosystem: Environmental > Aquatic > Freshwater > Ice > Glacier meltwater | place: Lake...
CTGCAGCCATCCCTGATGTCAATTCCACGACTGAGGGCAATCTCGGCCAGATCAGACTCCAGACGACCCCGATCCAGTTGGTAGCTCGGCGCATCCAGATAATCACTGGCGCCCAACTCATCAGCAGCAGACAGATCCTTATGGTTGCCACTGCCAAAGAAAAACCGAAAACCGAACTTCCTGAGTTGGGTTTCTTCGAGCAATGTCTTTAGCCCCAGGGTTTCGGACAGGTAGTGAGCGCCGATTTCCACGGTGGATTCACCCACTTTATGGGCCGCCGATGGTGCTGGCAGGTGGCTGCGCTCCAGCACAACGATAGACAAGCCCGGAGATTGCTGCTGTAACTGTAAGGCGAGCGTCAAACCGGCGAGCCCACCGCCGATTATCGCAACATCGTAGTTACCTGATATTTGGGTCAATTTTGAAGTTATCTCTATGCTATGGATCAATACAAAATATAAATCAGAGAAAATATCGAGATAAACACCCAAAGCGTCATTGCTAAAATCATGGGCTTTAATCCCGTTTTTCTGAGTTGTTCAATTGATAATGCAGACCCGACAAGAAAGAGGGTGAGCACCAGCAATCGCTTGGATATTACCACAATATTGCTCGACAATGATTCTGAAATTACGCCATAACTATTCGCAACAATGGCCAATATAAAGAAGAGGATAAAGTACGGTATTGTGACTTTGCCGCCTTTCACCTTGAAGGCAATGATGGAATATATGGAGAGTGGAATAATCCAAAGCGTTCTTGAGAGCTTTACCGTGGTGGCGACCTTAAGCGCCTCTTCGCCATAGCCCAGTGCAGCCCCAACCACCGAGCTTGTATCGTGTATAGCTACGGCACACCACAAGCCAAAATCGCGTTGGCTCATTTCCAATAAATGGCCAATGGAAGGAAATACGAAAAGGGCGATAGAGTTCAACAAAAACACGATACCCAAAGCCATACTGATGGTTTTGCCCCGGGCTTGGATTACCGGAGAAATAGCCGCAATTGCGCTTCCCCCACAAATGGCAGTACCCGATGTAATCAAGTGGCCGAGTTTTCGGTCTACCTTAAGTGCTTTGGCCAGCAATGTGCCTAACGCCACGGTTAGTAGTATTGTTAAGAGAGTAAGCGTGAAACCCTGTCCGGTAGTTTGCAAAGTTTCCTCTATAAACATGCCAAACCCTAATCCAATTACAGCAACTTTTAACAGGTACTCGATGCAGAGCTCATTGTGATTTGAAAACGGATGTTTAAAAAAGAGAGCAAATAGAAACCCAAGTAGCAGGGCTGTAGGGCTATTGATCAGGCCCAGCAAGGCAATAATTGAGATGGCAATAAACATTGCCCTGGATGCAAGGATCGTCGGGCTCATGCAGTATTTTAGAAATCAGACAACTTAATATTCAGGCTTAAATCGGCATTCAAAGGAAAACAGATTCCACCGCCGGAACGAGCATAAGTCGCATCTTTAGCCGCCAGCGCAGCTGCCAGCGGCAGTAATTTTGCTCCAAAGTTACTGCCCAATTGCTCATCCAAAGCAGCCGGCAATAGTGGCCAATTAACTGCCGAGGGCTGCACTTCAAATCCAATTGATGCCAAAGGCTTGGCACAATGCCCTTTGCGGGTTATCAACAAAGCCATCGAAAACGGCTGCGTTGAGGGACAAGCTGCATATAGTGGGCCGACTGCGGCCATTTCCTGCGCCACCAACAACACAGGCGCCGGCTCTTCGGCTGCTTGAATAAGGGTTTCCAACAATGCGGCAGGCGCCGTGTATTGATAAGCAGAAACCGCATTGGTCGCTGCATGCGTCTGGCTTACAATTGACCAATAACCGGTTGTCGCGTTGTGTACTGAATTGTGGAATTTGGTGGGCGATATCAGGCGCGGTGGTGCAACCAGCGTTTTGCACATGTAATCGGTGATCTCAATATCGCCCATTGCGGATGAAAACACGACCGCTGCCTGCCCGGGGTCCAAGTGCGCCATTTCGCAGGCCTGACTCATGGTTTCCACCGCCAACTTAACTGACAACGGTGCACGTCTGCGCTCCCGTGGCGGAATCAAATCCGGCTGCAACATCGCATCATCCGGCCAATCCCCCGTTTTCAGCGAAACCACAAAGCTACCCCAATCAGAGAAATACGGGCCCCAGAGCCCGATGCCGGCAATCTCTAAATCAGTCGCTATCTTTAAATCAGGCATGGTTGCGTCCAAAAATCAGCGTTGCATTATTGCCACCAAATCCAAAAGAGTTGCTCATGGCAACCTTGATCGATTTTGATGTACTTTCCAGTAGAATCGGAAATTCAAAAGTCGGGTCCGGTTGAACACAATTGAGGGTGCCGGGTACCACACCATGCTTCATCGCTTCCATAGTGATCACAGCTTCCATCAGGCCTGCGGTGCCCAGTGTATGACCGGTCCAGCCTTTGGTTGAACTGGCCAGCGTATGCCTCTCAAACCGTTGTGCCAACGCACGGGTTTCGATCTGGTCATTGGCAATGCTGGCAGTGCCATGCAAATTGATATAGTCAATATCTGCCGGTCGCAACTGAGCATTTTTAAGCGCCTGATCGATTGCAAGAGTTGCGCCTTTGCCTTCGGGATGGGGGTGTGACATATGGTAGGCATCCGAACTTTCACCGTAGCCAAGCAAACTTATCGCTGCATCCGGTGACAAGCTCTCTTTGGTTAACAATGCAAAGCCGGCGGCCTCACCCAGACTGATAACATCGCGACGTTGGTCAAACGGTTTGCAAGGGTCAGCGGATAGCAATTCTAATGAGTTAAAGCCGTACATTACGCTCAAACAAAGTGTATCCACGCCACCCACCAGTACAGCATCAACAATGCCATATTTAATCCACCTGGCGGCGCTGGCAAAAACCTTTGCACTGGATGAACACGCGGTACTGATAGTAATTGAAGGACCTTTGGCGCCGGTAACCTCTGACACAAAAATCCCGGGAGAATGCAGGTTATGAACCTCCGGCTGGCTGAATTCAGGTGACCATTCATCGCCTTCACCCATCTCAGCGTAGGCTTCTTCAGTACGGCCGATACTGGATGTGCTGGTCGCCATTATGACACCGATTCGATGTGCACCGATGCGCCCACACAGGTGCTGGACAGCGTCCAACACGCCATCTTGTTGAATGCCCAGCCAGGCCAGCTGATTATTGCGGCTATGAAGATGTTGTAAGCGATCGGGCAGGGTGACTGCTTCGAGCCCGGCGACCCGGCCAATCCAGGTATCGATATCACAATTAGGCAGATCATTGGCGCGCAACCCGGATTGCTTGTTATTAATCGACTTCTGTATGGATGAAATGCCGTTACCCAGCGCAGATGTCGCTGTATAAGCTGAAACTGCTACTCGCATCTGTGTGCCCCTGAAGCTGAAAATTCAGATAATAAATACTGACTCATTTTTTGATGCGCACCCCGCCTGAAACAGGCTGTATGATAGCGAAAAATTGCAGTGGTTTGGAAAAGCCCATAAGGTGACGAAGTAATGATAAAGCAGTTTAACTATATATGGCGATTGTTTGGCTCTTGCTTTTGTTTTTTTGTATTTGGCTTCGTTGGAATGCTGTTGGGCATGTTGGTATTGCCGCTGACCTTTGTATTTATCCGCGAACCCGGCAAACGCAAGAAAATTGCCAGGTCCACCATTGGGCTTGCATTGGGGTTTTTCGTCTGGCTAATGAAGTTCATGCGCGTTCTCGACTACCGCATCGAAGGCATTGAACGGATCTCGCCAACCGGCAACCGTATAATTATTGCCAACCACCCCAGCCTGATAGATGTGGTGTATTTGCTGTCCATTTTCCCAATGGCCGATTGTGTGGTCAAAAAAGCCATCAAATACAACCCGTTTATGCGAGGGGCTGTAGGTCCTGCGGACTATATTTCCAACGATGACACCGTTTCATTTCTGGAAGATAGCATCAATCGACTTAAGGCTGGCGCCACCTTGATGCTGTTTCCGGAAGGAACCCGCACGGTACCCGGTCAGCCGCTGGATTTTAAAATGGGTGCAGCCAGCATTGCTGTCAGGGCAAACGCTGAAATCCTGCCGGTAGTGATAAAGTGCACACAAGCAGGCTACTTGTCTAAACACAAACCCTGGTATTGGATACCGGAACAAAAACCAGTTTTTGAGATCCTGATTCAACCACCATTGTCACTAAATGACCTGGTCAGTGAGGCACACAGCCAACGCGATGCCACCCATAAACTGAATGATGCACTGATCGCGTACTATTCGGCACATCTTGACTGATCACAGCGCATTCACCGCTATTTCTTTTAGCAATTTAAGACCAGTCAACTTACAATGCACGCATGGATAATGATCAAATCTACAGCAAAATAAAAGATATCCTTGTCAACCAGTTCGAAGTCGACGAATCTCTGGTTTCCCGCGATGCCAACCTCTACGAAGAACTGGAGATTGACAGCATTGATGCGGTTGACTTGATGGTGCAGCTTAAGGAGTTGACTGGTAAAAAAATCCCACCAGAGCAATTCAAAGACGTACGAACCATTGGAGATGTGCTCAATACGCTGTCTCATTTATGATGCAGTCAAAAATCGTCAAAGCACTGGTTGTCCTGTTTTTTATTGCCTATCCGTTCATTGTCTATTTCGGACTCAGTTATTTCCCACCCAGTTTTTTTGGCTTGGTGCTGGTAGTGCTGTTAGCTATTCGTTTCGGTGTAATCAAGCCTGACGAGCGCAGGCTTATGCTGCCGATATTGCTCATATTTGTTATCTACGCCGTTGCAACCGTGATTCTGGATAACACCCGTATGGTGTTGTATTACCCGGCTTTGGTCAGCTTTGTAATGGGCTTTGCTTTTGCCAATTCTCTTCGCGATGAGGAGTCGCTTTTGCTGAGACTGGTAAAGGCCAAAGGCATGGTCACCTCCATACACACGCCGGGATATCTGTTCTGGTTGACTGGATTGTGGGCCGTGTTTTTTGTAATCAATGGACTGGTATCAATTTGGACCAGTACCATATCCCTGCACGCCTGGACGCTCTACAACGGGCTGCTTTCCTATTTCATCGTTGCTATATTAATGGCTGTGGAGTGGTTGTACAGACGCCACTACAAGAAGAAGAAAGGTGTCATAGATCCATGAATACTCTTATCAGCGTCACCCGAAAAAGGCGAGTGCGTGCAAACTTTCCTGCTTGAAAAATTTTTGACCGAACGTTCGTGCAATTCAGGCGAATTTCCGCGCGTTCTATCTGTGTCCGGGGAGTCAGGTGATTTTCAACTGCAACTGGAAGTGACAGAAGATCTCGATGGATTTCGCGGCCACTTTCCCGGCAACCCTGTATTGGCCGGAATTGTGCAACTTCATTGGGCTGCACGTTTTTGCAGCGATTTATTTGAGCACCAGAGTGTACCAATGGAGATTAAACGCTTGAAATTCAACAACGTTGTGAAGCCGCCTGCAACGCTCTCGCTGAGCCTGCGTCAGACTGCTGATTTACAAGTACAATTTGAGTTTTCCAGCCCTCAGCACAGCCACTCATCAGGGCTGATGATATTTGAGAACGATCCATCATGAGCCAGCATTGGGCACAGATGAAGGAAGCTGGCTTTTTGAGCGGTTTGCGAGCCATGGTAATGGTGTACCAGTTTCTGGGCAGAATGATATTCAACATCGTGTTGATACCCGTGATGACCTACTTTTACATTCGCAGAAGTGAAGCCAGACAAGCTTCATTTGAGTTTTTGAGCAAAGTCCGGCGGCGTTACCCGAATTCACTGTCAAAACGCCCATTGGCCTGGTTGTCATTTCTGCATTTCATCAGTTTCGGACAGTCATTACTCGATAAATTTATTGCCTGGGGACCAAACCCGCCCGAAATATCCATGGATCCGGTCGAAGAACAAATGCTCTATAAATTGGTCAATTCTGGCAAAGGTGTCATGATCATCGGGTCGCATTTCGGCAACATCGAATACGCCCGTGGTATTTCATTGCGCCACCCGGATCTCATCATCAATGTTTTGATGTACGACCAGCATTCTGAGAAATTCTCTGAGCTGTTAAGAAATGCACGCAACGATACCTCCATGAACATCATTCAGGTGACAACTATTGACCTGGAGTTGGCTCTGACGCTGAAACAGAGGGTTGCTCGCGGTGAATGGGTCGTGATCGCAGGTGATCGCGTTCCGGTCAGTAACGACAGCCGGGTTTGCCAGACGCAGTTTTTCGGCGAGCCAGCGAATTTTCCGGTGGGGCCATATGTGCTGGCCAACTTGCTGGGTTGCCCGGTGTATTTGATGCATTGCTACCGGCTCAGTGACAATTATCATGTCAATGTTGAGTTGTTCTCCGAGTATTTTCAAACCAGCAGAAACCACCGGCAAAGCGATTACGAAGTGGGCGGCCAGCGCTTTGCCGACTCGCTGGAAAACTATGTCTCTCACTATCCACTGCAGTGGTATAACTTTTTCGATTTCTGGAATGACCTCAACCAACAAGGTGCGCAGAAAGAACAACCGGATCCACTATGACAGAACTAAATTCAGCCGGACTGATTACGGCCAAAGAAAGTCTAAGAATACCGTTTCACGATATCGACCCGGCTGGAGTTGCCTGGCATGGCCGTTATTTCAAATATTTTGAACTGGCTCGTGTAACGTTGCTGGAAGACATCCGTTACAGCTACACTGAAATGCACGCTTCAGGCTATTTATGGCCGGTCGCAGAAACCAAAGTACGTTATGTACGGCCTTTATTACTTGAACAAGTCGCCACCGTTACGGCCGTTCTGACAGAGTGGGAGCTACGCCTTGTGGTGGACTACACCATTCATAACGAGGCGGGTGTGCTTTGTACCAAAGCTCGCACTATCCAGGTCCCTGTCAGCGCAAAAACACACGAACTTGTGTTCGGCTGTCCGGAAGTATTGATTGATAATGTGACCGCACGTATCGCACAACTGGACCGAAAGACAATCTGAATGAATGCTGTGAGCGCCAAGCAACTTAAACCTTTGGAAGGTTTACCGGCGGCCGATTTTGTGCTCCACCGCAAGCCCATGTTGTTGATCGAGAAGCTGATAGAAATCGGTCCTGAGTTTGCTGTTTGTGAGTGGACAGTTCGATCCGGAGACGCATTTTGGGTATCTGGTATGGGTGTACCCGCCTATATTGGAATAGAATACATGGCGCAATGCGTGGCCGTGCATGGCGGCGCTTGTGAAAAAGCTCAGGGTTTTCCACCGCCCGTTGGTATGCTGCTGGGAACCCGGCACGCCAAATTGAAAACCGCATATTTTGAAGAAGGCAGCACCTATCAAGGCAGGTGTGATGTATTGATTCGCGGGGCGGGTGGCATCGCGGCATTTGTATGCAACATTACGTGTGAAGGGCAGGTTATAGCAGAAGCTCGCCTGTCTGTTTGGCAACTGGCAAGAGGGGAAAGATTTAGTGAGTGATCAAAGAAAATGCATCCTGGTGACCGGCGCCAGTTCCGGTATCGGCCGGGCGATAGCTTTGCGCCTGTCTGAGGATGGCTTTGATATTGTGGTCCATTTCGGCCGCAATCAGGAGGGTGCAGATTTGACCTCCAGCCTGATTAAAGAGTCCGGCGGGCGCTCAAGACAAATGAGCTTTGATATGTCTGACGCCGCTGCCACCCGCAAAGCCATTGAAGAGGACATCGAACAACACGGTGCTTATTACGGCGTCGTTTGTAACGCCGGCATCACTCGCGATGGTGTTTTTCCAATGCTCACAGACGACGACTGGGGTCAAGTGATCAACGTGAACCTTAACGGCTTTTACAACGTGCTACACCCCATTGTCATGCCCATGATCAGGCGCAGACAGCCGGGACGGATCGTTACCATATCTTCGGTTTCCGGCCTTATGGGCAACCGCGGTCAAGTGAATTACAGCGCATCGAAAGCTGGCATTATTGGCGCAACTAAAGCGCTGGCATTGGATCTGGCTAAAAAGAAAATCACCGTCAACTGTGTCGCGCCCGGTTTGATTGAATCAGAAATGACCGAGAATCTGCCATTGGACGAAATCCTGAAGGCCATTCCTGCTGGCAGAATCGGCAAACCGGAAGAAGTTGCAGCGATGGTGTCATTTTTATGCTCGGAAGAGTCCGCCTACGTTACCCGACAGGTGTTTTCAGTTAACGGAGGCATGTGCTGATGGCACGCGTGGTGGTAACCGGTATGAGTGGCTATTCGCCTATTGGCAATAGCTGGGCAGAAATTGAAGGCAACTTGCGGGCCCGTAAAAACGGTGTGCAATACATGAAAGACTGGGATGAGTTTGAAGGCTTGCACACCCGTCTGGGCGCGCCTGTGAAGCAGTTTGACTTACCCGCCACTTTCATCCGCAAGCGCATCAGAACCATGAGCCGGGTATCCATGCTCGCAACCGCTGCCAGTGAGTCGGCCCTGGCCGACGCCGGCTTGCTGAACGATCCAATTATCAAGTCGGGCAGGGCAGGTGTCGCGTATGGCTCATCCACAGGCAGTACAGAAGCAATTGGCGATTTTGCCAAAATGCTGAATGAAAAATCCACAGCGGGAATTACCGCCACAACTTATATCCGCATGATGGGACATACCTGTGCGGTTAATATCGGTGTGTTTTTCGGCTTGCAAGGCCGTGTGATTCCTACATCGACAGCCTGTACGTCAGGCAGCCTTGGTATCGGTTATGCAGCTGAAGCTATCAGGCAAGGTGCTCAAGACGTGATGATCGCCGGTGGTGCCGAAGAACTGAGCGTAACCGAAGCCGCTGTATTCGATACTTTGTATGCAACCAGCACTCAAAATGAGTCTCCCGAACTCAGTCCCCGGCCTTTTGACAGTGACAGGGACGGGCTGGTTATCGGCGAAGGTGCATGTACGCTGATCCTTGAAAACCGTGACCACGCGCTGCGACGTGGTGCGCATATTTATGCCGAAATCATAGGTTTTGCGACCAACTCTGACGGTCTTCATGTCACACAACCTTCACCTGAGACCATGCAAACGGCCATTGAAATGTCGCTGTCCGACGCTCAGCTGGCGCCAGATGAGATTGGCTATGTCTGCGCCCACGGAACCGCCACTGACAGAGGCGATATTGCGGAATCTCTTGCCACGCATCGTGTCTTCGGGCCGAACATACCTATAAGTTCATTGAAAAGCTATATGGGCCATACACTGGGCGCGTGCGGCGCACTGGAGTCATGGTTGACCATAGAGATGTTGAACAACAACTGGTTCGCGCCCACGGCTAACCTGGATAACATTGATCCTTTGTGTTCAGAGCTGGATTACATTCAGGGTGAAGGACGGAATCTGGACATCCAATATGCGATGAACAACAACTTCGCCTTTGGTGGGATCAATACGTCACTTATTTTTTCGCGCCATCGGGATTAGCATCACCAGGGTGGGAAAATGCAGGGCTTTCGATAATTTCAGCCCATAGTTCTTTCCACGTAGTCCAGTTGTGCCCACCCTCTGCACTGAATACGTTCGGGGCAGGGATGATGGTCGCCAAAAGCTCCGCAGCCCCTGCAAACCGGTCACTTTGCCCGTAACCCAGAATCGCAGTATCAATCAGTCCGCTCTGGTTGTTGCGCAGATCATCCGCCCACAGCCAAGCCAGTTCATCAAAAGCGGGCTCATGATCTAATTGTGCGCGCCACTGGTCGATTCCACCTGCATCGCCAATCCGCTCGATAAGCGGGTTCATCCCCAGAAAAGGCGCTAACAGCACCACCGATGCGATTTCATCCGGATAGGCGTTGCTCAGCCATAGGGCGCCGTAACCACCCAATGAAATGCCTACCAGGACGATGTTCTGATAGCCCTTGCGCTTATAGGGTTCTACCACATCCCGGAACACCTGATCAGCCATCAAGCCCTTTTCGTAATAGGGCATATGGGCATCAATCGCTACAGCATCTGCTCCGGGCTTTGCCGTTCGCAGCATATCAATGAAGCCGTTTTCCTGAAACGCATCCATCGCATCACCCCGGCCAGGCAGAAAAACATACAGGTCTTGCGACTGAGATTCGCCAGCCGGGTAGAACACCGATGGAATAGGATTCTCTACCGGTCTCGACGCCACGCAGCCTGACAAGAACAACATTTCAACAAGTACCAAACATAGTAAAAGTAGCCTCACGTCAACCTACGCTGACACTCGAATAATGAGTGGCAAATACCTAATTTATCGGTAATTTCTACCACTTCCAAACCGGCTTTCTCAACACATAAAATCAATTCTTCGGAATGGTACATTTTGGAATTACCGCTGGCGATACAAGCGAAATACGGACTGGTATTGACCAGCGAAAAGGCCGCAGCTTCATGCTGTTGCCGGTCCCAGCAGGTTTCCATAATAAATACCCGCGAGTCCGGTTTCATCGCTTGGTTAACACGCCGCAATATGCTGACAATTTCATCTGCGCCAAAGCAGGACAGAAACTGACTCATCCAATAAACATCCAGATGCTTTGGAAAAGCCTCATCATCGTTGAGTAAATCCATTGCGACCGGGTTAATTCGATCTGAGAATCCAGCCTTGGCAGCGGTTGCTTTGGCGTTTTCCAGCTGATCCGGCAGGTCAATGATCGTAATGCTGATGTCAGGGTCGGCTTCCGCCAGCACCACCGGAAATTTGCCAGTGTTGGTGCCAATGTCTGCAAGTGTTTTAGGATGTGACGACAGAATGACAGGCAAAATCAAAGGATAGCTGGTGTCAGAATAAAGGTGATCGAACTTATACCAGCTCTCCCGCGCAACTTCCGGCAAATGCGGCAATTGCTCATAAAAGGTTTTATCCTTGCCGCCCAGGACCGCCATCCCTCTGGGTTTACCATCTACAATGGCGCGTTCCAACTCTGCCATCGGGTGGTAGCAAATATGCTGGTTGAAATCCATGTTGGTAACGGTCATCGGGTCATGCAGTATGTAGTAACCGACTTTGCTTAAAAAATAAACCCGTTGCTTATAAGGTTCGGGCCGTTCCTTGTCATATTCAACCACATCACAGCTCAGGCCGGTTTCCAGCAATGTCTCAACGCCGTACTGGCTGATATTGAGTTCGTCCCCAATGGCTTTCGCAGATAGACCCTGCTTGCGGGAGTTCTCCAGTAAACTCAGTATCCCGAGGTCTCTCAAAGCCCTGACGGCCTGGAAAACAACCGGAGCATAGGCAATTTTCTGAGCTTCGTACATCGCTTGATAGGCGCTGATTTTCTTTTTCTCAAATGGCATTTGTATCGACCTTTGGGGAACATCGGTTAGTATCTTACCTTTTGAGCGGAGATGTAAGTTGAAAAATCTCAAGTCGATATTGTTTTTGATCACACTTCTGGTTGTCTGGCCGGTCACCGAGCTAAGCGCCAAAGGAAACATTGCGGGCCCTGAAATTGCTCACAAAGCTGATGCACTAATGCAGCAGTTTTTTGAGGATAACAATACGCCAGGCTTATCCGTGAGCGTAGGCTTGGGCGGCAAGCTTGTCTGGTCACAAGGCTATGGCTATGCCGACCTTGAGCAGCGGGTTCCTGTCACGCCCGGGCTGAGCAAGTTTCGCATCGGTAGTGTGATTAAATCGATGACTGCTGACGCCGTCGCGCAGCTATTTGAGCAAGGCAAACTGGATCTCGATGCACCCATCCAGACCTATGTGCCTGATTTCCCCGAAAAGCAGGCGCCGATCAGTCTCCGGCAGTTACTTGGCCACCTCGCTGGCGTTCGCCACTATGAGGGCGAAGAATTCATGAACCACCAGCACTACGAAACCGTCACTGACGGACTTGCCATTTTTGCCGATGACCCATTGGTAGCAGCGCCAGGCGAGGCTTTTCATTATTCATCCTACGGCTTCAACCTGATAAGCGCTGCCATAGAAACTGCCAGCGGAGAGGATTATCTCAGCTATATGAATGATCATATATTCAAACCTGCCGGCATGAAAAGCACCGTGCCTGACCTGTTGTTCGAGATTATCCCGGGTCGCGGTCGCTACTACGGAATACGCGATGACCAGATCTGGAATATGCCGGAAGTGGACAACAGCTATAAATGGGCCAGCGGCGGATTTGTGGGGACCAGCGACGACCTGGTGCGCTACGGTATGGCACAGCTTTCAAATAGTCTGGTTTCGACGGACGCACGCAGGATATTCTGGACAGAGCAAGAAACCAGCTCCGGAGATTCCACAGGCTACGCTCTGGGCTGGCGAGTAAGTACTGATGACAAAGGTCAGCTCTGGGTTGGCCATGGTGGGGGTTCTGTGGGAGGCTCAACCCAGTTTTACATCATGCCTGAAAGCGGGCTGGTCATTGCCATGATCAGCAATTTGTCCGGCTTTGATTACGGCGATGTTCTGATAAAACTGGCTGAGATATTTTTGCGGGACGCTCAGATCGTGAGCGAAGAATAGAGGGCTTAAAGCAAGAGTGCCTCAATGCGGCGCTCTGTTGCTGAACTTACTGTTTAGCGCGAGCGCACGTAGCCCGACACTTTGAGGTTACATCAAATTCGCCCCGACATTGGCTGATAGCACCGCGCCTCAAGCCTCCTGAAAGAGTGGTGGTGACCAAACCAAATTGCCCGTAATCAACAACGTTCGAGGTATTAAACTGAATGCTCATATATCGTCTGCTTGGAACAATTTTGGTAATTCTTGATAAGCCAACTCGAGGAAACGACTGCCCATTCGGGGTTTGCCAGAAATCATTCCAGAGGTAGTTGGTTCCGGCTAAGGTAGTCGTTTTCCTGCCTATGGGTTAACAGGATCCAATTCGTGTTGCACGGACACAAAACAGTCCTGGGTTGAACAGGAGTCTGTGTTTGAACTAACCCCGTCAGTAAATGTGACGTTAAAAAAGTACGTTGTATTCGGCTTCAGTACACAAGCACCTGCTTTGCCATCAGTGGCCCAGTCGATTCCATTACTGTCAGCCTGTTGAGCTACCCATGTGTGTTTACACTCGGCAGACTCTTCAAAATCACCGATGCATCTGCTAACGGTTGCTAAACGGGTACCGATCGTGAACGGAGGATAGTCTATGGTTAAAAAACGACCATTGTTCATAACATTGCCAGTATCAAACTGAACACTTAAATAATGGCCGGTGTTGATGGGTTGAGTAACAGCTGGTTCACTGCTACCGGGGAAGTTTTCACCCCAGAACCCCAGCCAGACTTTGTTAATGCCTGCATCAAGCGTAGACGCCTGACAGGTAACATTTTCTACGGTTACTTCTGCGATGTCAGCAACCGAGTCGCCAGCAACTCCGGCGCAGCTAAGTCCGAACTGATAAATGCCTGCCGTATCCAGATCAGTAATCTGCACGCTGCTGTCAGCGCTACTAATTGTTAAAGCCGCCCATTGGGGAGTACCACCAGAGGTAGTACAACTGACTGCATCTTGTAAAGTCCAGCTAAGAGTCATGCTTTCGCCTTCCTCAATCAAATTCGGAGTCGCTGCAAAGCTCAGGATTTGAACCGGCGGTGCCACCGAAACCACGATCTCGATGGTTTTTGTATCAGTAGGAGGATCGCCAACAGAACCTGTACAGGTCAAAGTGAAAGAGTAAACACCTGCGGTAGTAAGTGTGGTGACCTCAAAACTGCCATCAGGGACTACGGATTCGCCAACAGGGATCTCAAATAACTGCGCATGCCATTCAGCGGTGCCATCTGTTGCGGCACAACTGGCCGCATCCTTGAGCGTCCAGCTGATTGTTGTGCTGCCATCCTCATAAATTGAGGCCGGATTTGCAGTCAAAGTTAAAATCCCGACTGCATCAGGGTCATTCTCAAAACCATGCTCAAAAATCAAATCCTGGGCAACCACCGCACTCGACCAAAGAACGATGCATCCGGTCAGCAAAAACAATCGATTCACTATTGATACCTGCCTGCGTTTTAAAGGTCGCATTCTACCATGTTTCTCTCTTTTAATCTGAGCGAATTAAGGTAAAAACCTACTTTTAATGAAGTATTTACTTGTTTTGAATCACATTGGCATTGAAGCGTTTTAACTGCCATCAATCAACCAGTCCGTATAGATACATTCGGCACCTTCAAGTTTAAGCTTTTGCCAGATTTTCGCATCATTAATTGTGTGCACGCATACAGGAATTCCAAGCTCCAACAATTCGTTTACCAAAGGTTTTTGCTCAAATCGATAAATGGGCAGGGTAACTGCGGCCAAATCATGTTTTTGCGCAAATGAAATTACCTCGTTGTTGGCAGAACCAGGTAAGCGGTACATCGTTAATATGATGTTGCGATAGCCGGCGTCTTTGACCGATTTATACTCCCGGGGTTCATAAATCTGCGGAATAATTCTCTCAGAGACCAGCGGATAGTTGTGTTTAATCCAATTCAAGCCTTCCAGATTGTCTTCTTTCAAATCAGAAGCAACCCTGGCATCAGCATGATTCTTCAGCCATGAATCAAGCCGTTCGAAAGTGACCGGCATCGAACCATCTTTCATGGCCTGTTGCGTGAAGCTTTCCAAGTCAGGGATGTTGCTGCTATCCACAAACAACCGCGAATAAATCCTTCCCCAGTCATGTATCCCCACCAACGCACGATCACTGGTCCAGGAAAAATCCAACTCAAAAAACCGGAAACCTTTGGCGTAATTCAGATCAAGCGCTTCAATGGTGTTCTGATAATCAGCGCCATTGACGGCGCCTCCAGCATGCGCAACATATACAGGCACCGGTAACGGCGACATAGCGTCTGCCGATGCCAGGCAAATATGCAGCGGCTAACGCAAAACCCGTGAACATGAATACTAAAGCTAAAAAAGAGTAATTAAACATTTATCTAAAGTATTCGCAACACGCTGCCGCTACCATTGCCATAGAAATGGGACTTCCTTTGCTGATCTACCAGAGCGCCACCGTTACAATTCAGGCCGGCATCATCGCTTCATCCTTGAATTCGCCCGCGACTTCGATACCGGGCTAAGGGAGCTCGGTCTTCATTCGCACTTTCACCTTCCCTTGATCCCGACCGAAAAGGGCCCACTATCCAGCTTACTCGAACGCGCCGCCTTTGTAGTCAGCGAAATTTATCCTGTCCCTCCTTTTAATCAATGGTACCGGCACCATGCAAATGTGCATCCCGATCTGCCCTGGCTGTTAGTTGATTCAACCTGCCTGTTGCCGGGTATCGGCGCTGGTCGGAATTTCTTTCCGCCGGACTTGTTTAGTACCATCGCCTGCGAGACGACGCAGCGTTGACCGGCGCTGTCAGCCGGATGTCCGCTTACCTGCATTACGGATGTGTATCGCCGTTTCGCATTGCCCGTGAGGCGATGGAAACAGGCGGGGAGGGTGCAAGCAAGTTTCTCGATTAACTTCTGGTCTGGCGCGAGTTATCCCATCATTTTTGCTTTCACAGCGAAGACCTGGAGTCTTTGCAGGCGCTACCTGACTGGGCTCGTGAAACCCTGATAGAGCACGAAACAGACCCCAGGAGCCGCAGCCTTGATTGGGAGGTTTTGTGCCGGGCACAAAAACTGATGATCGATCTGGGCCGTTATGCACAGATCGTTTCAAAACCAGCGAGCGGCCGCCGATTACGGGTCATCGTCGTTGGCGCTGGAATGGCGGGTTTAAGCGCCGCCCGGACACTCGTTGATCAGGGACACGAGGTAGTGGTGCTGAAAAAATCCCGCGGCCCGGGTGGTCGCATGAGCACGCGGCGTAAGGGAGAATTACGTTTCGATCATGGCGCGCAGTATTTCACAGCTTCAGACCCGCGCTTTCAAAGGCATGTAGTGGCCTGGCAGGAACGTGGATTAGTGGAGCGCTGGGAGGCCAGGATCGGGGCCGCTACAAAAGATGACATCAAGATGCTGAATTCAGCCACTGAGCGGTTTATTCCGGGCCCTTCAATGAACCAGATCTGCCAGGACATGATGCGAAATCTTGAAGATGTCCGTTTTGACTGGCAAGCAAATTCCTTTGAATACGAAGACGAGAAATGGACAGTGCAATCCAATAAGGGTCAATCCAATACGGGCGATAGCGTGCAGGGAGATATTCTGATTTTGACAGCACCACCCGGGCAGGTCAGATCGTTACTTGTTGATGATGAAGTGGATGCTGCGCGGCATCTTTGTTATCGCTACCATCAACGACTAAAGTGTAGTAATTGGCCTTGCCTTTCCATGGGCAAGACGAGGTCTTTTTGCTGGGCTTTAGAAAAGACTGGTTAACCGAGCTTAGCGGAAAATAATGATTGCCTTCAACGATGACCGTGTCATCAGACTGTGCAATAACTTCGCCGTTCCAGATTGCTTTCATTGTCTGCTCCTAAATATCTTTATAGCAGTTAGCACGGACTTTGTTGTTCGTAAAAAACAAGAATAAACCTCTAATCAGAAGCCGTCCAGCCTAATGGTTATGCCAAACCGGTTTCCGGGCAACCCCGCCCATTCGGGCCTGCTTGTGTTTTCACCAGGCGGCGAAACAGGCTAGACTGCTGCCAGAGAATCTTTTTTCAGGTAGCTGTAGATGACAACATATTCCATTCATGATGTTGACCTGGGCAAGGTCGAGTATCAGGACAACAAGCGTTACCTGTGGATGTTATCGGTTTTTCTGCCACTGTTTCCATTGTTGGGCGTCCATCTCTATTTCTACACTGGCTCAGAATGGACTCTGGGAGTTCCTCTGCTGTTTTCTTACCTATGCATCCCGATGCTGGATATGTTGTTTGGATCTGACACCAATAATCCATCGGAGGCGATTGTACCGTTGCTGGAGCAAGACCGCTATTACCGCCTTCTGACTTACATCACAGTGCCCTTGCATTTTGTTACCCTGATTATCCTGGCCTGGTTTGTGGCCGTGCAGGATATCAGCAGCTGGGCCGTATTGGCGCTGGCGATTACTGCCGGTGCCTATAGCGGGCTGGGTATCAACACGGCACATGAACTGGGTCACAAAAAAACCCGCTTAGAGCAAAACCTGGCCAAATTCGCATTGGCTGTGCCGGGCTACGGACATTTCTGTGTCGAGCATAACCGCGGACATCACCGCCATGTAGCAACCCCGGATGATCCTGCGAGTGCCCGCATGGGAGAATCAATCTATGCTTTCATGCTGCGTGAAATCCCCGGAGGCTTTAGTCGCGGCTGGCAACAGGAAGGTAAACGTCTACGAAGCAAGCGGCTGAATGTCTGGAGTCGGCACAATGTTGTACTGCAGTCTTATGCCATCAGCGTGATCCTGCAGGGTGGTTTGATCCTTGTATTCGGCTGGATCATGCTGCCATTCTTGGCGATACATAATTTCTGGGCCTGGTTTCAGTTAACCAGCGCCAACTATATTGAACACTATGGTCTTTTGCGGCAAAAACTGCCATCAGGCGCATTTGAGCGATGTCAGCCGCATCATTCGTGGAACGCCAATTACGTATTTAGCAATGTCGTCTTGTTTCAATTGGAGCGACATTCTGATCATCACGCCAATTCGTCCCGGCGCTACCAGAGCCTGCGTAATTTTGACGATATTCCAGAATTGCCCAATGGCTATTTTGGAATGTATTTAATCTCCTACATACCCTGGCTCTGGTATTGTGTGATGGATAAGCGGGTGCTGGCGCTTCCGCATATTCAGGCGGATCTTTCGCTGGTGAACATCCAGCCTTCGCGCCGTGACGCTATTATTGCCCGCTATGGTAGTTACCCCTATGACCCAGACTCTGATTGAATTACTGAAGAACAAATGGCTGAATCAATGGCGGCTATTTTGGCTTATCGCCACGCCCATCTCTTTGATCATGATTGTTGCCATGCTGCAGATAAAAGTATGGGATGCACCCGCCGTTTCTTCGATGATCCAGCTGTCGGTGAGGTTGGCCGTTCCCTGGCTGTTCCTGGCCTTTGCCGCTTCGTCACTGCTCGTACTGTTTCCCTCAGCATTAACGCGCTGGTTATTGCACAACCGGAAAATCATGGGCCTGAGTTTTGCCATGGCCATGGCATGGCATGGCAAGGCTTCTTCATAATCTGGTTAACGACGGTTTACCGTGACTATTACGTTCAGGAAGTCTATGTATTAAGAGATGCGATCGAGGGGGTTGTTGGTTACCTGTTGCTGGCCGCGATGACGTTGACGTCATTCAAATTCGGTCGCAAGCGCTTATCGCCCAAGGCGTGGCGTTGGTTGCACAAGTGCGGGATCTATTTTCTGTGGGCCTACGCGTACGCCACCTATTGGTGGAATCTATTTTATTACCCGGGGCCGATATGGCTGGATTATGTCTACTACGTGGCCGCATTTAGTGCCTGTGCATTACGCTCTGCTGCCTGGCGTAAAAAACGGATGGTAAAAATTCAACGTGGACCACAGACCGTCGTCATTCCGGCGGCATTGAAGTGGACCGGGCTGGTAATTGCGCTCGCCGGGATAGTTGTGGCGTTGGTTACACCCATGTGGCGGCAGCTTTCTGAGGACCTGTTAACCGGCTACGCGGTCACGGCCTTACCAGAGAAATACCTCCCATTCTGGCCCTTTGAGCCATTTATTGCTCTGTTGATTATTGCTTTTGGGGCCTATGTGAGCGTGTTGGTACGACCGGCAGTCTATATACTTCGTAAACAAGAGCCCAAAGCACAATAGCTGCAGATAGACACCAAAGCATGGAGACAGCACTTACTGTTCGCGCCAGCCAACCTTTTTGAAACAATATAGAGCGACATGGTTGCAAGGGCTGCCACCGTGTCGGATGTCCCAAGGGCCAATAGATGGGCTCAAATTCACGAATAAAAAAATAATATCCAGGAAATAACCAACAAGCGGCCAGAAGAACGTAGACCACGCGAATGCTCTTTTTGAGGTAGTAGATCAAAAACAGACTTATAGCCAAGCCGAGGTAAAAAACCAACTTAAAGTCGTTAAGCAGAATGTCGGCCAGTGCATATCCAAACATCTTAACGACTCGCTTTATAGGCTCATCAAATAATTCAGCATTTCTACTCGCATTTTTTGATCGGGTAATTTACTCACAACAGCTCCCATGTTTTCAATCATGTGATCCACTTTCGAAGTAGCGGGAATTGCAAACGTGACGCCGGGATGAGACACCACCTCTTCAGAAGAGCCATACATGGGGGATGAATCAATAAGCTGGCCACCAATAGCAAAAAACTTAGCCAAAACCTCGCAGCGAGCATCTCGCAGCCTGGCTGAGCTCCCCAAATTAAAAGTACGGGAGGTACCCATACCGATGACCGGAATACGCTGCCCGGACGAGGAAATGACCTTCGTAATGTAAGGTCCTTTCGCGACCTGCCCAGGCAGTTCTAAAGGAAATAGACTTCCCACACCAATCAGGGAAACAAATTCTCTTCGCTTCATAAAAACCACCTCAATACCAAAAATACCAGAATCACCAGCCAAATCAAAAGAAATGCCAGATTTAGAGTGATATGCTAGCGCTCATGGTGCAGACAACAACAGGATATCGCGAGACCGCATTCACAGACTTGCTAAATCGGCGCAAGACTGTGCTGCTGGATGGTGGATTGGCTACGCAGCTTGAAGCGCAAGGCTGTGATATCAGCAACGACCTATGGTCCGCGTCTTTGCTGCAGTCAAATCCGGCTGCGATAGTGCTGGCGCACAAAGCTTATCTTGATGCCGGCGCAGATTGCATCGCCACGGCAAGCTACCAGGCCAGCCGCGAGGGCTATGCAACGCTCGGCTTATCGGCGAGTGATGCGGACGAACTGATTCTGCTATCAGTGAGTTTGGCGAAAAAAGCGCGAGTAGAAACTAAATCTGACGCGGCCATCGCCGCAAGCCTTGGCCCTTACGGGGCGATGTTGCATGATGGCTCCGAGTATCGTGGCGACTATGGGGTGTCGTCGAATACGCTCCTTCAGTTTCACGCCTCGAGACTTGAGATTCTGGACAGGTCAGGTGCGGATGTCCTGGCCCTGGAAACGATTCCGTCACTTCAGGAGGCTGAGGTGTTGGCGGATCTCTTGCTTGAGTGCAAAACGCCTGCCTGGATTAGTTTTTCGTGTCGCGATGAACAGCACGTTTGCGATGGCACTCCGATAGCTGACGTCGCTGCACTGTTTGCTGAGCACCCGACAGTCGTCGCCGTTGGTGTCAATTGTACTCCACCTCAATACGTACCTTCTTTGGTCCGGATAATCAAAGACGTTTTGCCGCAGAAGCATGTTATCGCTTATCCAAACTCTGGCGAAATTTACAATGCTGAAGACAAAAGCTGGTCAGGTACAGTGACGCCAGTCGACGTTGCTGCAGCAGCCTTGGTGTGGATCGCCTCTGGCGCTACTGTCGTTGGCGGATGTTGCCGCATGGGTCCCGAGCACATAAAGGCGATCGACAACGTGATTCGAAAACAGTGAGGGCCGCAAGTCCACCTGCCGCAACATATGTGATTTAGAAAGAGAATTGGGAGGCCGATATGTCGGAAAGTAAAAAAGTAACCTGCCTGGAATGCGCGCAGGTTAATCGCGTGCCGCAGGACAAGATAGGTGCATCGCCTATATGCGGCAAATGCGGTGCAAAGTTGTTTGGCGACAAGGTGAAAGATCTGGATTTTGCCACGCTGCAAAAAGCCGCCCGCAATGATGATGTGCCCCTGGTGGTAGATTTTTGGGCGCCCTGGTGTGGCCCCTGCCGCACGATGGCACCGGAATATGACAAGGCCGCAGGTATGCTGCGTGGCGCCGCGCGACTGGTGAAAGTGAATACAGAAGCCCAGCCAAAAGCGGGGGAATTGTATAACATTCGCAGCATTCCGACGATGGCGGTTTTTGCTGGCGGCGGTGAAAAGGCCCGACAAAGCGGTGCGATGCCCGCAGCGGGAATTGTGAACTGGATCAAGAGCGTTAAGTGAGGGTGGGGCAGGCAACTTAAACACCTTGAACACCCGGCTTAAAACGATGTGAATTCACTTATAAAAAAGTATGGAGCTTAATTTGACGACGACTGTCTACCAAAATTTTATTAATGGCCATTTTTTAGCCAATCAAAGTGGTGAAACGTTTGCGGTTAAAAACCCTGCCACCGATGACGTGATTTATCATGTTGAGGTCGCTGATGCGTTTATTCAAAGTGCCGCGATTGAAAGCGCTAAACAAGGTTTTGCTGCCTGGTCTGCAATGACTCCGATTGAACGAAGCCGTGTTTTATTAAAAGCCGTGACTTTGCTGCGTGAGCGCAATGATGAGCTTGCAAAAATTGAAGTGCTCGATACCGGTAAACCCTGGCAAGAGGCCGAGTGTGTTGATGTACAAACAGGCGCTGATGTTATTGAATACTTTGCAGGGCTTGCTCCGGTGCAAGTTGGCCAGCAGCAAATGGTTGGCGAAGATTTTTACTATACCCGCAAAGAACCATTAGGTATTTGCGCCGGCATTGGTGCGTGGAACTACCCACTGCAAATTGCCTGTTGGAAGTCAGGCCCGGCACTTGCTGCGGGTAATGCAGTTATTTTTAAGCCTTCAGAAGAAACCCCATTA
>Ga0105053_10004157_pt1 | contig 21536 bp, 31 predicted proteins | sample BON01_FD_78093 | JGI IMG/M metagenome (GOLD analysis project Ga0105053, IMG submission 78093) | Freshwater microbial communities from Lake Bonney liftoff mats and glacier meltwater in Antarctica - BON-01 | ecosystem: Environmental > Aquatic > Freshwater > Ice > Glacier meltwater | place: Lake...
AACTGCCGAGGTTAATGCAAAAGGCGTGTATGATGCTAAAAAAGACAACCTAACTTTCGCACAAAAAGAAACTGAAATGCGTTTGAACTCCGCGGATAACGCTGCCAGAATTGCAAGTCTGGATAGAAATGTCACAAGACAAATTAAAAGCGCGGAGAATACAGCGGTAAGAGATGATCTTAAATTCCGTCTAGGGCTCTTTAAATCAACGCTTACTGAAGTAAATACAGCTATAACAGAAGCCCGCAAGGCATTTCCGCCAGACGAAGCTTTAATAAAAGACTTACAGCAGCAGTTTAATTCCACCTTCACAGCTATGAGTGCTCTGGCTAACCAAGGTGGCGATAACACAGGAAGCGGAGCAGCGGCTAATATGCGCTCTTATTTCACTAAATAAGGTAAAGGGTTTTTATGGCATTTGATTTTGTAAGAGCATTTGCTGACGGGCATACCCCTGCGCAAGTAGCGGATTTTTTAGGTAAAGAGTATAAGTTCAACGTTGCAGCTGCTCGTAAAGATGGGCACTCCGACTCTGATATTATCGCGTTTTTAAACACCCCCGAAAAAATGCCTGACGTTTCTTCCCAAAAAGAAGGGTTTATTCCTAGCCTTAAAGAAGGAGCTAGAGGGGTTCTTAATGCAACTGGGTTAGGTTTGTCCGCTCCTTTCCGATCAGATGAAAGTATACGTGCAGATTATGAAGGGCAACAAAAAGCCGCGGACGAACGAAACGTAAGCCATACCCCTTTTGCTGCGGTACCAGAAGCTTTCAAAAATGAAGGGGTAATGTCTGGGTTAGGTACAACGTACGACGCTACTAGAGATGCATTGGGAAGGTCTTTACCTTATATGGCTCCTACAATTGCGGGGGCTGCGGCGGGGGCTAGAGCAGGGGCGTTAACTTCTCCTTTTACTGGGTTAGCGGGTCCTGTTGTTGGGGGACTTTTAGGAGGTGTTGCAGGTGGAGTTTCTCAATTTGCAGGTTCTAATATTCAGCGACGTATTGATGAAGAAACCCCCGGCCCTTTAGTAACCCCTGAAGTATACCAAACAGCTACAGGCCAAGCCGCATTAGATACCGCTGCCACAATGTTTACTTTAGGTACAGGCGTAATTGCTAAAGTTATAGGCCGCCCTATTGCAAATATTTCAGAAGGGCAGTTAATGCGTCTGGCAACTGCGTCTTTAGCTAAAACTGTAGGTACAGGAGCTGTACGAGGTGTAGCTAGTGAACTACCTACTGAAGTTGCGCAGCAAATATTAGAAAGGCGCCAAGCGGGGTTAGATTTAACTTCAGAAGAAGCTTATGCCGAATATGGTGAATCTGCAGCGGCTGGCGGAGTTTTAGGTGGGCTATTAGGTGGAGCAGGGCAAGTAGTAACAAGAGGTCAAGCAAGAGGGGCTGTAGAACGAAAAGAATTAGCCGCTCAACAGCTGGAACAAGGAGAACTCGCCAGAATACAAGGAGAACGAGATCAACAGCAAGCGACGGTAGATGAAGCCCAAGCACAAGCAAAAGCACAAGCCGACATAGCTGCGGAATTAGAAAACTCTAAACTAGGTTTAAATAGAACACTTCCTGGTGTAGATGAAGCAGTGGGCCCCGTGCCACAACAAGCGGAAGAGGCTTTAGCGGAGGAGCAAGTTCCAGATAATCAGCTAGGTTTATTTAGCTCAAGAGGTAACCCTTCAACTGAAGTACTAACTGGTATCCAACGACAAAAACAAGCCGAAAGAGAAGGCGTAGCTGCGCAAAAAAAAGTTGAGCAAGAAGCCACCACCGCCCAAAACCAAATTGAAAAAGAAGCCGCCGCCTCTGCAAAAACAGCTGCCTTAGAACAGGCTCGCCGAACAAATTTAGCAATAGCTAATGAAAAGCTTGCTACACCAGAAGGCACTACAGAGGTAATAGGCGCGTTAAATTCACCCGAGTCCTTTTTTAAAGGGTACTCAATAGCAGACCAAAATAAAATTCGCACTCAGTTACAACGGCGTTTAGAGGCTTTTAAAACTAAAGATTTAAACTTACAACAACAACGTCAGTCAGAATTCGAGACAGTGTTTGCAGCTATAGAGCCTACCCCAGAAACTGAATTAACCCCAGAAAAATTAAGTGCTGCAAAGTTAAGCAAAAAGAACCAAATTAAACTAGCAGGCTTAGATTTAACAATAAAAGAAAACTACGACCTAGTAGCCGACATAGCTAACAGCAACCAAAACGACGCTGGACCTGCTGCTCGACTTCTTGAAAACATCGTAGAACCTGAGGTAGTACAAGAGCAAACAAACGTAGCTCCACAAGAGCAAGAAGCCGTTGATGACGAATGGGATAATTATGACACAGGAATTGCATATACAGATTTACCTAAAGAACAACAAACCAGAGTTAGAGATGCCCGGGAGGAGAATTACCTAAACCAAAACGAAGCAGACGAAATTGCCGGAGTAGCTAAGAGAAATACTAAACTTACTATTAAAGAAGCGGCTAAAGCTTTAGGGCGTGAAATTGACGCGGCTTTGACTAAAGGTTCTAAGTTAAATCTTACCGCCAACGAAACTCCTCCTGAGGTATTAAAAGCGCTTGTGCAGTTAATTGATGTTTTAGTGCGGGAGGGCGTGCAATCCCTTAAAGACGTTACATCTCGTATTCGCCAAGACTTAGGAGAAAATGTATTTAGAAGTATAAACCCAAAGGATGTTTCTAGAATACTGAACCAACAACGGACTCAAGCTAAAAAGCAAGCCGCTAGCAAACGAATTAAACAAGCGGGTGAGGCCAAAGCCCCTGCAAAATCAAGCACTTTAGCAGCCCCCGTAGAAGATCTTACAGGCAAAGCAATATTTAAAGATTTGATGCAAGAAAGAGTTAAAGATGCTCGTTTAAATCTAGGAGCCGCGCTTAAAAAAATAGCGCCTAAGTTATTGTCTATGTACCAGCTAGTAGACCAATTTGGGCGTGAAATGAGTGCGTTAGTGTCATACTCTGAATTAAACGATACTATGACTATGGCCCAACAGCGAATCCACCAAAAAACACATAAGTTTGTTTCTGAATGGGGTAGTTTTTCTTATAGTAATTCTGCACAAGCTAAAATTTTAGGTACGCTAATGGCGGACGCCTCTCGTTTAGGTATTCACCCTGACGAAGATATTAACTCTAAAGGCAACGCCCATTTAACTGCCGAGATGCGGAGGGATGAATTTAACAAAATAAGTTCTACTTATAAAAACTTAATGCCTGAAGCAAAACAAATCTATCAAACAGCTAAAGCTATGTTGCAAGATAACTACAAACTAAGAAGTGACACATACAAAAGCTTAATTGCCGATGCATATAAAGAGGAATTAGAAAATGCATCCCCAAAAGAAACCGCGGCTATTAACGCTAAAATCAATATAGCCATCGACGAACATGAAGCTTTAATCGGTGAAATTAAAGGACCGTACTTTCCGCTAATGCGTAACGGGGAATTTATAGTAACAGCAAATTCAAAAGAACTTAGCGCTCTTAAAGAAAGTTTAGATAACGCTGTTGGTAATGAACGGACTCGTATAGTAAACCTTATACGTATGATGGAAAAAGACGAATCCCATTATCAAGTTCATGCAGCAGAAAAACGGTCAGAGCAAAACAAAATTACCAAAAGGCTACGGGCCAGGAATATGGACGTGTTAGAAAGTAAATCAGAAAACTATATGAATAACCTTAGGGCTAGTTCTTTTGGTGCGATTGATCAGTTGCAAAAAGTATTTGATAAAGAGATTGACTTAGATATTGACCCTGGAGAAATGGCTAAACTTCGCCAAGCTATGATTAGCAGTGTGCTAGCAGGACTCCCAGAAAACTCAGCTCTAAAACGTCAAATTACTCGTCGGAATATTGCGGGTGCTTCTACTAACATGTTGCAGTCTTTTGCGGAATCAATGGAACGAGATTCGTTTTACCTATCTAGAATGCAATACATGAAGCCTTTATCTAAAGCTTTAATAGATATAAAAAAGCAGTCTAAAGGGGATATGGCGCTACGAGATGTTTACAATAATGTTCGTGCTCGTTTAAATATGGACATTAAGTACGACAACCACCCAATTCTAAGTAAGTTATCTGGTATTAGTTCTATCTACCATTTAGGTATTGCACCATCTTATTTACTTACGAATATGACTCAGCCTTTTATGATCACTGCCCCTGAGCTAGCCGGTAGGTACGGTGCAGCTAAAGCGAGCAAAGCAATTATAAATGCATGGAAAGATTCTCGTAACGCAATTTCTGGAGGCCGTAACGGGAAGTTCTTTAGTCTATCAGATGCCGATCTAAGTAAAGCTTTTTCGGGAAACGAACTTAAAATGGTTCGAGCTATGCAAGACTTAGGTAAGCTGGATATCGCCAACAATATGGACACCGAAGTTTACACTAAAGGAATGAACCCAAAATCAATTAAGTTTTGGACTGTTTTTAATTGGTCTTCTCATAATATTGAACTAATGAACCGCCTAACTTCTGCTCTTGCCGCGTACCGTTTGGAATTAGAAAAGACTAACGGCGATCAAGATAAAGCTACATCCGCAGCCCGTAACGCGATCGAACGTACCCAGCTTGATTATAGCGATACTAATGCTGCTTACTTTATGAAACAAGGGCATTTGGGAGGGTTAAATCGTATCCCTATGCAGTTCAGAAAATACCAGCAAGGTATGATTTACTTACTAATTGATAACTTTAAAAAGGCTTGGGCTGGAGACAAAGAAGCTAGAAACGCGTTCTTCTATTTAATGGGTACTCAGTTAACTATGGCAGGGGTACGAGGAGTTCCAGTTGTTGCGCCTATATTGTTCTTAATGGGAGCTTTTGAGGATGACGATGACCCTAAAGGAGACTTAGAAACTCAAATACAAAATGCATTAGCCGATTCTGTTGGTCCTGAAGTTGCTAGAACGTTTTGGAAAGGGTTACCTGCTATGATGGGAGTCGACTCAGCTAGTTTAGGCATGGAGAATTTATTTTTACCGTTCCCTATGATGAGAGCTTCTGAAATAACAGGCGCAAAATCAGGCAAAGACATGGCTTCTAACCTTTTTTACAATGCTGCAGGGGCTCCAGTTAGCTTAATGGCTAGGTTTGGAGATGGCGTTTTACTAGGAGCTGAAGGGGATTACCAAAAAATGTTTGAAAAGTTTCTTCCTAAAGTTATAGCCTCTGGAATTAAAGCGGAGCGTTTAGGAAGTGACGGGTTAACCACTCGTTCTGGAAATGTAGCAATAGAAGCCGAAGAGTTTTCCGCTTGGGATATGGCTATAAAAAGTTTAGGTTTTGCGCCTTTAAAAGAAACTCAATATTATGCGGCTATGATTGCAAAAGAAACTACAACTCGCGCAATTGATTCTCGTAGAAACATGATAATTAAAGCTGCTGCTACTGCTAGGATGAACAACGAAGACCCTTCAGAAGCTATGCAACAACTTAAAGAGTTTAATATTGACCATCCAACCCGCGCAATTACAGGGGATTCAATAAGAAGGTCTGTATCTAACCGTAAACGCGATAAACAACAACGAGATGAATCAGGTGTAAGGTTTAATAAACGCGAACGCGACTTAAAAGAAATTGATAGGTTTACTAGGTAGCTACCAAAAAAGAACCCCACCGAAGTGGGGCCAAAGAGGACTACAAAAGTAACGAGGAGGTTACTAATCAATATCGTATACTAAATTCTCCATACGCGCAAGCCATATATTTCTTGTTCTACAACAAACTTAACTACTAATTTAAACCCTAGCCGTTTAGCTTTTTTAGTTACAAAGTTTGCTACAGGCACCCTATTTAAACAAGGGATGAACATAGACGTGCCGGGAACAAACTTACTCCACTGTATTTCAATCGGTAGACCCAGAACTGAGAGCATTTTCTAGTGCCTTTTCATCAAAGTTAGGTAGCAAAGTAACGTCAAATTTAAGTACAGCAATAGCATTCATCCCACTAAAAGAAGTACCAGCCCCTAATCGTTTAGTGCCTTCGTCTGAGATCAACGCTTTTGATTTTCTATGTGGGCGCAAAGATTCATCAAATCCAACTTGCAGTTTTTGGCAATACTGGCGGTATGCTGGAATAGATACAAACAGCGTCTTAGTATCTGGCTCATATCTAATAGACATAGACTTACCCCTAGGCTCACGAATTGCCTGAGTGTCTAAGTTGGTACGTTTGTCTTTAACCCCATTAGCAATAACCATTTCGTCCAAATGACTGTATAAATACGCAGAAATACTTTCGGCCGGGTCGGCAATATATTTTTTAATAGTCGCCCTAGATTCTTTTATGTGGGCTACAATAAACTCCATTACAGGTATATGGTCAATGTCATGCAGTCCTATTTTACGAGATATAAGCCCTGCAGTAATAGCCACCGCCGCCATACTAATCCAAAAACGCTCCGAGTTTTGTGCTTCAGCAAGTCTTTCAATACGAGCATGTACTTTTTCCATTAGCGTTTTTACTTCGTCTAAGTTAGCCACTAAGTATTGCGCAAAAGGTCGAATAGCGTGCCCGTAATTGTCATACAGCTGTCCAAAGTGCGTTCTAGACCAAGTAGGGTCAGCATCTTCTTCTTTCTGTATGTAAAACTCTAGCATACGGTTTAGCTCTCCATCTGGAATAGCCTTAAGGGAAAGCACATCATCTACTAAAGAACTATTACCCGTACTAATAAGAGCAGTTTCCCATGAAGTTGTATTCTCTTGGATGCCGCTTTCGTATTGTTTGGCTTTATGTTTAGCCCTACCTTGAGTAGCTTGGTACACTACATCTGATTTTTCCAACGGAGTCATATTAGTTATCTCATCAAACAATGCTGGAAAATTATGCAGTGTACCCATGATCTGCAGCTTCGCATTTATAGTATCTTTAGAGTTAACAATCTGTGGTTTCGGATTTCCATATATGCTTGCAATAGCGTGGAGGATGGTTGATTTTCCTGATCCCGAAGCATTACTCATTAAATGCAACACAAACCCTTCTACTTTAGTGTGCCGCACTAATAACGCCCCAAACCCTAGGAAGAAAGCGAAAGCTCTGGGCTCCATGCCTATTTTACCGTAGACATTAACCGTGTCTTTCCAAACTTCAAAGCTGCCCTTAGGTTGAAATACAGGCACGAAAGATAGTGTTTGTGTTGTTGGGGGGCTGTAAACTGTTTCTGCAGCGCGTACTTCATCTGACCCCACAATAATAGCGTCGTTATCTGGAGTCCACCCGAATTGGGTTCTAGCTTTTTTGGTTTTCGTTGTATTTTGCAATTGGTCCGCCCATTTTGAAACGTATGTCATAAGTAATTCCACCTGTTTATGTGATACTGCCATTCCGTGAAAAGCAAGAGTATCTCTGAATCTGTCTTTAGAAAGAACGCAAGAAAGGGGAGCCGTAAATTCTCTAACCCCATCTTTCGGAAGGTGCAGTCTAAATACAATTGTATGCCCTGTTTTAGGGTCGTCTATATGTTCTGTTACATAAAAGTCGTGAGGGTAAACCAAAATATCAGGTTCGTCTTCCATTCCTTTTAAGTATACCCCTCCAAACTTTCCTCTAATAAACGGAAAAGGGTACTTTGGTACTGTTACTACTATTGGTTCATTCGTACTTTCTAATACCGTTTCAACTACATTTTCTTCTGGCGAAGCCTCAATTACTGCAGAGTGCAAATGTAACGGGGTTGAAATCTTATGTTTACATCCTTCACATCCACTAGGATTAAACTTTTTAAATGTGTCGCATAAGTGAGGGCTAGTGTCTTCCGCTTTAGCAAGTACGGTTTCTCTGTTGTAGTCTCGGTGTCTGTGTGACATGAGGTGAATAGCTGTTTCTCTATCTTCACATTTATTAGCAATAGATAGTGCCGCTCTCCATAAATCATATCCAACGGTTTCTTGTGTTTCATATGCTGTTCTTAGCTGATTACAACCTTCACCCTTCATACTTAACTGCATAATCTTTTTAAAAGAATGGCCTTTGTTTTCCAATAACCGTATAGCCATAGGGGCTATGGTGCTATAGTCTAACTTTTTACCCTTAAGGCCTAGCCCATTTACCAATGAGGGAAAGCGACCTTTAAACTCTTCAAAAGGCTTAGGTTTTCCCATAAATAATATGTTTACAGGCAATGGGTTGTCTTTGTCTTTTAAATGCAAAGTGCCCGGCACCCGTAATACCCGTGCCCCATCTGCAGGGACACTCATATCTACTTCAAACTTATTAGCCACACATGATTTTTTAAATTCTTCAGCGTGAGGAATCCACTCTTCATATGTAACAGGTTGCTCAAACGCCCAGTATGCGTGTAGTCCTCGGCCAGATGAAACCACCGTAGGTTTATGGATACCAGTTGCCTTGCAGTATTGCGTAAGGGCAGCTACACCCTCTGAAGCATCTTTATACGGCTTACCCTCTCCACAATCTATGTCTAGAAAGAAAGATTTTAAATGAGCTATGTTTGATGTAATTCTCGATTTTGTTGTCTTATAAGAAGCTAATGCAAAAAATACATCATATCCTTTTTCTACAAATTCTTCCGATTTTGCTAACAGCTCATCTATAGACTCCACCCCTATTTGGCGGACTGCGTTAGCGGATTTTACACTTGCTTGCTTAATCCCAAACAGAAAGTACTTGTCGGAAAGGGGTAGTACTGATTCTAAAAATTGTTTTGGAGTAGCCATACCGTCCTCGATCCGTCAAAAAAAAAATAGGGGGGCAAAGCACGACGGCAATGCTCTTTTGGTAGCTACCCTAGCCCCCTTCTAACCTTTGTTATTGTAATGCGTGTGGCTATCCCACTATGTTTAGTGCGCGTAAGAGATCGTTTATTTCTTTAAAATGCTTTCGAGGGACGTTACTCTCCCCTTTGAACCATGCATATACTGTAGTTCGAGATACATTAAAAGTATTTGCTATTGAGATTACGGATACATCATATGTTATACAAGCAAGGGCTAGTTGCACCCCTGGTTTTGTATTGTCTGCCGCGTTAACGTCATCAATGAATCTCGTAGAATAGCCTCTATTGGAAGCTTTCATATTAGTCATCCCATCCATTTAGAATAGCAGTAACATCAGCTTTTGCAGGGGCAGGGGCGGCACTGACTTCTTTTTTAGGTGACACTACTTTAGGTTCAGCTATTTCAGGTTTGGTTTGGGTAACCTCTTCCTCCTCTTCCGGTGCCGCTAGCGCAGGGGTTGAAGCTTTTGGAGCCATAACAGTCATAGTAATACAACGTTTAGCCTCTTCCGATTTCCCTTTCTCCATAGCATTCATAAAGGCGTCTGTTTCTAAGTATGAAATACCTTTAAAAGTAAGTTTAGGAGTATCCGCGTTAACATCAAATTTCATCTCAGTCACTACCGCAGAAACTGGAACACCTTGAGCCCCTAAGAACCTACCATATGCTTGTAAAGGCATGCGACCGTTATCCGCATCTCCAAAAATAGAAGTTGCCGCTAAATCCAGTTGGTATACATCTCCACGTGGGTCATTTTCTAACAGTACAGCTATCCGTTGGCGGTAGCGACAAGCTCTAGAATTTCCTTGCCCTGAGCCCGCAATGTTTTGCGCACATTCAGAACACTTAGATGCTTGAACATTTTTAGCTTGTGGGTTTGGTACTTCCCCGTCAGCCGACCAACAGTCAGGAGGAGAAGCATCTGCACTAGGGTCATAAACCCCTGCATAGAATACACGAGATATTTTTTCCGCCGCCGCTACAATAACTACATTCATCGCGTTTGCTTCACTCGTTGCAACTTCTTTACCATTGGCAACCATGCGGAACACCCTACCTCGAATTGAAATACGATGACTCGTAGCACCTCCTCCGCCCATTAAAGCTTTGGTTGTATCATCTAATTCTAGTGCCCGTAAGTGAGCAGGTAAAGGCATATTATTTAAAGTTAAATCTGTAGACATATAAAGGTCTCCTATCGTTTAGTTATAACTACGGCGTATCGGCTATCCACGTTTAAACCCGGCGGATGTAAATCGGGATTTTCTTCTAAAAAAGTAGCCATGTTTCCTTGACTAACTCGTTTTTCTAGCAGGTCTAATGCATCGTGCTCTTTAACAAAAGAGTGAAACGAATACCAATCGTTTGTATAGAATCGTTTATAGATCCGTTTGGTAATAGTCCCAAATTCAGTGCGCATACTTTCGGCCCCGACAGATTTTAGTACCTCTAACAGTTTTTCGTTTATTGTATCTATTTGGGCTTCTAATTCTTTATCTTCCTCCTCGTATGCATTTTTTAGTTCTTTACGTTTTTCCCTAATTTTTATGTAGACCTTGACTAATTTTTTAGCTAGGTCTCCATCTTCTAAGTCTACTGCGTCTGTCATGGTGAGTTCCTTTTTGGTTAACTGAAAGTACATTTTACTACCTTACATTAACATTGTCAACCTTATTCTGTAATAGAATTATATAGTTCAATAACTCTAGAATGAACGTCTATTTTTTCGTTTAACATTTTATAGATTTTAGTTTCTACGGAGCTGCCCTGCAGGTGTACTACAGTCACTGGGTTTCTTTGTCCTGCCCTATGCACCCTAGCATTTGCTTGTAAATATGTTTCTATTGAGGTTATAGGTGCCCACCAAACTACAACGTTTGCGGCATGTAATGTTACCCCGTGAGCTGCCGCTTGTGGCTGGATCACTAATACTTTTGGTTCTGAAGTATCTTGAAACTTTGCAAAGATTGCTGCCCGTTTAGTTGCTGTGACCTCTCCGTTTATAACTTCATTTGTAATTCCACTATCCGTTAACTCTTCCGAAATCTGCTGTATAACATGTTTAAACGGGGCGAACACAAGTACTTTGTTACTCGCTTCCTCTATAACTTCTTTTAAAGCTTTCATACGGTCTGCACAGTCAAAGGCTACTGTCTCCCCACTATCCGAGTAAACTGCACCTGCCGCTACCTGCAGTAACTTATTTAACATCACCGCCGCATTAACCGCGGTTATTGCTTGTCCGTCAGCCTCCATAGTCATTTGTTTTCTTAAAAGCTCGTAGTACTTTTTTTGTTGCGCCGATAAAGGGGTTTCTCTAAACACTGTAGTTACTTCAGGTAAATCTAAACATTCTTCTTTTGTAAACCTAATCGCGGGTTGTAAGGCGTTATGTATTATATCTTCTGAGCGGGGGCGGGGGATGTACCTAAATTGAGAAACCTTGTACATTACCATTTCCTTAAACGCCCCTATAAATTTAGGAACTCCAGTTGGGTTTATTAACTTAGCTAGCCCATATGCATCTACGGGGGATTGCGCCGCAGGAGTACCTGTTAACATCCACAACCAAGAAGAAGGGGTTACTATTTTATTTAAAGTCTTCCATCGTTTAGTTTGTGGGTTTTTATACGCGGAAGCTTCGTCTACTACAATAAGATCAAACTTACCTATTACCTCATCCATAATTATTTCTAGCCCATCAAAGTTGCATATAACAAAATCTGCATTGCTGTTGACAGCTTTTATTCGTTTTTCTTGTGTAGAACTATGAGCAATTGCACACGTACGGTGTATTGCAAATTTAAAAATATCGTTTTGCCAAGCGGGTTGCATGATTGATAAAGGGCATACCACTAAAACACGTTTAATAACGCCTATGTTCATTAGGTAATCTGCCGCCCATATAACACTCCCAGTTTTACCTGTTCCCATCTCTGAAAAACAAAATGCCTTGCGGTGTAAAGTTAAAAATGCGGCTGTTACTTTCTGATGGTCAAACGGCTTGTATAGTCCCGGCCAGTCATACTGACCCATAATAGGGCTTGGTATGTTTTTATACCTTAGGTTTTTAAGTACTTGCGCTTCTTCTATGCCCCATTTAACTAGCACTTCCCCAGAGTCTAGCAATGCACTTTTAGGAATCACACTTGTAATTTTTTCAGGTTCTCGAACTTTTAAAAGCAACGCTCTATTGTCTATAATTTGCACTGTATATCCTTATTAAATATAGCTAAACGCACCATATCGAAGTTTTCGAAGGTGTTTAAAAATGACCCGTAACGTGGGTCAAGCGAGTAAATCACAAAAAGAGAAAGACTATAAGGGTTTTCTGCTTTACTTGGTAAGGTTTGTTATGATACGGAAAAGCTTCCGCGGATAGGCCGCCACTCATACCTGACGCGACCTTTCTCTTGCATAATTCTATTTTTTCTTGCGTTCTTTCTTACTTGTCTCTGATACCATTGCACCAGATGAGGTACGTTTAAATGACCTATTTTTTGAAGGCGACTCTAACCGAACTCCATCTGCATTACTGCCACCTTTTGACAAAGCTTTTACATGGGCTACATCTTTTCCTACGCGGCTTACCCCTTTAGCGTCTAGCTTTCGCCGTGCACGCTGGCGTTCCATTCTGTTAGGTAGCTCCCCACGTTCTTGTTGGAGTTTGTAGTCTTGCTTGTAGTTCCGTTTTTTATCTGCCATGTTTAATTTCTCCCGTTATGGTGACAGTCTACTACTGAGCAGTATTGCCTACAAGTAAAATTTGGTTTAGGGCTCCAAGCGTTTTTTTCAATAGCTGCTTCTAAACGATTAGTATCTTCTATCCATTTCATCCAGTGTATATGTTGCTTATCATGTTCATAGGAAGTTTTTACAAAGTCTTTAACTACGACAAACAACAAACCTGCTTTAATCTTTTTGACGTTTGGAAAATGTTTAAACACCGCTAAAGATAATATTTCTAGCTGTTTAGTATCTGCATACTTACTGCTTTTACTCGTCTTATAGTCTACTAAAAACGCTTTTTCACCTCTAACGATTAACAAGTCAGCTACTCCGCGCCACCACACCTCAGGATCAAAAAATTCACAGGGAGATAAGTCCGCTTTTAGTCCCATTTTATGTTCACAATATCTATCTCCTTCTATCTGTTCTAGCGGAGTTAGTTGCTCTTGTAAGAATATAAACTTTTCAGGTATAGGCACTGCATCCCTCATATACAGTTCAGCGGCTTCATGCACCATTGTTCCATATAGTAAGTGGTCTGCAGGGGGCTCTACTATGTCTTTCTTAATTCTAAGCCTGTAGTACTTTTGAGGGCACTGTAAGAATAAACTTAAACTACTGTACGACCATGTATATTTAGACATTAACAATCACCATAGCTTTCCCCTACTCCTGATTCACAATCTAACGTTAACCCTGTAGCCCACTCTGGAACCCAACGCATACAAGATTCTATATACATTTGAGCTTCTTTTTGTTCTGCTATAGGGGCAATGCTTCCTACGGAGTCATGCACAGTTAAAATCACCCTGTACTTTTTGGCAATCATAACCATTTGCTCTGCGATAATACACCTAGCAATTGCTTGACATAGATTCTCTACTAACTTACCGCCATACAATTTAACAGGTCCTTTACGGGTTTTATAAGAATACTCAAGGTAACCCTCGGCATTAGTCCCCTGTGTAAGTGTATCATACTGTTGCCATAACCCGTTAGGTAACTTAAACCCTTTTCGTTCTGGATCAAAACTAACAATTCCATCTAACCCTAACGAGCAAGCACTGCCTGAAATCATTGCCTTAATACAAGTTTGTGCTTGGTTCCATAACTCTGGAATTTTAGCGTATGTTGCACGGTACACATTTATAATACGTTTGCATTCTTCTAGTTCCAGTTCCACCGTTGCCATTTTTAATTGGCTGTGAAATTTAGCGCTACCCATACCATACCCACAGTTATGTACTATCACTGGCCCCCTGTTTGTTGCTACTACGAATCTGTTCCTCGGCCCTGCATAAGCTAGATCGTAAGTCATTAATTTCTTTCTGCATTGCCCCTCCTCAAACTCCTCTGGTTTCGCCTGTAATGGTAATGCTTTCACTGCTATTTCCAATGCTTGAGAGAGTATATTTTCGTCTTGCTCCACTAATTGCGCTTCCTTCCACTGCGTCCCGCACAATATCTTGTGGTCTGGAGTTAACCACATCCCGCAAACGCTCAATGTTTCTTTTATTCCTTTCTTCACTAATCCTTGGTGGCATACCCACTCCTTTCCATCCCATACTGTATCTTCTAGGGAAACAGTTTCTATCGGTTTCCACCCTGTACTACATAACACTAGAGTTCCCTCGGAAATACAACCAAGAATTGTTGTTTTCCCTACAAAGCGTTCGGCAGAGTCTATGGCTTCTACTGGTTTTAAATAGATACTTGCAGCCATAATTTTATACACGTCTTCTTTTTTTCTAAACGCTTCTGTTAAGTCCTCTTGTCCTGAAAACCAAGCAAGCACTCGGGCTTCAATTTGCGAAGAGTCACAGTCTATTACTACATACCCTTCAGGGGCTTTCATAGCCTTTTTAAGTTTGTTTGCGTTCTGCCCCCTAGCAGGTAGGTTTTGTAGGTTTACTTTATCTGACCCACCCCATCTGCCTGTATGTGCGGCATAATATTTAAGTGGTACGGGCATCGTTCCTCGGTTGGCAATCTCCATAAAGCGTTTAGTTCGGGTTTCTTCCAAAGTAGACTTTACCCCTAACCGAGCTGCCACTATCGATTGTACTCTAAGGTCAGAATGGTCTAGTAATGCATTAAATTCTTCATCAGTTTTAGCAAATGCATACGTGAGTTTCCCTGTTTTGGGGCTTATTTTTGTAGGTGGGTCTACTCCTAAAGTACGAAGTAATTCCGCTAGTTTTTCACCTGACATTATTGTTTCTTTGTCCGCGTCTATTGCGGCCATTAGCTTTTCTTTTTTACTAACTACACTGTACATATGTGATTCTAACATCAGCGAATCTAGTTCAAAAGAAGGCTCTGTAAACATCTTTAATGTCAGGTCAATTACTTTTAGTTCTTTAGGAGGAAACTTAGCCGCTAATATTTTAAATAGATCATGGGTTAGATTTACATCATTAACGCAATATTCAGCGTATCTGTTAAGTTCTTCCGCACTAAAATCCGCACGGTGTTTCCCTAGCGCATTGCCTACTTCCGTGCCTTTAACTCCAATATTATATCTCTCAGCTAAAACTTTTAATGACCCCCCTACTTCTACCCCATGCAGTGCTCTAGCCATGCTTAATGTATCTAGTAGTACTTTAGGGTGGCAGTCAAAAACAAAAGAAAGAATCGCCCCATCAAACATCGCATTATGCGCAAGCATTGCGGCATTGCTCCAGTCTATTTTCTGAAGTTCTTTTTTAATCTCTTCTTTAGTGCCTGTGACCCAGTAAGGAGTTTCCTCGTTGATTTTAATACCACACAGTATGGCTTCAAATTTATAGCTTCGGATGTACTCTTCGGTGGTCACTTTAGTTAAAGAAAAATCCTTATCATAAAATGTCTCAAAGTCTAACGTTACAAAATTCATTATTTTATTCCTTGTGTTTTAATTCCAATACTATCTGCGCATATTTTCATTAGTTCTAGGGTTTGCGCATTTGGAGTAACCATTGGAGCACGTACTGCTGCTGACCCAACTGTATTTTGATATATATTATTCGGAGAGGGTTCATATATCGTCGCCCCCATAAGGCCTTTAATTATATCTTTTTTCATTGCATCTCTACATATCAATGCTAGGGTGTTATCTATAAGGGCTTTTTCGGCTTTAGTGTACCCCTCATTTCTCAGTACTGAGCCCCAGCGCGTGAGCATATTCTTTGCGTTACTAAATTCATCGGGAAAGTTTTCCATTCTTTCTACCAACGCAACTACTTCTTCACATATTTCAGTATCATCTAGCATGAACATCTTCTCCTACAAGTGAGTAATGGTTTACGGGGTGTTTTGAACTCCGCGTGGGTTTACTTAGGGCAACTACTATATACCCTTCCTCTAGTAACCACAACAAATGGCTACTAGCTGTCCTCCGTGCACATCTAAATTCTTTTGCAACGGCATCGGCGGTAGCTAAATGTCTCTTTTTTATAAAGTAATATATAGCTTCCCTTCGCCCTTCGGCTAGCGATACGTCTCTCATTTTTCTGCTTCCATAATAATTTTAATACAATCCTTTAAATCTTCGATGTTGCTTTCATTTATAACCAAAGCATATCCTCCGTTCTCAGTTATAGATTTTAAGTGTTTTAGTTGCAAGGCAGTAGGCACCTTAGTTCCAGCTTTACATTCTATGCCTATAAACTTTTTCTTAAAACACGCTACAACATCAGGCACCCCTGAAGCCCCATACCCTCCTGTTACAGGGTAAAAATAATAAGCTCCCGCCTCTTCTAAAATATTAACTACTTTTAACTTAACTTTCTTTTCAGGTGTGTGCGCCATTAAATCATCCTATTTTTTATTTTAAATTACTTGCCTTTTGTGCAATGAACGCTCATCCACTGGGCGAAAGAAGTTTTGTCGTTGGTGGGTACCACCATTTTTTCTACATAAACATAATGCAGTTTAATTTCAGGTTCATATTTTCTGTACATATCATGCCTAAGCTTTCTTGCCCCAGCAACAGAAGAACCCCACGCTAAAATTTCCCCCAAAACAGGGTGCGTCGTTGATACTTTATACAACACCATTTTTATTCCTTATAGTGAAGACCTTCGTTTCCGTTAGATCCTATAACATCGATTCTTCTTTCTGCTTCATCCCCAAAGTCTAACTTAAGTTGGTTTGAAACCCGTGGATTTTCCCCTAGCTCATCTATATCAACTTCTATTTCAGAGCCGTTAGGCAAACGCACGATACCAGTTGTTGGAAAGTGTCCTGTTTTTATTACTTCAACCACACACTTACCTTTACCCCACCACATCCATTGGTGAAGATGTGAGTATTTAATTTCGCTCATTTTATTACTCCTTTGTTGTTATAGGTTTAGTCCAAACTGTAAACTCGGGGTTTGCCCTGTGCAGGGGCATAATTACCCCAATAACTCGCGTGTCTTGCCCTTGAATTGCTGCCGCATTTCTACCGTTTTGGTATAGCACTGGGGGATTTGAGTCCGCTCCTGTAGCTTTTTGCACGCTTTTGGCAACTCTACTCAATGTGGCAAGGTCGTAACTCCCCACCTCTCCGCTAATTTTGTCAGGGATAATTCGGGCATATGGTGGAAACTTATGTTCTATAGGCTCAAAAACTATTGAGTCTAGGGCGTACCCGTATTTAGTAGCGCTTAATACTACGAACGTTTCTTTGACCTTAACTGCAACTGCAACGTTGGCTCGGGGTATAACTATCTGCCCTATAAACTTGCCTCTCTCTTCAAACGTTGGGGTGCATTTCACCGCTACCAATATGTACCCGTCGGTGCCAGCAATTACCACTTCCTCCTCATTAAGGAAATCAACACACACCCCCGTAAGACTTTTACGAACATCTCTTTTTGCAGTGGCCTCTAAAGCTCCCGCTAGAAAACTACTACTTAACAAAACTTTCATTCCAGCACCTCCGCTGAGATTAGTAGGCTACGCAGTGATTTAAAAAACTGACTGGTAACAAAAACAGTTCCGTCGACATGATTTTTCATTAGCCACTGGTACTCATAAACAGGTTCTGGCTTTGCAAACTTTTTTCATCTATTTTACTTTCCTCAGGTACTTCTCCTAAACGTGAGTGTAGATGTCCTGTACCACGCTCAGGTATTCCTCCTAAACGCATATTTAACTGCCATTGTGGTTTGTCTTCCATACATTTCTCTTTTTTAATAATTATTTTGCTTCACGTCTATATTTGTCTAGACGCTCAAAAAATTCTACTTCGTGGTCTGAATAGTCGTCGAGCATTTCCCCCTCTGTTTTATAAAAAGCAGAAGTATCAACCACGCCAACCTTGTACTTTAATAACCATTGATACTCATAAACAGGCTCGTGGTCTGGCGTAAATGTAATATCAACTTTACCTTTACCGTGGAATAGAGAAATTGGTGATTCTTCTGATAACCTGCCATCCGCTGTGTACTCTGCATAAGCGCCATTTTTAAAAAAAACTTCAACAGGTAACATACCGAGACGTGCATTTTCTGTGACCCTGCATACTCCTAATTCGGATGTTACTACTTCATCTACTTCAAATTCTTTAGGTTCTTCCATTTTATTACTCCTTAACTTCACGTTTATATTTGTCGAGGCGATGTACACTAAATACGGCATGGGTGTATAAGCTAGAATACTTTTTAAAGACCTCATATATGGTTTTATGCCACCCAGTTATGCAAATAATTTCATGACCGTTCTCAATTAACCACTGATATTCGTAAACAGGCTCTGGCTTTGCAAGCATTTCTTCATCTATTTTATTTTCCTCAGGTACTTCTCCTAAACGTGTGTTTAAAGGTGCCGTACCCCAATCGAGAAATCCTCCTACCTGTGTGTTTACATGTCCCGTACCACGCTCAGGTATTCCTCCTAAACGCATATTTAACTGCCATTCTTTTTTGTCTGTCATACATTTCTCCTTTTTAATAATTATTTTGCTTCACGTTTATACTTGTCTAAGCGCTCTAGAATTTCGATATGATTACCCATGCTACGTAGGCTACGCAGTGATTTAAAAAACTGACTGGTAACAAAAACAGTTCCGTCGACATGATTTTTCATTAGCCACTGGTACTCATAAACAGGTTCTGGCTTTGGTGGGGGTAATGATTCCGCTATTACTTTTAAAATATCAGCAAAATTAGCATCATTTATCTCAATACCCATTTGACGCAATTTTTCCCTAACTTTCATTTTATTTTTCCTTTGAGCTTTGCTGTTTGAGCAGCTCGTCTAGCTATTTCTTTTGCGCCCTGGTGAGGAAAATACCTGTTACAACTAGGTGGATTCTCATAGACTTTTCTTTCTAGTAGTTCTGTAAATTCGATTACTTGACGCATGCATACAGCTTTAATTTCTTTTCTAAATAGTTTTACTAGTACTTCCATTTCTCCTTAGTTAATCTTTTATACTTGTCTAGGCGCTCTATAAGGTCGCCAGCGTGGTAGTCTTTATGCGCTTCTAATTCGCTTTCATAATAAGAGTCAGTAATTTTAAAAATGCCATTTCTACCTTTTAATAACCATTGATATTCGTAAGTAGGTTCCGGCTTTACTCTGAATTTAGCATCAGTCCAACCAAACTCGCGAATATCAGTAACTAAACGCCACTTTAAAAAAGTTTGGTATTCAACCTCTACCCCATCTAACCATAACCTTACCCATTCTGCGTGTACATGTTTTGGTTTCATTTTGTTACTTCCAATATTCATTATCAAAAGGGACAAAGACCGCAGAACTTAAGTCTTGGTAAATCCACCCACGAGGCACTCTTGTTATCTTCATATTATTGTTAACGCACATATATTCATGAAGCTTTAATGTGTAAATAGTTTTTTCTTTTTTCATTTTAATTCTCCTTAGTTATTTTATACACGGCTGTGTATAAATTGTTCCCTTTGCCGTATTGTTGCACCTCACACCAGCTTTTCCGCTCTGCAATTGCCGCTTCCTCACCGCAGAACAAACATAACTTATAACCTAACTTTGCCATGCCTGTTTCTACATCGTCACCAGATTCTTTGCATTGAATTTCCATCATGTTATTACTCCTTAACTTCACGTCTATATTTATCTAGACGCTCTACAAGTTCTACCTTTCCACTATCGAGCTGACCAACCTCATGCAATCTATAATAGTCAGTGGTGCCGAGAGTTCCATCCTTGTATCTTACTAACCACTGATACTCATAAACAATCTCTGCCTCTGGCGTGAATGTAACATTTACTTTGCCTTCCATAAATTCATTGTCAAAAGGTACAAAGACCGCACTATCGCTATCTCCATAAATCCAGCCGCCCGCCACTCTTGTTATAAGTAATCCAGCGTTAACAACCATATGTTCATGAAGCTTTAATGTGTAAATAGTTTTTTCTTTTTTCATTTTAATTCTCCTTAGTTATTTTATACACGGCTGTGTATAAAATGTTTCTTCTTCCTTGGGTTTCCTGTTCATATAGAGCATCCTTGCATAACTGCATTACTGCTAATTCTTCTGGCATTAAGCCAACCCCTACATACCTAACTTTAACCATAAGTCTATTTTTGTAAGGGTCTCAATAGCTTTTGTTAGTGCCTCATTTTTTTTACTCATTTTGCTTCTCCTAGTTATTCATGCTCTTTTATTATGTCGTATTTAACTATCTCAAGTGCGCCGATAACTTCTGCTAGCGCAAACCCCACGCCTCTTACATACACCTCAGCTTTGATCGCATCTACCATCTCTTGTATATCTTTTTTTGCTACTGGAAACTTAAGTATGTTAGTCATTTTATTTCTTCCTTTTTAGTTCTAGTGCGGTGCAGACTGCCTCGCCTTTGATTACTTCGGTTTGAGTACATTCGTACCCGAGTGTTTGTGCACCTTTGCCTACAAAAAACCCTAAGGCACTGCCTCCAAAAAACCCTACTGTTAAAAGCCCAAATACTAATAACTCATCCATTTTATTTCTCCTAGTGAACGTCTTTTCTAAGTCGTTTGATTTGTTGGTACGCGCGATACCCTGTAAAGTCCTCCAAAGAGTCTAGGTCTTCCATTAACCTCGATACAGCTTCTTCTTGAAGTTCCAGTCGTTTTTGCATTTCCAATATCCCTCCGTATAACCCTCTAAAAGTTTGTATGATTTCCGAGTCAGTTATTTTGGCGCTGTCATTAGGGCTATCGTCTGTGTCGTTCCAATTGTCTTCCATTTTTATTCTCCGTATTCAATCTCCATTAGCATTTGTATAGTATGTATTGCTTTCTCTAAATCTTTTCTGCCATTTTTACTCCTAAATCTTAAAATGTATTTTATAGCTGTATGCTGGCAGGCATCTAAGTTGTTTAGCATACTAAATTCTATAGGCTGAATAGCGTACTCTTTGTAATGCTCTCCATCTATTTGAGTTTGTAACGCTGTTTTCTTTCTTTCTTGTGGTTCTAACGCTGAGTTTTTTCTTGCTTGTGGGTCTTCAATAATCATATCTTTTCCTTTATGTTAAATACTACCATCCTAAAAACAACGACACCCCACTTTGCATGCCACCATACGGGTGGGGTTTAATTTCATGCTTCTTTTTTTCTCTAGGTGGCGGAACCACCGTTGACATTTTAAACACTCTGCATACAGCTAAAGCTTCTGGTGGTAACGGCAACTCTTTATACGGAGGAGTTTCAATATCTTCAATCACCCTAGGTATATAAGGTGTTTTACCTAAGTTATACACTGCATACCGTACCCGTCCATCGAAAGCAAAAGCTTTAGTTATGTGGTTTAAAGGTTCTAATTGGCCTAGGTAATGAGTAACTTTGTTTTTAGATAAATTTAAGTCTCGAACTACATCTCCTATGCTTACGTTTCTATTATCTTCTAAGTACTCATAAATCAGCGTTCTGTTTCTTTCTGCTTCTTTAAGTCTTTCTATGTGTTTCATACCCTTTTTTCCCCATTTTCTCTATATACCGCAAATTTAGAGTCTGATATTTTAAGTCCTACTCCCCTAACAACCTTCCCTTCACCTGCCATTTTAAGAATAGCTATTTTTACATCCTCCGTGGAACTCCCCGTAG